>Ga0055584_100002935_pt1 | contig 16873 bp, 14 predicted proteins | sample OSDHelmetaG_FD_58716 | JGI IMG/M metagenome (GOLD analysis project Ga0055584, IMG submission 58716) | Pelagic marine sediment microbial communities from the LTER site Helgoland, North Sea, for post-phytoplankton bloom and carbon turnover... | ecosystem: Environmental > Aquatic > Marine >... | reverse complement strand
CTAATCGGGGAACGACCAAATCACCCGCGGCAAACGGTGTCTCCAAGCGGCAACCAGAACGAAGAACAGCCAGCAACAGGCAGCGTGAATCGGCAACCACCAGGGCACCCGTCCGGCAGTCACGGGCAACAACGCCGGGTGAAAACACAAGGCAGCGGCCACCATCAGGAGTCAAGCATTCTTCACGGCAGAAGCAGCCAAAGACACCTGTCAATAACACGAGGCAGCAGAAACGGTCAGCGACTAAATCCCAGGTACGACAAACGCAACAGAAAACTGTCAGCAACAGGCAACGGACACCTTCAACGGCGAAAACACCTGCACGACAATCAAGGCAAGTGTCACGCAGAAATAATACCGGGCAGAAATCAACCCCTCGAGTCTCGTCTCCAAAGCAGCGCCAATCTGCACCACCGCCAGCTTCTCGGACGAAAAGCTCAAGGAGCAACGGCCCTAAACAATCGGCTCCAGCTCAAAAAGCACCGCAAAAAAGCAGTCAAAGAAGCAGTCGACAGCGAAACGCGGGAAAATCAAGTAGTGGTGGCAGAGAACGTACCGGCCGCGGTCGTTCAGGGAAATAAACCATTAAGATCGGTTACACGCTATACCTGGATGCATGACCGGGAATTCGCTTAAAGGCCACGTGAGGCCCGATCAACAGCGGTAATCAAAGCACGACCCTTATCACGGGTTTCCTGCCATTCTTTCTCAGCATCTGAATCGACCACGATACCTGCGCCCGCCTGCACATGCAGCTTACCGTCATGAATGACGGCGGTGCGTATTGCGATGGCAAGGTCAGTGTCATCGTGCCAGCTGATATAACCGACAGCACCCGCATAAATATTACGTTTGACCGGCTCGAATTCGTTGATGATTTCCATTGCCCGGAACTTCGGCGCGCCCGATAAGGTCCCGGCCGGGAATGCAGCACGTATCGCATCCATCGCACATAAGCCTTCATCAAGATCACCCTGCACTTCCGAAACGATATGCATCACGTGGGAATAACGTTCAATGATCATTTGATCGGTCATTTCAACGCTTCCGGTCTTCGCCACACGGCCCACGTCATTACGGCCCAGATCGATCAGCATCAGGTGTTCGGCGCACTCTTTCGGGTCGTTCATCAATTCTTCCGCCAGCGCCTGGTCTTCTGCCGCGGATTTTCCACGCTTCCGCGTACCGGCGATTGGTCTTAAGGTAACCCGGTCATTTTGTACTCGCACCAGCACCTCGGGTGATGAGCCTACGATCTGGGTTTCGCCAAGATCGATAAAGTACATATAGGGTGACGGGTTCAATGCTCTCAATGAACGGTACACATCCAGTGGCCTGGCGTTAAAAGGCACGCTCATACGCTGGGAAAGCACAACCTGGAAAATATCACCGGCGAGGATGTATTCCCTGCATTTCTCTACTGCGCCAATAAAGTCCCCGCGATCAAAACCGTAAGAAAAATCTTCTTCCTGCACAGCCTCACCCGATACCCTGAGACCGTAAGCCGTTCCGGCCGAGCGCAGACGGTGCTCAATTTCGTCCAGTCTTTTCTGTGCCCGCTCAAATGCGTTTTCCTCGGTAGGATCGGCATGAACAATCAGCCACAACCTGCCCTCCAGGTTATCCAGAACCGCCACTTCCTCTGATAACAACAGTTCAATATCTGCAGTTCCCAGGTCATCCCTCTTTTCCTTACAGAAGAGTTTCGGTTCGACCATTTGCACTGTTTCGTAACCAAAATAGCCAACCAGCCCTCCGCTGAACAAGGGTAATTCATCCAGACGCGGCACATTGAACTCGCTTTGCAACCCGGCAATATGTGCTAGCGGATCCGAAATTGTTTCCTCGCTGACCTGCCGGCCATTGTCCGAGATAACGAAACTATGCCCCCGAACCGTGTAACGGCGCCGGCAAGGCAAGCCGATAATTGAGTACCGGCCCCAGGTTTCACCACCCTCAACCGATTCTAAAAGATAAGAGTCAGGTCCTTCCGCCAGCTTCAGGTAGACTGACAGCGGCGTATCAAGATCGGCCAGAACCGACCGGAAAACCGGAATCCGATTGAAACCTTCAGAATGCAGTTGTTCAAATCTTTCGTAATTCACCCAAGGTTTCCCTTTTGTAAGACGTGCTTAAAAAAGGCGATTCTAACAAGAATCGGTTAACGGAATCAGTCGGCAGGCAATTCAATTGTAAATTCAACGCCATCGTCACCCGGAAGGTTGCAGGCACTGACCTTGCCGCCATGTGCCTCGGCAACCAGTCGGACAATGTGCAGGCCGAGACCAAGATGTTGACCGCTTGCCTGTTTTTCCCTCAAAGATACCAGTGAATCGAACAAGCGGTCGTGCAGAACATCGGGGAGACGGGTGCCGCTATTGGCCACACAAATAAGAAAAGCCCTCTCTTCGCGCCGCAGTGAAATGGCTATTTCACAGTCCTGTGCACTCAGGCTGATGGCGTTATCTACCAGTTTATCCAATGCCTGCATTATCAGGTCCGGGGCGCAAAGAATCTCGCAACTTTCAGGTGGCAAATTCAGCTTAATCGTGCGCAATGGATTAACGGAGCGATAGGCATCAGTGCTGTGGCTTAACATTTCACCCAAATTGATAGTTTCCCAGTCAGCGGTTCTGACGGAACCTTCCAGACGCTGCGCCTCGCTCATCGCAGATACGATGGCCGCCTGTCGGTCCAACCCTTCCTGTGCCCGTGACAGGTACTCGCGTGCATTGGGATCAAGGTCAGAGCTCGCAAGGTTTTCCAGTGAAGACCGGGTGATCGCAATCGGTGTTTTGAGTTCATGGGACAACCGTCCGGCAAGCTTTTGCAAGTAAGCGGTGTATTCCGTCACTGCCCTGAGCAGTTTTTCGGTATTACGCGCCAGTTCACCCAACTCATCGGCCGAGGTGGTCAGGGGAATTTCTGGAACCCGTCCACCGTGATCCATGGCGCGACTGACGGCAGTACTTAGTTTTTGCACACGATGTGACAGGCGTGAAGCAAACAACCACAAGCCCGCAGCGAGCACCAATACCAACATCAGTGCAATGATTGAAAAACGGCCCAACGCGCGGTTGGTCATCAACAACAGCCCCTCGGACCTGGTTTCCAGAACCACCGCACCAATTGTCTTGCCACCGTTGCCCGGGCCTTCTGCTTCAGCGTCTAAAACCGGTACGGCCACAAGGTTGTAAACTGCAGCGCTTTCAGCATCCCTGTTCCATAAGGTACCGTTTCCACCTTGCAATGCTGTGCTAACCGCATCTTCTTCAAACCGCACCGGCCATAATGGTGGGTCCTCACGAAGTGTCATATCAGAGTCGGCGACAGCCTGGTAAAGCATGCGTTTTACCCAGGTCAGTTCACTGTTGCCGGCGTTGTTTGCGGGGCCGGAATCGGCCACCACCCAGCCATCGGTTTGCACCAGCCAGGCACGGGTATTTTCGGGCACGGTCTTCGTGAGCCATTGTGAAACACCATTGTTGCGACTAAGTAATTCCAGCCACTGCCCCTTTTGCCGGCCATTGAGGGAGCCGGCATAGCGTTCATATGAAATACCCTTCATGGTAAAAGCCGGGGCCACTGCCCCGATACTGATTCGTTCAACATCACCGGGCAGGGCCAGCTCGACTGTGTAGCCGTCGGCATCGTCCATCCACGCAGCATTAAGCCGCGTACCATTGCCGCCCTGGCTGTTAACCGTCAGCGGTCCGGGGGCCTCGCTTGAAATCATGTAACTGAACTGCCCCCGGTTGCTTTGTACATACAGCATCACACCAGCCGCCTGACTGGCATCGCTCGCACCGGTATTGTATGCAGTCGCCCTGACCTCCCCAGGGTCGGTCACTTTGAGCGCAAGATAAAAATGGCTGCCATAGCGGCCAGCCAGCAGATCCAGTTTTAATAGCCCTTTGGAGGATTCAAATGAAAGATTCTGATCGACCTCCGGCCAGTCGGTCAAGTATCCGTCCGCAATGGGCTCCATTGCCAGTTGACGCAATGGCAGGGCCTGGCCACGGGCGAGCCTGAGTTCGGCCTGATACGCCTGCGGCAAAACCTTTATTAGCGTCTGGCCGGAAGCCAACAGCGCATTTTCCTCGGCCTGGCGTAAGAAGTTCTCCAGTTCCTGTACCAGTTTCCAACCGGACCACGGCAGCAACAGTGTCAACAGGGATAATGCCAGTAGCTGGTTTCTTAATCGCATTCCGTTTGCCGGTAGTCAGCCAGTAGACCCATTCCAACGGTAACCCGCGCCATAGACGGTATCCAGCTTGTCAAAAGACGCATCGCTTTCTTTAAATTTTCGTCGAATCCGCTTTACATGACTGGTAATGGTCTGGTCATCAACAAGAATATTGGCATCATCCATCAATTGCTGACGTGACCGCACACTCCCGGGGCGGCGGACCAGTGAATGAACAATCCATAACTCGGTTACCGTCAACGGAACGTCATTCCCATTGATTTGTACTTCCATGCGGTCAGTTGACAGGCGTAAACTGCCACGCTCCATCCAGGTTTCGGTATTTTGCTCACCGGACAACATTTCAACACGACGGAACAGAACGATGATCCTGGCCATCAGGTGCGGCAGGCTGATGTCCTTGGTTAGGTAGTCATCAGCACCCAGCCTGAGACCGGATATCACATCCGGGTCGGAATCCCTTGCTGTCAGGAACATGATTGGTAATACACGCGACATGGACCTGAGCTCCCTGCACAACTCAAAACCACCTTCAACATCATCACCCAGGCCGACATCAATGATCACCAGGTCAGGCAGCCGATACCGAAAGGCATCCAGCGCACTTTTGCGATCACCATATCCACTCACCTGGTAACCCTGGCGACGCAGAGCATCCTCAAAATTGCGGCGGATGGCAATCTCGTCTTCGACAATTGCAATATGTCTCGGCATATCAGCCCCTGTTGTTTGATTGTTCTGGCATGGCCTATTTTAAGGCCTCAGGGCCCGGGCTTGTATCCACGAAAGAGGTATTGCCATATTTTTGCCCTATTTCGGTCCGATTCTTTCTGATTTCAGCCACGGCAACTGCATTTTGAAGCCGTTTAATACCAGCTAGCCCGCATATTTCACCAGTCGGTATCGGGCCGGGTACAAAGTGTACCATGGGATTTATTTGAAATAATGTCATTTAATTCAAATAAATCATTTACTTATAGAGATGCTCGCTACCGATTGGTGAAATATGCGGGCTAAACCAACCAGGGGAATCAGAAAATGTCCAAATCTAAAGATGCAACTAGCAACAGCAAGCGGTTTCAGTCCGGATCGATCCGTGACGAACTTGAAAAACAGGTCTGGATTCAAAATCCCGGGCTTGCTCAACGCCTGAGCAAAAGGCAGTTGCATGAATGTCAGCGACATACTACCTGGTTTCAAAGCGCCCGCCGCATAAAAAGCTGGCAGGACCGCACCCTGTTGACAGTCATTGCAATTGTGCTCGTGTTATTTGTGATCCGCACAGAAACTGCTATTGCAGACGAACAGGTATGGGGCCTGGAGATGAAAAGTGACGTGGGCGTATTTACTGAACTGGCGGTCAACACCGGAATTGAGCTTGATATAACCGGTCTGGTGGCACGTGTCGAAGTTACCCAGCAATTCAGCAACCATGGCAGTCATTGGGCGGAAGGAGTTTATCGATTTCCACTACCTGAGGGTGCCGCCGTCGACCGCATGCGAATCAAGGTAGGCGAGCGTCTGTTGGAAGGTGAAATACAGGAGAGGGAAAGCGCCCGGCAAACTTACCAAAAAGCCAGGGAATCGGGCCAGACCGCCACCATTGTGGAGCAGCAACGTCGCAATCAATTCGAAACCCGGCTGGCCAATATCGGCCCGGGCGAAGTCATCTCAATCACCATCGGCTACCTGCAGAACGTCAGCTACAGTGATTTCACTTACAGTCTGCGCTTGCCCATGACATTTACACCGCGTTGGGAACCCGGCCGTTCATCAACTCACGAACCGATAAACGCCACATCACCCGTACCCCTGTTGGTACCCGCAGATTCAGGCACCGGTCACCGGCTCAAACTGCATGCCAGTCTTATCAGCTCGGCACAATTTGCCGCGATTGAAAGCCGTTATCACGATGTAGATATCCGCCAGGTTGAAGACGGTTATACCATTGAGTTACTCAACCCCGATGAAGTGAGTGACCGGGATTTTGAATTGAGTTGGACACCCTCACTTCAGTCGCGTCCCAGCGCTTCACTGACAACTTATAACAACGGTGAATCTGTCTACGCCCAGTTGATGCTGGCACCGCCACTGGCAGATTCAATCACTCCCCAGGCCAGGGAGGTGATCCTTGTCATTGATACCTCCGGCTCCATGCAGGGCGCCTCACTTCCACAGGCGAAAGCTGCACTCCAGCATGCCCTCGAATCCCTCGGCAGCGATGACTATTTCAACCTCCTGCAGTTCAACTCTGACACTGAACAGCTTTTCGAAGAATCCGTACCGGTAACAAAAAGCAGTCTGTATGTAGCACGAAACTTCATCACCGGATTTCAAGCCAATGGCGGCACGGACATGGCGCCTGCACTCAGAGCTGCCCTTTCCCTGCCGAAGATTCCTCAACTGATGCGCCAGGTGGTTTTTATCACCGATGGAGCTGTGGGCAATGAAACCGAACTCTTGCAAAGGGTGGCCGGGGATCTCGGTGACAGCCGCATGTTCACGGTCGCCATCGGTCATGCGCCTAACAGCTGGTTCATGCGTAAAGCCGCTGAAATTGGACGGGGCAGCTATGTCCATATCGGCAAGCCTGATGAGGTCGCGCAACAGATGTCCGAACTCTGGGGCCGTATTCAATTGCCTGCACTGACAGACATCTGCGTTGAGTGGGGGGATTCCGCCGAGTATTACCCTGAAATCATCCCTGACCTGTATGCAGGTGAACCTCTGTGGTTACTTGCCCGCCTGCCATCAGAACCCACCATGATAGCTCTGTGCGGTAGTCTCAATGGTGCGGACTGGGATCTTAACGTCAATGGCTGGGACGCAGCCAGTAGCGCCCCCGGTGAGGACAATCTGGCCAAACTGTGGGCACGTAAGAAAATCGAGGCGCTGGAGGACAGCCTGATGTTCGGTGCTGATCCTGAGTTAACCCGCCTAAACATTACCGGTCTGGCATTGGATTATGGTCTGTTAACCCGTCACACAAGCCTGGTCGCCGTTGACAAGACACCTCGACGCAAACACGGAGAGCCACAGGCAATGACCGACATTCCAGGCCTATTACCGGCCGGGAGTCCCAAACAACTTGCCGGTTATCCCAATACCGCGACCGGTTGGCTAGCACAACTATTGCTTTCTGTTTTTGTACTGCTGCTGGCTACATCCATGCTGTTGTTCAGCAGCAGTCATTTACCAATGATAAAGAAAGTCTCCGATTAGCTCTGGACGAGAAGGGTTGCAACTCAAAATGTCCGGACTCACCAGCAAACGATGTCCTCAGGCGAAGTGCAAATCACAGGTATTGGTGAGTCCCTTCCAACTACTAAGGCGTCACTGGCTATTGGCGGCGGTGAGTATCACCGCTGCCGTCTTTTCTTTCGACGCACTATGGATACCGGTCAAAGCCGAACTCGCCCAGCACCTGCTGGAAAGGGCCTGGTTGCGCACGCTGGAGGGTGAACCCGATGCTAAACCCTGGCCATGGGCAGATACCCGCGCAGTTGCAATACTTGAGGTACCCCGTCTTGGTCTGCGGGAGATTGTGCTGGAAGGCAGTTCAGGCCGTAATCTCGCCTTCGGACCAACACTGGTGAATACCGGCGGGTTTGACGACTCATCCGACCGGGTACTCAGTGGTCATCGTGATACACATTTCAACTTTTTGAAGGACCTCAAGAACGGAGACCTGCTGCGCTTGCGCACCTCAAGCGAAATACGCGACTACCGCGTAAGTTGGCAGGAAGCCGTTGACAGTCGCAGGCAACAGTTGGTGATTGATGACAATGTCGAACGTTTGACGCTACTGACCTGCTACCCCTTTGATGCAGTAACAACAGGCGGCCCTCTAAGATGGGTTGTAACAGCCCTCCCAGACCCGTAGGGTGCGTTATTTATAACGCACCATTTCATACCAACATGGGGAAAACGCGTGGGTAACAAGTTGCCCACCCTACGGAGAATTAACCTCCGATGCTTTTCCGCATCCCGGCAATGGTCTCGGCATAATCTTCGGTTCCAAAAATTGCAGAACCGGATACAAAGGTATCAACACCGGCGCGGGCGATGCTGCTTATATTATCCACCGTGACACCGCCATCAATCTCGAGACGGATATTTCGATCCGTCGCATCGATCATGGTCCTGACACGGGCAATTTTTTCCATCACGTAGGGGATAAAGCTCTGACCGCCAAAACCGGGGTTAACCGACATCAGCAAGACCATATCGAGTTGTTCAAGGGTCCAGTCCAAAACACCGAGCGGTGTGGTGGGATTAAACACCAGGCCTGCCTCACAACCATTCTCCTTGATGAGGTTAATGGTGCGATCCACATGGATGCTGGCTTCCGGGTGAAAGGTGATCATACTCGCCCCGGCCTTTGCAAACTCCACTACCAGTTCATCTACCGGTTGCACCATCAGGTGAACGTCAATCGGGGCCGTAATACCGTATTTACGCAGGGCCTTGCAAACCATCGGGCCAATGGTCAGGTTTGGCACGAAATGATTATCCATCACATCAAAATGAACCCAATCCGCCCCGGCGTCGAGAACTGCCTGGGTATCTTCACCCAGACGGGCAAAATCTGCCGAAAGAATTGAAGGGGAAATAACACTGTGTTGCTTCATGATAGTCTCCAGTTTAGGTCAGGGAGCCTCTGAAAAACTCATGGTCAAAGTATATCGTGAATCGAAAATCATAGGGGGTCCCACAAACTATTTTATTGCCCTTGATGACTTTATCCGGTCATAAGCACCATTGATCTCACGCACCCGTCTTTTCGCCATTTCCATTACTTCTTCGGGCAGACCTTGCGAACTCAATTTGTCAGGATGATACTGAGAAACCAATTTGCGGTAAGCCCTTTTCACCTCCTGTGCACTTGCCTCGGTCTTCAGGCCTAACGCAGCATATGATTGTGACAATGGCTGAGGCTTGTTGACTGCCGGCCTGTAGTTGCCGTAGCCGCGCCGCGGTTGGGGTTGGGGTTTGGGTTCAGCTTCACGTGCGCGTAACATGGCGATATACACATTAATGGGGATTTTCAGCACGGTTCGCACGCGCTCCAGAATGGCATCTTCACCCACGCTCAACATGCCGTCGGAGACTGCGGCTTCGAGCAACAACTCCATAAACATGATCCGCAATTCATAGCGAAGTTTGGAGTGCGAGGCAAACTCCTGCAACTTGCCATAAAGATCAAAGTCCGGGTCTTTGCCCTGCTGGAAGAAAAGAATCGCTTGCTGCCTCTCCCTCTCGGTCAATTGCAATCGCTGCATCAATGCTTCAGCAGCTGCAACTTCTTCCTTGGTCACCCGCCCGTCTACCTTGCTGATGTGCCCGATGATAGAAAACAACGCGCTAAAAAATGTATCGCGTGTGCGGTTATTACCGCCTAGCCCTGACAAAAACCGGTCCACCATATGACCAAGGAAAACGCCGAATATTGCACCCACAATACCGCCGCGCATCAGGCCGATGATGCCGCCAATCAACTTTCCCCACCAGTTGCCGGGGATCTTGAAACCGGAGTAATTCATTAACGCTGCATTTCCTTATTCGAAGCCAGGACTTGGCAAGTATATAATTGCAGTTTAGCCTGTCACAGTAAAAAAGGAACCAAGGCGATGAATAATTCTTCCATGTCAAGCATCCCGGCATATACCACCGACATGCTCGATTGCCTGACATTGATTCACCAGGGAAAGGTTCGCGACAGTTTTGTCCTTGATGAAGATCATATGCTTATCGTTGCCTCCGATCGTCTGTCGGCATTTGATGTCGTCCTGCCCGACCCGGTTCCCGGCAAGGGTGCGTTGTTGACGAAGGTATCCAACTTCTGGTTTGAAAAAACTCAGGAAATTATCGGCAACCACCTGACAGGTGTGCCAATAAGCGATATCTTCGCCGATCCCCGGCTCATCGATTTGCTTGAAGACCGTTCAGTTGTTGTTCGCCGGCTCAAACCTTTGCCCGTGGAGGCCATCGTTCGTGGTTATTTGATCGGATCAGGCTGGACTGACTATCAGCAAACAGGTTCCGTATGCGGTATTCCACTGCCAACGGGTTTAAGACAGGCTGACAAACTGCCGGAAGTATTATTCACCCCTTCCACCAAGGCGGTCGCCGGTGATCATGATGAAAATGTTGATTTCGAGGCCATAGTTGACCTGATCGGCGAGGATATGGCCTGCCAGGTCAGGGATGCCAGTATTAAGATATATGAGTTCGCTGCCCGCTACGCGCTCGAACGTGGCATTATCATCGCCGACACCAAGTTTGAGTTTGGGCTCGACAATGATGGCAAGTTATACCTGATGGACGAAGTCCTGACACCGGATTCTTCACGTTTCTGGCCAAAGGACAGCTGGCAACCCGGTACCAGCCCACCCAGTTTCGACAAACAGTTTGTACGTGACTACCTGGAAACACTGGACTGGAACAAACAGGCCCCGGGTCCGCTTTTGCCGCCTGAAATTATTGAAGCTACCGTGCAGAAATATGCGGATGCCTGCCACATATTGACCGGCAACAGCTGAGTAACAGATCTTTATGTACACCTTTGAAAGAAAATTCAGGTAATTCTGGTCTATACTGCAATCGACCTGAATGGTTTCCTAATTTTCTAAAGTACGGTATACGTTTATGAAATTTTTATCCTATCGGCATAGCAAAACCCGCACGCTGTTTCTCCAGTTGTTGTTTGGCACTGCAGCGATTTTGTCCCCCATATACGCACTTGCAGTCACTCACACTGTCCAGGTTCTGGACCCCAGGTCATTCAGCCCAAGTTCGCTGACCATTGAGGTTGGCGATACCGTCCGCTGGACCAATGCATCCGGCGGTATGACACACAATGTCACGGCTGACGATAACAGCTTCAGATCGTCAACAAGTCCGAGTTTTACGTTTGAAATGACTTTTAACTCGGTTGCTGAAATTCTTTACCATTGCACCATTCACAGCACTTCGGCCGCCACTGGCGGTACAGCGATGAACGGTAGCATCAGTGTTATTGCCGCCTCAGGGTCGGCAGATGTCAGCGTTGAATCTATCAATGCAACAGATGGTGCCTTTAAAGCCGGTGAAGACTTCAGGGTGGCGGCCACATTGAAAAATTTGGGCGATGGCGCCTCGGGTGCTTTTAACGTTAGTTTCTACGCCTCACTGGATAGCGAAGTTACAAGCGGTGATACCCTCCTGGGCAGCAAAAGCATCAACAACCTGGCAGCAGGCGAAAGCGAGAATATCGATGAAAGCGTAGATCTGCCGGAAACCTTGGCCGCCGGTGATTATTTTATCGGTGCCATCATTGATCTGGATGACTCCAACCCGGGCAACAATAGTAATGTGGATGAGACACCCATATTCGTCTTCACCCAGTTCATCATGAATGCGGGTCTGAATGACGCCTGGTACGACCCGACCACTGATGGCCAGGGTTTCTTTATCACGGTTTTTCCCGATTTGAATTTTGTAACCCTGGCCTGGTTCACCTATGACACCGAGCTGCCACCATTGGATGCGACGGCCAACCTGGGCGATCCGGGGCACCGGTGGATGACCGCAGGCGGCGTAATAAATAATGACGAAGCTGTTTTGGACATTGAGTTTACGTCCGGTGGTATCTTTGACACGCCCTCTGAAATAGTGCGAACCGACCCCCTGGGTGCGGATGGCACTTTGACTCTGAAATTTGATAACTGCACTACAGGCACAATTGATTACGATATTACCACCATCAATGCCCAGGGAACGGTTCCCATACAGCGTGTAGCCACTGACAATATTGGGTTGTGCGATGCTCTTTTGAGAGAGTCTCAATAAGAGAGAGCAAAGGGTAAGATCATTCGAACAGCGAATTAGGCAGGGTCGGACAACCGATCCTGCAGCGAAGTATCATTCAGCCAGTGATGCTTCGTAGACTTCTGCGTCCTTCAACCCGTCCAGTTCTTCAGCATCGATGAGTTCCAGTTCGAATAACCAGCCATCACCATAAGGATCGGCATTGATAAGTGCAGGATCGGTTTCGAGGTCTTCATTAATTGCGACCACCCGGCCTGATACCGGTGCAAAAATATCCGAGGCGGCTTTAACCGACTCAACTACTGCACATGGATCGCCCTGGCTGATTTCATCACCCACAACCGGCAGCTCAACAAATACAAGATCTCCGAGTGCTTCCTGAGCGTGATCACTGATACCGATACGCGTGTTGCCGTTGTCCTCGGCACTCACCCATTCGTGTGATTCCGTGTACTTCAAATGCGATGGAATATTACTCATTGTGTTCTGCCCTGTGTTTAAGGTTGGATCTGTTGTTTCAATTGATATCAGAATTCTAGCTGTTAAATGACACCCTCGCAAACCTTACCGTTACGTGCGAAAGGTGGTCTTATGATGCTGCATTCCAGCAGCCTGCCCCGGATGTCAACCTGGCAACCCTGGGTGGCATTTTTAGGTAAACGGGCGAATGCGATCGCCTTTTGTAAGGTGGGGGAAAAGCTCCCGCTGGTCGTCACTCCTTCACCTGCATCCGTAATCACTCTCTGACCGGGGCGTAATACGCCACGATCTTTTAGTACCAGGCCAACCAGCTGATTCTCGACACCTCGTGCTTTTTGTTCAAGCAAAGCTTGCTTACCTATGAAGTCGCGATCATCCTTTAACGCCAGGGTCCAGCCGAGCCCCGATTCAAGTGGCGTTACATCCTCGTCCATATCCTGGCCGTACAGATTCATACCTGCTTCAAGTCGTAACGTATCCCTGGCACCTAGACCGCAAGGCGCTACACCGGCAGCCAGCAATTGATCCCAAAGCACTGACACCGCATCAGCCGGCAACGAGATTTCAAAACCGTCTTCACCCGTGTACCCGGTACGGGCGATAAACATATCCCCGAATTGTCCTGCGCTGAATGGCTTTAATTCGGCTGCCACGAGCGCATCAACCTCCGGTAACAGGGCTATTACTGCTGCACGTGCATCAGGGCCCTGGACAGCAACCATGGCCAGTTCGGGCCGCTCCGTAACGACCACATCAAACGCCTTCGACTGCTGCGTAATCCACGCCATATCCTTATCATGGGTGGCCGCATTCACTACCATTCTGAAATAGGTTTCATCCAGAAAGTACGTTATCAGGTCATCAATTACACCACCCTTGTCATTCAACATACAGGTGTAGAAGGCCCGTCCCGGAGACTTTAGCTTGGCGACATCATTGGCCAGTAGATAGCTGAGAAAATGCCGGGCCTGGGCGCCGTTGATATCCACAACCGTCATATGTGAAACATCGAACATACCGGCGGCCTGTCTTACTTTATGGTGCTCTTCAATCTGCGATCCATAGTTAATCGGCATCTCCCAACCGCCAAAATCAACCATACGGGCACCGGCAGCAACATGTGCGTTGTACAAAGGAGTATGTTTTAGCATCAGCTGAATCTCTTCTGAAGGGATGACCAATATAACCACCGGGCAAAAAAATGCAATGCCGGAATTCCACTCCACTTTGGCGATATGAAACCTGCACATGTCCGGATGTGAGTGAAATATATTCTGATGTTTTCTGTTCTTAATGACTATCGAAAGATGCCGGAGGGGTTATCCTGTGCAAAGCCATAGTAATAACTTTTATGAAAGCATCGACTGAATTGAACCCGAAAAGAAGAACAACATGACTACGCTGAACTCGAAACTCCTGTCCACGGCATGGATTTTTCTGGCGCTGGGATTACAGTCCTGTAGCCATGCGGTTAAGCCGGATCTGAAACGCCTTTACGAACAAAACAGGACGGTCGAGCAACCACCGGTCGTATTGATTCACGGCACGATGGGCTCCAGACTTGCGGACATCAATAGCGGCAAAGAGGTATGGCCCGGCAAACTGTCTGACCTGCTGTTTTCCAACTACGAGGATATTGCACTCGATATTGATCCTGGCAGTTTGTTACCCAAAAAATCATCTTTGGAAACAACGGGTATTCTTGACACCGTGGTCGGTAAAGATTTCTATGCGGGCATTACCGACACGTTGAAATCAGCCGGCGGTTACCAGTACGCCAGCGTTGGAGTGGACCAGCCATCATCAGCACGTAACTTTTACGTATTCACCTACGATTGGCGTCAGGACAATGTGCAAACCGTCCGTAAACTTTCGCAGTTTATCGATCAGATCAAGCTGGACTACGCTAACCCCGAGCTTAAAGTTGACCTGGTTGCACATTCAATGGGTGGACTGATTGCGCGCTATTACCTCAGATATGGCGATGAGGACACGCTGGATGACAACGACTTTGACATCAACCTGAGTGGTGCAAAAAATGTGCGCCGGATCATCCTGTTGGGCACTCCCAACCTCGGCTCTGCAGGTGCACTTCATTCCTTTATCAGTGGCATCAAAATCGGTGCGCGCACCATTCCTACCGAAGTGGTGGCCACCATGCCCAGTGCATACCAACTGTTCCCCCACGCCCTGAATGACTGGATTGTTGCATCCTCCGGCAAACCACTCAACCGTGATCTGTTTGACGTAAATATCTGGAAACGGTTTCAGTGGTCCATATTTGACCCTGTCGTACGGGACAGAATCATGAAGGGGTTTGAAAACGAGGCGGACGGGCTTGCCCACCTGGATCTGCTCGAACGCTATTTTGAAAAGCACCTTGAGCGTGCCAGGCGTTTTGTATGGTCGCTGACTGTTCCACTGCCTGCCCAACCCTACAAGCTGATCGTGATGGGTGGTGATTGCGCACTGACGCCAGCACGCATTGCTGTTGAAGAGGTCAACGGTGTGTCTGAAGTCCGGCTTTGGCCCAAAGAGATCAAACAGCCCGTCTCAAACGTAGACTACGGTAGGATCATGCTTGAGCCGGGCGACGGTACGGTCACCAAAGCCTCGTTGCTGGCGAGGGAGTCACTTGACCCATCTGTACCACGTCACCAATGGGTTTCTTTCCCACTGGGCCACCCGATTTTTCTGTGTGAATCGCATACCGCACTGACCGGAAATATAACTTTTCAGGATGCCCTGCTGCATACATTGCTGTCTCTGGATGTTGACGACTAAAATGGCATAGTTGTGCATGCAGGTTTCATCAGACCATTACACTCTTCATTGTTTTCCTTGTGCAATCCGGTTTTACAGAACACCAGGACATCAAACGGTCGACGCCTGACCCTGTCGGCATGATATATTGATTTTTTTTTAGCAATATGGAAATGGTCAAATAATATGGGTAATCGGCTTTCTAAAATCTATACACGCACCGGCGATAAGGGCACAACCGGCCTGGGCGATGGGTCACGTGTCGACAAGGACGATCTGCGGGTTGAAACCTTTGGTACCGTTGATGAGTTAAACAGCATGGTGGGCCTGATATTGGCCAGTGAAATAGATGACTCTGTGCGTGCCTGTCTTACAAGAACACAGCATGAGCTATTCGACCTGGGTGGCGAGTTGTGTATGCCCGGTTACACGCTGGTTCCGGAACCTTGCGTCGATCAACTTGAGACCGACCTTGATCATTTCAATGAAGACCTGCCGCCATTGAAAGACTTCATATTACCCGGCGGGTCTGAAGCCGCCGCCCGTTGCCATCTTGCACGCACGGTTTGCCGGCGCGCTGAACGCCTGATGGTATCGCTTGCAAAGGTTGAAGACATCAACGAGATCAGCCTGCGCTATCTGAACCGCCTGTCAGATCTTCTGTTTGTCCTTGCCAGGGTGCTGGCCAGGGCAAACGGCGGCAAAGAGGTCATATGGATACATGGCGACAAGCGCGGGAAAGCAGATTAGTCCTTATCCGGTCTGATGGTTTGTTAAGGCCGGTACCGTGCCTATTCTGATATGAACGAATAAATACAAAGAGGAATAAAGATGGATCATGCAACACTGTTAGTTTTACTGGCACTGCTTCAATATGTCTGGTTCACCGCCCGCGTTGGACTGGCGCGTGGAAAATACAATGTCAATGCCCCGGCATGTGATGGTGATGAATCCTGGAATCGTCTGTTCAGGGTTCAGCAAAACACCATGGAGCAACTGATTGTCTTTGTTCCGGCGACCTATGCTTTTGCTTTTTACCTGAGTGAAATATGGGTCCTGATACCCGGCCTGGCGTTTCTGGTAGGCCGGTTTTTATATTCTCTGGAATACGTGAAAGATCCTAAAACCCGCACGCCGGGTATGGCCATTACATTGCTGGCAAATGTGGTGTTGGTATTGGGTGCATTTTTTGGTTTGGTGAAGGTGATGTTTTTTAGCTAGAAGAGGCGCAATCAGCCCGTAAAGAAAAGTTTCTTCGCGTGGGTAAGCTGATACGTGGTAATCCGAATTTATCAAATGGTGCGTAACGAGTTACGCACCCTACGGTATCCGCCGCCGGATTGCAGGCGTTAAAGCGGTTAATTAACCCAACTGCGGGAAATGAAAATCTGCGCCTTTGCGGATACCTGTGTGCCAACGCTGGGTGACTGCTTTGACCCGTGTATAAAAGCGTATGCCTTCCGGTCCGTAAATGTGGTGGTCACCAAACAGTGATGCTTTCCATCCGCCAAAACTGTGGAATGCCATCGGCACCGGAATTGGAATATTTACACCGACCATACCAACCTGGATGTTTTGCACAAAATTGCGTGCCGCATCACCATCACGGGTAAA
>Ga0055584_100002934_pt1 | contig 16874 bp, 13 predicted proteins | sample OSDHelmetaG_FD_58716 | JGI IMG/M metagenome (GOLD analysis project Ga0055584, IMG submission 58716) | Pelagic marine sediment microbial communities from the LTER site Helgoland, North Sea, for post-phytoplankton bloom and carbon turnover... | ecosystem: Environmental > Aquatic > Marine >... | reverse complement strand
TGTTGCCTGGGTCGTTGTTCGCGGTGAACACATACCCCTGCTCAGGGTTGAGACTCTGTGGGTACACATCCAGTGGCACCACACACTTATAGGGGTCAGACTCCCCCTCCACCACCCAACCGTCGGCCGTGGGGATCTCAAAGCCAGAGTATCGGGTGCCGTCCAGGACCTGCTGCGGATTGGAGCCCGGCAGCCAGCTGCCATCAGCGGCACGCTCCAAGTACTCACGGCAGGGAACAGCCTGGTAGCCAGTGTAGTAGATCTGGCCACTAGAGTCGGAGACCGTGAAGTTCTGACTGTAGGCCACTAGACCCAGGGTGGCCTGACGGAAGTCTTGCACGGTCTCGCTGTGACCAAATGCGTCCAGCGCCTGGAGCATGTTCCCGTTGTCCAAACCGGTATAGTCAAAGCTCAAGGCGGTCACAATGCCGTCGCCGTCTATATCCTTGGGCACCACAAAGTCGCCGCCCAACATAATCACAGTCTCACCGGACTGTACTTCATAGTCTGCGCTAACCGCATCCCCTTCTATGTCGGCCAGCCAGCGGCCATCAAAGGTGGTGTATCTCCGCCAGATCTCGGTGCGACCCTGAGAGTCCAGCAGCGGGATGTCGGCCACAACAAAGGACTCATCCACAGCCGAGAGAGCCTTTTGCTCCCCTTGAAAGAGGGTGGAGAGAGGCGCGCCGTCGGCATCCAGGGTGAGTTCCTCGCGATACCAATCCGTGATGTCGCCCATCAGCTGGGTCTGACTCCAGGCAACCTTTCCGTTGGTACCCACTGCCATGTAGGGCATGCCGGGGATGGTCAGACCCAGCTGGTGGGTGTCTCCGCCGCCAAGAAGCTCGGTGTCCAGGCCCACCTGCCAAAACAGGCCCGGGATATCCAGGGCCAAATGTCCGTCACCAGCCATCAGGCTACGGCCATCCGGAGTCGCACTGCCGGCCACGGCCCAGGCGTTGGACCCAAAGCCCATGTTCCAGTCGTGGCCCAGACGCTCCTGCAGCCTGTCATTGCGGTCAGCGGCTCGGTTGAGCAGACCTGTCTCAATGCGTTGAGCATGAGGATCCGCCTTGGGACTACCACCGGGCCCTGGGGGTCCTTCCACGCCCTGCTCGTTCCAGCCTCCTTCCGACGAAGAGGCCAGCTTCGGCGGTGCGACCCGCCACCAGATGTCCTGGTATACGCCTGCTTGACGGAGTTCCGCATAGGGGGCTCCGTCAAAGAGACCCGGCAAGGTCGCTTCTGTGCGGGCCCGTCCCACGTCCCCAGTCTCGTAGCCCAGGTTGTAGATAATGGTCGCGGCCACTCCAGCCACCGAGCGCCGGTCAAAGGGCTGCATCAGATCGGTGGACTCCTCGGCCCCCAGGAAGTTGCCGGCCAGCTCCAGCTCAGAGGGGGGCGGCACCGCACCGGTGGACGCCGCCAAGATGTATGCGTTGATGCCCTCGGCATATGCATCCATCCACTCCTCTTGATCTGGAGAGAGGTTGGCGAGCACCTGCTCGGCCACAAAGGTCATGCCGCTGGAACGGCTCTCCATGTCCGACTCCAAGGCATCGTTGCCCAAGAGCTCGGAGACCGTGCCCAAGCCCAAGCGACGGGCCAGGTCGATCTCGAAGAAGCGGTCCTGAGCAGCAACAAAGCCCATCACACGTGCCAGGTCCACGCGGTCCTCGGCGTAGATGTGCGGGACATTCGCCTCCGTTCGCACCACCTGCGCCTCGCAGCGCAGGCCCGGTAGATATCGAGAGACATCCATCGGAACGCTCTCGATGACGGGAGGCTCGTAGGCGGGGGGGCATCCAAGGAGGATAAGCAGCATGGGCGGTTCCTTTCCTAGCCACACGACCTATCCGCCAGCACGCTCCCGCGCGAGGGCCCGCAAGGACAGGCGCCACGAGTCGACCAAGGCGTTCTTCATGCGCACCCGCCCGCGGCGCACCCGCCCTTGCGCCTCCAAAGCGCTCAAGACTTGGACCAGCGCCTGGATTCCATCCCTTCGGGCCAAGATGGGATTGTCCGGGTTCGCAGTCAGGCTTAGAGCAATATGGGGCGGCAAGCTGTCTAGGATCTGCGGCAGAGAAAACCCACCCATCGCCAACATTCTCAGCGCGGCGCCAGGGGTGCCGGGGAGAAGAACCCGCAGCAATGCGGCTTCCAGACTCGGATCGATGAAGTTAGTTTCCACACCATGCCTATCGCTTTTCTTCTTATTGCTTGCACGTCTCCTTCGCCAACGGACTGGAAACCCGTGGACTTACTCTCTCAAGTTGACGTCTTTGTGGGCTCGGGCGGAGATGCTTTTGGGTACGGCGGCCTGACCCCGGCAGCACAGGTACCCAACGGTCTGGTCAAAGTGGGACCGGACACCAGCGCGGAGTCCAGCCGTTTCGAGTTCCAACACACCGCCGGGTACGACTTTGATGACCCCTACGTCACGGCCTTCTCTCACTATCGACTGCCCGGAATCGGCGTGGGAGACGGAGGCGGACTCGGCGTGATGTTCGCTGGGGAGAAACAGAGTGGAGATTGGGGCGAGTACCGGGCCCCTTACGCCCGAGAGGATGAACAGGCAGCACCTGGCCGATACCGACTGGCTCTTCCCGGTTTAGGCCAGGTTGAGCTGGCAGCAGCCCAACGCGGCGCCATCCATCGCTACACCTGGGAGACCGAAGAGCACTGGCTCATGGTCAATCTGGCCCACGTGGGCGGCAGCGGCACCGTGGTAGAGGAAGGTGAACTCATACAGACTGAGAGCGGACTGGAGGGCTGGCTGCGTCTAAATGGTGGGCTGACCGGGCGCGGGGAGCAAGGCGGCGTGCCGCTCTATTTTGTCATCGACTTCTCCCAGGCCCCGGTGGAGAGCGAGCTTAGTCTGAACGGAGAGCCCGTCGAGGGCACAGTAGGCGGTCCCGGTCTGGCCAACCTGCGCTTTGAGGGCGATAGCGTGGAGCTGCGGGTGGGCCTAAGCGTGGTCGATGTGGCCGGTGCCCGAGCCAACCTGGAGGCTGACCTGGGCGAAATGAGCCTGGAGGCGCTGCAGGACCAAGCCACCGACCAGTGGCAAGCGGTCTTTGACACTGTCCAGGTCGCCGGCGGCACAGAGGAGCAGCAGGCCATCTTCGCCTCCGCGCTTTATCACGCCCGCTCCATGCCCACTTCCTATTCAGACGTGGACGGGCGATTCCGGGGAGTAGACTCCCAGGTTCACCCTGCACGAGAGCGTCCGTTTTACAGCGACTTTAGCGGCTGGGACACCTATCGAACACTGCACCCTTGGGTGATCTGGGTGTGGCCAGACTTGGGCACCGACTTGGCGTCCGCCATCGCGGACATGGGTCAGCAGCTGGGCTACCACCCCCGCTGGCCAGCCGGCACCACCGAGGCCGGGTCAATGGTGGGCTCCCCGCTGGAGATCGTGCTCGCCGAGTCAGCCCTGAAGGGCCTGGACTTTGAAGGGCAGGATGCCGCCTTTGAGTTGTCTGTACAACATAGCTTTGATGGCGACTTAGACGGCCAGCGGCGCCACAGCCTTCAGGACTACATCGACTATGGCTACATCCCCGTGGAGAGTGAAGATGGGAGCGTCTCCAAGACACAGGAGATGGCCATTGTGGACCACGCCATAGGGGCCTGGGCTGCTCAGCGCGGGGACACCAACGCCCAGGCCTTGTTGGCCCGTTCGGGCAACTTTGCCAACGTGCACGACCCCGACAGCAACATGGCCGCTGGCCGCATGGCTGACGGGAGTTTTATGGAGCCTGGGTTGGAGGGCTGGCCGGATGAGTACGTCGAGGGCAACACCTACCAGTACACCTGGCTAGCGCCCCATGACGCAGCGGGCTTGGCTCAGGCCTTTGGTGGAAACCAGATCGCCGTGACCAAGCTGACGGAGCTCTTTGAACTCAGCGACGCCGCAACCGACACGGACTTTCCCGACCCCTATTATTGGCACGGGAACGAACCCGATCTACACGCCGCCTTTCTCTTTGCCGAATGGGGAAGACCTGAGCTGACCCAAGAGTGGGTGGGCTGGATTCAGGAACGCCGCTACGCCCTGGACTCGACTGGTTTGGACGGAAACGACGATGGCGGCACGTTGAGCGCTTGGTACCTGTTTGCAGCTGTGGGCCTGTACCCGCTGAACGGCACGGACCGCTATGTGCTGACGGCGCCGCTGTTTGACCATGTGCGAATCGGTGGCTTAGAGATTGGGGTCATGGGCCAGGGAGAGATTCAAGGGGTCATTGTCGACGGCGAGGTCTGGGAGGGGTGGACGATCTCGCACGGAGAGTTGATCCGTGCGGAGAACTTGGTGTTTGTGCTGGGAGGGTGAGCTTTCGGGTCGTGCTGCGCTCCAATCAACGGGTTCCACCCTGACTCACGTACCGGATTACTGACCCAGCACCCGGGCAACAGGGAGACACAGCGTGATGTACACCCCAGAGTCCAGGCGAACGCAATAGACCACCCCCACCCCCACCCCTCTTGTACCCAGGAGCACCCATGGGCTTCCGCTCGTCGATCAAGTCTGCAGTAAAGCGTGCCCTGGGCATGGAGCACCAGGCCAAGTCCACTCCTGTGGCGCGCACCCCGCCGGTTCCACCACAGGATCAGGACAACGCCGCGAGTTTAGCGAACATTGAGTGTGACGCACAGGAGCTCAAAGAGCGCCTGGAAGCTGGAGAAGAGATCGTCATTGTAGATGTACGCACGGACGGCGAGGTGGCCGGCGGCATGCTTGCAGGTGCACTTCACATTCCTCTCCAACAACTGGAAGCGCGCTGGAAGGAAGTGGAAGACGCCAACGAGATCGTCTGCTATTGCGCGGCCGGAATGCGGTCCCTGCGGGCGGCGGAGCTGCTGCGAAGCAAAGGCTGCATCAACGCGACCTCGCTGGCGGGAGGACTGCCAAGCTGGACGGACATTGGTGGGAAGATCGCGAAGGCTTAGACCTTCCCGAGAAGAGACCCGCCGAAAAACAACCCAGGCAGCCCGAGCGGACTGCCGTGGTCCGAACTCGGGCCCAGGCCCCTGCGGTTCAGCTGTTCTCCGTGAACTTGCCGAACTCCCGGCGGTTGAGCCACTCGGGAAAGCCGTTGCCAAGTCCGCGGCCGGCCCAGTTGCGAGAGACGCGGCCCACGAAGAGCTTGTCCCCGTCTTTCATCTTCTCGCCGAGCATGTCCCGCACCTTGCGGGGGCCCAGTGGGCTTTCCAGCAGCCAGGCACCAGGAATGCGATTGGACCAATTACCCAAGGTCTTGAGTTCCGCTTCGAACTCTGGGTTCTCGCCGTTGGCGAATGAGAAGGTGACAAGCAACATCATGATAGAACTCCTCTGGTGCGGCGTCTTAGCACGCTGAGCACGGAGAGGAGTGACTGCACCCAAACGTGGGTTTCGGTCCACCCCATGTAGACTGCGTGCCATGTCTTGGAGATGGAGTGCAGCGCCCAGTGGAGTTGATTCTTGCGCGCCAATGGTGCGCACTACTGACGACCCCAGTGTTGCTCTTTGAACCGGACGGAACGCTGGTTTATTTCAACGAGGCTGCGGCAGCACTGCTTGGCCGGACCTATGGCGAGTCCGGAGGGCTGACCCGCGCCGTGTGGCAGGCGGCCTTTCGCATGGAAGACACTCTGGGGGCGTCACTGAGTCAGGACGACAACCCTTTGGCGCGTGCCTTGGACGATGGGATACCCGCCCAAGCGCAAGTCGTTCTTCGTGGCATGGATGGCGAGCTACGCACCCTGCAGGTGACCTCGGTTCCCTTGGGAAGTCTGAGCCAAGCCAAGCTTGGGATCATGGCCTTGCTGCATGAGGTGCGCTGAGTGGAACTGACTTTCTACGGGGTGCGCGGGTCCTTCCCCAGCCCAGGCCGGGACTTTGTTCGCTACGGCGGCAACACCTCGTCGGCCATCTTGCGTCACGAAGGACACCTGCTCTTCCTGGACGCGGGCACCGGCATCGTGCGCGCCGGAGAGATTGAAGCGTGCCACAACCAACGTATCGATATCCTTCTTACGCATCTGCACATGGACCACGTGCAGGGCCTGGGGTTCTTCGGACCGCTCTTCCACCCTGGCCGGGACGTGCACATCTGGGGACCGCCCAGCACCACACGCAGCCTTCGCAAGCGCCTGGGCCGCTACCTGTCCCCGCCCCTGTTTCCCGTTCACTTCAACGAGCTGCCAGCCAAGGTGGTCTGCCACGACGCCAGCTGGGACCGCTGGGAAATCGGCCCCTTCGCGGTCAACGCACAGCTCATCACCCACCCGGGCCCAACCTTGGGCTTTCGCATCCAGGCGGCCGGAAAGGTGGTGGCCTTCCTTCCCGACCACGAGCCGCAGCTGGGCTGCAAGGACCTACCCGCCGGACCTTGGCTCAGCGGCAGTGCCTTGGCGCAGAATGCCGACGTGCTGATTCACGACGCACAGTACACCCAGAAGGAGTATGAGACGCGGGTGGGCTGGGGCCACTGTACCCCGGAGGTGGCGCTGGACTATGCCCGAAAAGTGGGTGCCAAACGCCTGATCTTGGACAGTCATGAGCCCACTCGCACCGATGCGGAACTCGACGCATCCGTCGCGCGGCTGACCACCCAAGAGCTGCCTGTCCTGGCTGCAGCAGAAGGGCGTGTCTACACGGTCTAAGAGACGCGGGAGTGCGGAGAGAACCGCGGTCGGCTACCGTGGGTCCCATGACGCTTCTACTTGCCCTGGCCTGTGCAAACGGCCCCGCTGCTCTGGTCGCTCCCGACCGCTCAGAGCATCTCTTGGACCGGCCCTTCCCCAGCGAAGAGCTGATGGACGAAGACGGCACCATCGACCTGTCCGCGTTCCCGGAGTCCGGCACTGAGCTGGGAACGACGATGACCCAGGGATGGGCCCGCATGGCCGGTGAGACGAGCCACGGTTTCTCTCACCTGGGCGCCATCAGCTTTCGCTTTGAGGGTCCCATCGAAGGCCTAGAGGAGCGCTACGAGGGCTTGGAAGACGACCCCATCCAGCTCATCAGTCTAGACTCGGGCGAGCGACACCCCCTCTGGGTGAAGTTCGTCGAAGACCCGAAGGGCGACCCCTTCCTACGAGAAAACACCCTGCTCATCGCGCCCGACCCCACGGCTCCCCTGCGCTCCGGTGAACGCTACATGGCCTTTGTAGACAAGAGCTTGGCTCAATCCCCACAGGACTATGCGCTACCCGAAGAGGCCCCCAAGCAAGCCGTGGTGGCGACCATTTTCCCAGTACAGGACAGCCTGGGTCAGCTCGAGACCTTGATGACGGCCACAGATGCGGCCCTGGATGCCGATCCCTCCCTTTTGGAGGCGGTCTCCCTGCGCCGAGTCAGCTCCTTGGACTACAGCATCGGTGAGACCCCGTCCGGAAAAGAGGCCACCGTCGTGACGGTCACTTTTGAAAATGGCGAGACGGAGCTGACCTACCTGGACAACTACGTGGACCTGCAGGAGCAGTCTCTGGACCTACAGGACTGGCCGATGGCCGTCTACCAGGCAGAGATTCAGACTCTGGCTTTTCAAGACCTGAGCGCGCAGCCCTATGCCAAGCCTGGGGTGGGGCTGATCTCAGACTTTAATCGCAGCGGCGATGGCTGGATCGACTTTGATGCGGATGGCGCGCTGATCCGCGACCCGGTCCCCGAGTCCATGCGCATCGTGATCCAGGTACCCAAGGACAGCGCCACGAAACGTCCGGTAATGACCTGGGACCACGGCACCGGAGGACACGCCTACAACGCCGTGCGCCGCGCCATCAGCGGCTCCAAGGCAGAGGATGTCTCGCAGGCACTGGCCGACGCGGGCGCCGTGGTGGTCAGCCGCGACCAGCCGCTCTATGGCGCGCGCTACCCCCTGATCGACCAAGGCTTTGATGCATCCTTGGGTTTCTACAATATCGGCAACTTGCCCGCCTTCCGCGACAACCAACGCCAGGCGGGCGTGGACCACAGAGTCCTACAGCGATTCTGTGAGGAGCAGCTCCCAGCCCTGTTTGACACCGACCCCCAGCGCATCGGCGCCTTCGGACACAGTTTGGGCAGCGTGACCCTGCACATTGCTTTGGCCGGCCAACAAGGCACCGGCGCGTCAGCGGCCCTGGTCTCAGGAACAGGTGGTTACTTCACCTACTACATTCTCGAGACCGGGCTGCTCGGCACCAGCAACGATGTTGTGGGGCTCATCGCCCCACTGATCGGCGTAGATGAGACCACACTGGCCAGCGCACAGGCATCCGAGCTCATCGCAGCGCTCGTTGGCGTACCCGAGAGCGGCTGGGAGCACATGGACCGCTTCCACCCCGTGATGGGCCTCTTCCAGACCATCATGGACCCCAGTGACCCGCTGGCGCTGGCACCAACGCAAGTGGTGCCAGAGACCATTGTGTTGGGTGTGGGGGATCTACAGGTTCCGAATCTGACCACGGAGTGGCTGCAGGACACGCTGCCGGACGCGGAGACCGTGGTCTGTACACCCAGCAGCGACGACTATGATCCCCACACGTGTACGTATGTGGAAGCCGTCGGGATTGAGAGCTTTTACGAGTTTATGGTGGGCTTGTAGAGGCCACATGGCCAGCGCTTGGTCGGTGTGGACCCGCTCGTAAGAGCCCGTCCAACACATCTGACCCAGTCAGCGCATGGTCCATGCTTTGCTACCCGACCTACTGCTCGGAGTTCGGCACACCATAGACAGCGCCTACGTATGGGCCATTCAGGAAGAGCTCAGGGTCCAACTCGCTCTGGAGCAGAGTGCCCTTGTACTCGTCGGTGAGCAGCAGGCGGGCACACTCGGCCAAGCCAGCGGCCGTGGTGGACTGAATGGCGCGCAGGGTCTGGCCGCCGAAGGCCTCGGGCAGCACCATGTAGGCAGCATCCAAGCGATGACGGCGGTTGGTAGAACCTTGACCTTCGACGGATGCATAGACAACAACCACGTCGTCTTCCATCTCGGGGATTGTGCCCTGCATCATGTCCTGGAGCTTGTTGATGCGGTCCGGATCGCTGCCGAACTTCGCCAGTTCCTTCTTGACCCAAGCCCAGTGACCTGGGTAGCGCAGGGTCTTGTAGTCCAGGTCGCGAGCCCGGCCAGCCAGAGCTTCGGGCAGGTCGGCGGCGCCGCCAGAGGTGGTTGCCTCCTCGTACGCCAGTCCGTCGATGAGCAAGGTCTCCACCTGCTCCAGGGAGTCCACCAGGACCGTCTCGTAGTCGCGAACGACCTCGGCCTGCTTGACGTACTCGGTCGCCACGCCAATCGGGCTCCAGGTAAATCCGTAGAAGTGAGGGGCCTCGGCGTTCTGGGTCAGGGCGCCAACGCGCATCTTGACCACGTCGACCTTGTCCACGCTGTAGCGCTCGCAGAAGTCGTTGAAGAGGCGCATGGCCAGCACGTTGATCATGCCGGGGGCTAGGCCACACTGCAGCGCAAATCCGGTCTTTGCGTCCTTGGCCATCTCCATGATCTGCTTGGTCTCGGCCACGTACTCGGTCAGGTTCGCGTAGTGCAAGCCATGCTCCAGGGCCCAACCGGCAACACGAGGGGCCTGGCCACCGGGCAGGCAGTCCAGGACCAAGTCGCAGCCTGCGAGAGCCTTCGCCAGCTCGTCGGTCATGCCCTTCAGCGGAATCTTGATGGCCTGGACGCTTCCTGGGGCCTGGCTGTCCTGCTCGATGAACGCCACAGCGCTCTCGGCCTGCTCCATGTAGGCATCGCCCAGGATGAGGTCGACCTGAAGCTCGCCGAGCTCCCGCAGCAAGAGACCAACTGCACGACCGATACCGCCGCTGCCGGCAATGAAGACACGCTTACTCATGGGAGACCGTCCTGGTAGAAGATGGCCGCCCTATAGCGGGCTTGCCTTTACTCCTCCAGCAGGGCTTGTACGCCAGGCGGGGCCTTAAAGTCTGGGAGCTCCTGTGGATCCTGCTCAAAGGTGTCGAGCGTGGCGACCATAAGCAAGGTCAGCATTGTCGTTTCGGTAACAGCAGGCATGGCGATTCCATCCACGACCTGCCAGTCACGCATGACGCTTTGCTGACGAATCTTCCCCATCGGCGTGGGCACTTTTCCGCTCGTCCCGATGTTCACGCCTGTATTCACCAGAAAGAAGATTTTGGTGGGCTCGTCATAGGCGATCGGGGTGGCAGTGACCTGCCAACAGGCCTGGTCGTCAAAGACCTTGAGACCGTTGACCGTGGCGTCCCGGTAGGTCTCGGTCATGGACAGGTTGCCCATCCCCATCAGCTTGATCGGCCCGAGCTCCTCCTCGGTCAGGAGGCGGGGGCCTTGGTTGGGGTCGATCTCCCAGCCGTACTGCCCGGTCCAGCCGGAGGTGCTCTCGCCCATCCCTTGGATAAAGCTGCGGGTATAGACCTGTCCCTGGTGCGTCCAGATCTCGATCTCGCCGGTCAAGCCTTGGGCTGGGGCCGAGATCAACTGCTTCATGTAGAAGTCATCCGAGGTGGCCTTGTCTCCTCCAACGAATGCCTCGTGGGCGGCAACGAGCTGCTCAAAGCTGGGGTAGTCCTGGGGCGCGATGTCCGGCAACTCCACACCATTGGGGTTCCGGCGGCCGGCACACGCGAGCATCAAGAGCAGGGTCATTCGCAGTCCTCCAAGATCCAACACACAGCGGCGTCCAAGGCGTCATCCTTTCCAAGCGCTAACGCTTCGGCGTTCCGGGGCACGATGACGTCGGGGGTCACGCCCACGCCCTCGATGCGCAGCCCAGTGGGGCCCACCAAATCCGCGAGCACGTACTGCAAGCGGTCGCCGTTGGGCAAAATATCCACGGTGCTGGGCAGGCAAGCACCAGTGGTCGGGGTTCCAAAGACGCGGCCTCTGCCGGTGGCTTGCAGGCCGTGGGCCAGGATCTCCGAGCTCGAGTAGGACAGCTCGTCTACCAGGATGGCCACTGGGCCATGGATACGCTGGTCCGGAGGCCGGGGAAAGACGGTCAGGTTCAGATCGGCGTCCCGGGAGATCATGGTGCCCAGAGAACTGCGCTCGTCCACCAAGTAGCCAGCCAGGCCGCTGGCAATGGCAATCACCCCACCTGGATTTCCCCGCAGATCGAAGATCACGCCAGGAGCACCCTCCAGGGCCAACTCCGTCAACGCCGCCTCTGCTGCTGGAGCCACGGGCGGCATAAAGACGTTGAAGCGCAGCACCCCCACACCGCCCCGAACCCGGGCCAGCTCAAATTCGGTGCGGATCGGCGGCATAAAGCCCACCTGAACCATCTCGCCGACCAAGGCCTGTCGCTCCAGACTAAAGACCTGGCCCTCTCCGTCTGGGCTTCGGGCCGAGAGGGAGAGGGAAGAGGAAGCACTTCCTAAGAACGCATGCGATGCGGCCCGCACCATGGCCCCTTGGTCCTGAGCGGAGTCGGGATCAACCTCTGCTGCCTGCAAGGCCACGTCCGTCTCACCGATGCTCAGGACCACCCAGCCCGCCTTGATACCGGACTGATCCGCGCTGCTCCCGCCACGCACCCGGGTGACCACCATCTCGCCGTCGATGTAGCGCACCTCCAAGCCCACATCTGCGGTGAACGTCTGGGCGACTGCGCCATCGATGCCCATCCCCACCCTGGGATGGGCAGGGGTCTGCGCGAGCTCCGACTCCTCGTCCTGGGCTCCGGCGAAGACCGCGAAGTGACTGACCTTGAGTCTGGAGATCATGTCGTTGAGCACGGGCCGGAGCACATCCGCTGAGCGCGCGCGTTTTGCCTGGGGATAGAGCTCGTCATGAACCCCTTGCCAGTCCAAGCCGTCCATATCGGGGTCGGGGTAGACCGCGCCGACCCGCTCCCACACGTAGTCGAAGGTCTCCATCTGGAGCTGGGCCCCTCCTCTTCTGGAGGAGGCGCGGCGTTCCATGGGAAGGCAAGAGACGAGGAAGACCAGGATTGGGACAAGCGGCATTCCAGAGGACTATCCTCAGACCTGCAAAAGCCCCAGCTCTCCCACTCGCTCCAGCGCTCTCTTGGCCAGGAGCACATCTCCTTCCCAGCCAGACAAGGCATCTTCCACGGAGAGAGGCTCTTGGGATGGAGATGCAGCCTCGATGACCTCGATGAGCCACTGGACAAGATCGGCATCGCTCAGCCGGATCTGGGAGACCCCGTCAACGGTGTGTACGACCAGCTCTCCTTCTTCCTCCCAGACTCCTCCGCCGATCCAGATCAGGCGCTGGCCCTTGGGCTGGGGCTCTAGGAGAGCCTGGGCGATGCGCTGGGGGGGTTCAAGGGTCGCTAAGACAGGCTCGCTAAACCAGCTCTGCACAGGGCGGTCCAGGTCCCGGCGACGCAGCCAAGACTCCAAGGCCAAGGGCAGCACCGTATCGAAGCGGTCGTGGTCGCCGCCCTGTGGATCCAGGTGTGGCACGTCTCCGGCGCCAAAGCCCGGGGTGTACGTTGGAATCACAACGCCGAACTTGGCGGGGTCGGCGTGCACGGGGGCGTGACGTGTGAGAGTAAAGCGGTGCCAAAAGGCGGAGTCCAGCAGGCCGGCGGCAAAGAGCTGGCGCACCAGTTCCATGGAGTCGACGGTCTCCTGTTCACTTTGGGTGGGAAAGCCATACATCAGGTAGGCGTGGACCAGAACACCGGCCATCGAGAAGGCGTGGGCGCAGCGGGCCACTTGCTCCACTGTGACCCCCTTCGCCATTCGCTCAAGCAAGCGGTCGGAGGCGACCTCCAAGCCGCCAGTGACGGCGACCATGCCAGCGGCGGAGAGCAAACGGCACAGGTCGGGCGTGAAGGCTTTCTCGAAGCGGATGTTGCCCCAGAAGGTGACGCTGAGTCCGCGCTCAAGGATGCCGAGTGCCAGGTCGCGGAGCCCCTTGGGGGGTGCAGCCTCATCCACCAGATGAAAGCCGCTGACCCCGGTCTCCTCGATGAGCTCCTGCATCTGGTCGAGCAGCATCTCAATGCGCGCAGGCTCGTAGCGGCCAATGTAGTCCAGGCTGACATCGCAGAATGCGCAGCGCTTCCAGTAGCAGCCGTGGGCCAGGGTGAGCTTGTTCCAGCGGCCCTCGGACCAGAGGCGGTGGGCGGGGTTTAGGGTGTCGAGCAAATCCAGGTACAAGCTAAGATCCAGGTCGCCGTAGTGGGCGGCGCTGGTCATAGGCGGACGCTCAACTTCGGCCTGGTGCCAACCGGACTGAGTCAGGGTTCGATGGCGCCGGTCCCCTCCGCCGTTGTGGTGCTCCAGGAGCGCCAAGATGGGCCCCTCGCCATCATCGAAGCTCAGTGCGTCTACGCACTCCCACAGGCGGGGCTCTTTCACCTCGCGCAGCTCGGTGTTCACGTACCCGCCGCCCATCCAGACCTGCGCACCACGGGCCTTTAGGGCGCGGCCGATGCGTAGGGCTCCATAGAGGTTGCCCGGGAAAGGAACGCTCAGGCCAATGGGCGCGTCCAACGGCAGAGTGTCGATCAATGCGTCCAGATGTTGGTCCACCAAGCTCGTCTGCTGAAGGCGCTCCCAGAGCGGATCGAAGGGTGCGGGCGAAAGAGCCAAGTGGTGCTGGTAGCGGGCCAGCCCAAAGCCAGGGTCGATGCAGGCTGTGACCAGATCCGCCAAGTCCGCCAGATAGAGGGTGGCCAGGTGCCGCGCAGCGTCCTGGGCTGCCAGCGGTCCAAAGCCCTGTAGGTCGGATCGTTCTAGCCGCGGCCCCACTGGAAGAAAAGCTGTGTGCAGAATGCGATGGGCCACGGAGCTGTCCCGCCCCTGCAAAAAGCGCATGGCAGGGCCAACAGCCGCCAGGTGGGCATTCGCCAGGGCCAGAGCCCGCCAACCGGGCTCCGGGAGCTCTTCATGCTGCTCTATCTCTTCGAAGATCTGACTCAACCCGTCCTGAGAGAACAGGCTGTGTACCAATTCGATCCCCAGGTCTCGCTGGGAGACATGAACGCCCCGCTGTCCCAAAAAGCGCGCCAAATAAGCGGTGCCTGGGTAGGGCGTATTCAGCTGGGTCAACGGGGGCTGTACGAGCAACAAGCGCATGAGACCACCTAACCCAGCGCCGAGTTCTGCTACCGTTTGAGCGTGGCTGAACTTGTCTTAGCAATCGCGCGACTCCCCCTGGCGCTCGGTGATCCCATGCGGGATCTCCTGGCAGAAGCGGAGCGCAACGCAGAGAAACACCGTGGATTGCCCTGGATGGTCGTGGGGGGTTCTCGACGGGAGCGTCTAGCGATTCTGCGGTCGGACATGACCCCACCGGAGTGCGCAGCGGCCGAATACGCACTGTTCTGCGAGCCAGAAGTAGACTGGGTGGTGACCGCAGGCGAGGCCGTATTGGCGTCGGGCGCGGGCATACTGCGCCACCTGTTCGTCCGCAGAAGCTTTCCAGGTGGCACCTGGGAGGTCCATACGCGGGCCTTTATCACCCACCCCCAGGGCGTTTCTTGGCTCACGGAGTGGTCCCGAAGCGACGGAGAAGGTCCCGAGGGCGGCCGCTTGGCCCAGCTCTTCGTAGAGCCGAGCACCGACTCGGTACGCTTGGTCTCTGACACCCCGGAGCTCCAACCCGAGGCGATCGTCCAAGTCCCAGAGGGCGCAACTCCAGAAGACGTAGCCCGCATGGCTGGACACTTGATGGAGAGCTGGTTTGTGTCCAAGGGCCGCCTGCCAAGTGCCGTGCTGCGCTACGGACGAGGGACGATCGAAGTCCGCTTGATGCCTGATCGAGCCGCTGACTCAGACGCCACAGACCTGGCTCTTCAGCTCGCCCAAGACCCCGAAACCCTAGCCGTTGGGGTGTTCTCCCGGGGACAGGATCCCCAGGTCCAACCGCCGGCCGACCAGCTCCTGCTGCAGCTGGAGTTCCGAGAGGGTCCCGCCCTGACTTGGCGCCGCCGCTATCGCGTGGTGGCTGCAAATCGGGCACGCTGGTTAGATTCCGCAGGCGAAATCTTGCCGAGTCGGCGTGGCCGACGCTGGCTGCAGACCCGGTGATCCTTACCTTGTTAGCCTGCTCGACGAGCGAGCCTGGCATAGGCGGCGGCGGCCAAGACACCTCTTTTGACTACGTCGCCACGTCGCCAGAGCTGCAAGGCCAAGACGCCGCAGCCCGGGCACAGTCGCTCTTGGATGCGGGTCTGCCTGCGGGGGCAACGCTGGTTCAAAGCTGGACCGATATCGTGGACACCTATGCAGACGCCCAGTGTCCGGAACGCGTGGACTACTCCATGCTGGATGCCCCCTTCGGCTGCGCATCCAGCACCGGCGCCTACTTTTCAGGGATGACAGGGCTAAAGCACGTTGGCAACAGCATCGAACTGGTCTGCGACGCCTATGTGGTGACCCCCGACGGAGAGCGATTTGAGTGCGGGGGCGAGATCATTCAGTTGGTCGACCCAAGCGGTCGTGGACGCTGGACCTTGATGGTGGGTACCTTTGGCTGGATGTCCCAGCCCCTTCAGAGCGGCGGCGCCTACAGCGCTGCTTTGCGCATCGAGGCCCGCACCGACGGCACTCTGGTGCTGAATGGGGGGCTCGGCCATAGCGGGCTGGCGATAAACTTTGAGGCATTGGAGTGGCGCGGGGAGGTCCGGAGCGGAGCCCTCTCCGTGCACAGCGACGAAGGGTGGTACCGCTCGGTCCTGGGACCAGCTGGCTGCGGGAGCTGGGTGTTCGAGGCCGGTGGCGCCGTGGGGCAGGGCTGCGTGGAGCTTGAGCCGGCGATCCAGGCTTGGCTGACCGGAGTGGGCCTGTGATGCTCTGGGCCTGGCTGGCTTGCGCTCCGGAACCCGATCTGGTCCCCCTGGATAGCCCACGCCTATTGCGCCGCGTATCCCTGGATCTCAGGGGAATGCTGCCGAGCCAGGCTGAGCTGGATGCGGTGGAGAAGGACCCCAAAGCTCTAAACGGAATCCGGGCCGACTACCTGGAAGACCCCGCATTCCAGGAACGGCTCGTCCAGATCTTCGCTGAGCGCTGGCACACCCGAGTGGAGAGCTACTACATCTTTCACACCGAGTTCCAACACCTGGACAGCCCCGAGATGGAGCACCCCTTCGAGGCGTCTATTGGAGAGGAGCCCCTCCGCCTACTGGCCCATGTGGTGGCCCAGGACAGGCCCTGGGGCGAGGTCGTGCACGCCGACTACAGCTTTGCAAACCCGCTGCTCGCGAGCATCTGGCCGCTCGCCTGGGAGGAGGGAGACGTGGGTTGGCAGAAGACCTACTACACCGATGGCCGACCCACCGCTGGGGTGCTGAGCAGCAACGGTCTGTGGTGGCGCTACCAGACCACCTTGACGGGAAACAACCGGGGCCGGGCCAACGCCATCGCCCGGCTGCTGGTTTGTGACGACTATGCCACCCGGCAGGTGGATTTTGAGAACCTTCCCCCCCTCTCCGACGAGGCCGCTTTAGAAGCCGCCATCAAAAACGTTCCGACCTGCACCAGCTGCCACGCCACCCTGGACCCTATCGCCAGCACCTTGTTCGGGTTTTGGATCTCCGTCCAGGACAGCGCGACAGAGCTGAGCACCTACCACACAGAGCGAGAGGCCATGGGTCCGCTGTTGCTGGAGGTAGAGCCCGCATGGTTTGGAACGCCCGTGCGTGATCTGGAAGGGCTGGGGCACGCGATCTCCCAGGATCCACGCTTCTCCCAGTGCGCGGTCCAGTCCATGGCCGAGGCCACTTGGCGCAGACCGGTGGACCCCGTTCAAGATCTACCGCGCATGCAAGCCCTCCAACAAGTCTATGGCGCCCACAATGGGCAGCTCAAACAGGTGATTCTGGCCCTGACCCAGACCCCTGAGTACCAAGCAGGCGCCTTTGGGGTGGGCGCCACCGACCAGCAGCGGGAGACCGAGCGCACCACCCGCATGCTCACCCCT
>Ga0055584_100002933_pt1 | contig 16883 bp, 15 predicted proteins | sample OSDHelmetaG_FD_58716 | JGI IMG/M metagenome (GOLD analysis project Ga0055584, IMG submission 58716) | Pelagic marine sediment microbial communities from the LTER site Helgoland, North Sea, for post-phytoplankton bloom and carbon turnover... | ecosystem: Environmental > Aquatic > Marine >... | reverse complement strand
TTGTTCACGTTTCTGAAATGGATTGGACTAACAAAAACATTCACCCATCTAAAGTTGTTAGTGTTGGTGATGAAGTTGAAGTTATGGTTCTTGAAATTGATGAAGAACGTCGTCGTATTTCTCTTGGTCTTAAACAGTGTAAAGCGAATCCTTGGACTCAATTTGCAGAAAACCAAGAAAAAGGTGACAAAGTTACTGGTAAGATCAAATCTATCACTGACTTCGGTATCTTTATCGGTCTTGACGGTGGTATTGATGGTCTTGTTCACTTATCTGATATTTCTTGGAATGCTCCTGGTGAAGAAGCCGTTCGTGAATATAAGAAGGGTGATGAAATTTCAGCAGTTGTTCTACAAGTAGATGCAGATCGTGAACGTATCTCTTTAGGTATCAAACAAATGGCTGAAGATCCATTCAATAATTTCCAATCTGCACATAAGAAAGGTTCTATCGTTAGTGGTAAGATCCTATCTGTTGACGCTAAAGGCGCTACAGTAGAACTTGCTGATGGCGTTGAAGGTTACCTACGTGTTTCTGAAATCTCACGCGAACGTGTTGAAGATGCTTCAGAAGTACTTAATGTTGGTGATACAATTGAAGCTAAATACACTGGTATTGATCGTAAAAACCGCGTATTGAACCTATCAATTCGTGCAAAAGACGAAGCTGAAGAAAAAGAAGCTTTAGATAGCCTAAATAAGAAAGATGAAGCTGCATTTGGTAACACAATGGCAGATGCATTTAAAGCAGCTAAAGGCGAATAATAGTTATTAACTATGAACACCATTTAGTGCATATTTTTTGCTAGATATAAAAAATATCAATACCGAGTCAAAATCAAATAAAATGATTTTGAACTCGGTATTTTTTTGTTTTGATTAAAACATTAATAAAAATGTGCTATTCTATCAAAGAGTTATATCTTTAGGGGAGTGTTATGACTAAATCAGAACTTATCGAACGTTTAAGTGAAAAATTCCCGTCTCTTGCATTGAATATTATTGAAGATGCTGTGAAAGAGATTATTGAACAAATGACACAAAGTTTGGTCAATGGAAACCGTATTGAGATTAGAGGTTTTGGTAGTTTTTCGTTACATTATCGTGCACCGCGTTTAGGGCGTAACCCTAAAACAGGTGAAAAAGTAGAATTAGGAAGTAAATATGTACCTTATTTTAAACCGGGTAAAAATTTAAAAGAACGGGTAGATATTTTTAATAAACAAAAATAAGTATATGTTTTATACATGATGATTTTTCCTTTTATTGGCAATTAAATATCATTTTTTCTGTGTAAAACATGGTTAATTTATGTAATTTACTGCATAATTAACCAAATTTCTGCGACTATTATTTTCCTATAGTAGTCGTTATATTTAATTTAATATGGAGATGCAGTGTGAAGATTTTTAGTGGAATTCTGCTGGTTATTATTTTTGTTGTGGCCCTAGCACTAGGTTCACAAAATCAAGAAATTGTTAATTTCAATTACCTTATAGCCCAAGGTCAATTTTCTTTGGCCATGTTATTAGGTGCTGGATTCGGCGGTGGTTTTGTACTGGGTTGGTTTATTTTGGCATTCCTTTACCTTAAAACAAAACTTGAACGTAATCGTTTAATGAAAAAAGTGAAAAAACAACAACAAGAAATTGATAAATTAAGAGCAGCACCTGCAATTTTAAAAAATGATACCGAAGCATTGACAGCAAATAACAAAAAATAAAGTAGATATTTTATGTTAGAACTTCTGTTTTTACTTTTACCTTTAGCGGCTGCCTATGGTTGGTATATGGGGCATAGAAGTGCGGTACAAGAAAAGCAAGAACATTCGGATCATCTATCAAGAGAATATGTAACTGGGTTAAATTTAATTTTATCCAATCAATCAGATAAAGCACTTGATCACTTTATTGAACTGTTACAATTAGATAGCGAAGCAATTGATACCCACCTTGCTTTAGGGAATCTCTTCCAAAGCCGAGGTGAGGTTGATCGCGCTATAAAACTACATCAAAATATTATTGCTAGATCAGATATAAATATAGATCAAAAAAATCTGGCCTTACAAGAATTGGCCAATGATTACTTAATTGCCGGTTTTTTAGATCGTGCTGAAAATATTTTGGTCGATTTGGTAGATGAACCAGAGCATAGAAAAAAAGCATTAAAACAACTATTAGTTATTTATCAACAGACCAGAGAATGGGATAAGGCTATCGCTGTTGCGACGGCCTTAGTTAAAATGGGAAAAACCAGTTTACGTGTTGATATTTCTCATTTTTACTGTGAACTTGCTCAGATCAGTATTTTAGATCATGATGAGTATAATGCACGTCTTTTACTAAAAAAAGCATTTTCAATAGATAAAAAACATGCTGTACGTGCTTCTTTGATGTTAGCACAATTAGATTTTAATGATGAAAAATATAAATTAGCCATTAAAAGTTTAGAATATATTTTAGAACAAGATATTGATTTTATTGGTGAAAGTTTACCTTTATTAGTTAAATGTTACGATAATATCAATGATCACCAAGGCTTGATTAAATTTTTAAATAAGTGTCAATCTATTGTTAAAAATACACGAATTATTGTTTTACTAGCGCAATATTTAGCAAAAGACGAAGGTATTGAAATAGCAGAAAATTATTTAAAAGCGCAAGTATTGGACCATCCTAGTTTGAAAGGTATTTATGAGTTAATTCGTCTGCATATCCTTGAAGCTGAGGAAGGTAAAGCAAAAGAAAGTTTGAAAATTTTACTCTTATTAACTGAAGAACAATTAAAAACAAAACCTCATTATCGTTGCCAAAAATGTGGATTTGAATCTAAAACACTATATTGGCAGTGTCCATCTTGTAAACGTTGGGGAACAGTTAAACCTATTCGTGGCTTAGATGGTGAATAACAAAAAACATCTCAATAAATTAACTCCTTGAATAAGTGAATCCATATGAAAAAATCACCCATTATTGTTGCTCTTGATTATCCAAATGAAAAAAAAGCCTTGTCTTTTATAGATAGTATTGATCCTGCTAGTTGTCGCTTAAAAATTGGTAAAGAAATGTTTACTTTATTAGGGCCTCAATTCGTTCAACAAGTACAAAATCGTGGTTTTGAGGTTTTTTTAGATTTAAAATTTCATGATATTCCCAATACTACTGCACGTGCTGTGGCCGCGGCTGCAGATTTAGGTGTGTGGATGGTAAATGTTCACGCTAGTGGTGGAATGCGTATGATGCAAGCTGCAAAAGAAGCCTTAGTTCCTTATGGTAAAGAGGCGCCTTTACTGATTGCGGTTACTGTTTTAACCAGTATGGATCAAAATGATTTCGATGATATTGGCATTAATGGTTCCCTACAAGAACAGGTAGTACGTTTAGCGCAGTTAACGCAAACATCAGGTTTAGATGGTGTCGTTTGTTCAGCTCAAGAAGCACGTTTACTAAAAGAAAAGTTAGGGCAGAATTTTAAATTAGTTACCCCAGGCATTCGTCCTAAAAATAGCCAACAAGGCGATCAACGCCGAATTGTGACACCTAAAGATGCAATAAACTTTGGTTCTGATTATTTAGTGATTGGTCGACCTATTACTCAGTCTTTAGCACCAGCAAAGGTTTTACAACAAATCAATCAAGAAATTATGTAGATAGATGATAATATTAGATGTCGATATGTGGGGTATGCATATCACGTCTATTATTTTTTTCTCGACTAGGCACTATAAAATGGCTATCGAGTAATTTTTTGGTAAATTCTTGCTGGGGATGCGCAAAGATATCTGTTGCTTGACCTTGTTCAATAACTTGACCACCTTGAAATACAATCAGTTGATCGGAAATGTGTTTCACTAATCCTAGGTGTTGAGATACAAAAATATAGGCTAATGCCATTTCATCTTGTAATTCTAATAATAGATTTATAATTTGTGAACGCATGGAAAGATCTAAATCCCGCAAGGCTTCATCGGCAACAATAATACTAGGTTGTAGAATGAGAGCCCGAGCAATACAAGCTCGTTGTCTTTGACCCGCCGCTAACATTCTCGGATAAAAATCAGCATGTTCTTCTAGTAATCCGACGCGTTTAAGTATGGATTTTATTCTTACTTCTCGAGCATAAGGCGACATTCTGGTGTTACGTTTTAATGGTCCTTCTAAAATGCTACCTATACGTAATCGAGGATTTAATGATGCATTGGCATTTTGAAAAATAATTCGGATCAGTTTACAGCGCGTTTCATAGTCATAAGGGTGCAATTTTTCTCCATTAACTAATATTTCCCCACTAGTGGGTATTTCAACTCCTGCAATCATATTGGCAATAGTTGATTTTCCTGAACTGTTGCCACCAATAATAGAAATGGTTTCTCCTGCATTTAAAGAAAAAGACAGTGGTTTGACTGCTTCTACTATTCTTTTTTTAAAAAAGAAATTGGTTCTATAATGATAAGTTTTGGTTAAATTTCTGACTTCTAATAAAGCAGGCATACTTATTTCTCCATATTAAGTGGAAAATGACAGCTATATTTATGTTCTTTTCCGTCAAAATGTCTAATAGGCACTTCAATACATTTGCGTTGTGCGTAAGGGCATCTTGGTCCTAATCGACAACCAATGGGGAGTCTTTGTAATGGAGGAATGGATCCTGGCAACATAGGTAACCTTGATTTATGCTTGATATCTGCCTGTGAAAAATCTGGAATAGCACGTAATAATGCATCTGTATAAGGATGTTTAGTATGTTCGATCAAATCCTCTCGATTCCCTGATTCTACCGATTGACCACAATATAAAACTGTAATGCGATCTGCCCATTGAGTGAGTGTGGGAAGATCATGACTAATGAGTAAAATAGCCACTTGATTAACTTGGTTAATTTTACTCATAATTCTAAAAATTTGAGCTTGGGTTATGGCATCTACTTCTGCTGTGGGTTCATCGGCAATCAGAAGGCGTGGGCGTCGAGACAATGCCATGGCGATCATCACTTTTTGACATTCTCCTGCAGTGAGTTCATAGGGAAAGGCATGCATAACTGATTTATGATCTTTTATCCCTACTTGATGTAAGTTTTTAATAACGGCTTTTTTTCTCCATGAAAATCGCTGATACCATTTACCCTTAAATTTTCTCTCAGGGATAGATTCTATCATTTGAGCACCAATGCGATCTGAAGGATCGAGAGATTCAATAGGATCTTGGAATATCATGGCAATTTCGCTACCGATAACTTTACGTCTTTTTCTTGGTGAAAGTTTTAATAAATCTATATCACCCAGCTGAAATCGATCCGCAGTGATGTACCAATTATCTTTGGTTACTCCTACAATGGCTTTGGCAATAAGACTTTTTCCTGATCCTGATTCTCCTACTAAACCTCGAATTTCTCCTTCAGCCAGTGTTAGGCTAACACGATCTACCGCTTTGACTCTGCCGTAGGGAGTATCAATTTCGATAGTCATATGTTTTATATCAAGTAGTGGCATTATTCTATTCCCTTAGTCAACATGTCTTTAATCCCTTCACCTAAGGTGTTAATACTTGCAATAGATAAGGTAATAAATACACAAGGTACAACACTTCTCCAAGGAGCACTATGAATAAGAGGCAGGGCATCACTGAGCAAATGTCCCCATTCACAGGCAGGTGCTGTTGCGCCAAGCCCTAAAAAACCTAAGGTAGAAATACCTAATATAGCTTGAGATAGAGATTTTGAGGTTAAAATAGTGAAATTAGGTAATATATTAGGCAATACAGAGTGATAAAAAAGATAGAAATTTTCAGCACCATCTAAACGCGCTGCACAGATATAATTAGCTTCTAATTCTTTTTTTGTCGGCATAAAGGTTCCCCGAATAAAAATAGGAATGAGAGAAAAAAAGATAGCAAAAAGAATTTGTTGTTGCCCGTGCCCAAAGAAAACGACAAAGACAATACCTATAAGAGTGAATGGGATAGATTTGATACTATCGAATAAGTGACTAATGATGCTGGATTTTAATCCTGTTTTAAAAGCGGCAATAATTCCAATAGTACTACCTATAAGACTTGCAAAAAAAGTAACGATAAGAGCATCACCAAAAGTTTGTCGTGTACCGTGAATCAGCCGAGAAAGAATATCTCTTCCTATATTATCTGTACCAAATATATGAGATAGAGATCCCGCACTTCGCCAAAATGGTGGGATAGATAGCGCAGATACTTGTTTAAAAGGTGAATAGGGCTCTAAGATAGAAGCAAATATACAGATAAAAATAAGTAGGATTACTATAGATAATGCCAGTATATTACTTTTATCAGCAGCAAAAAATCGCCAATTATCTTTTAATTGGTTAGGAATTTTTCTTTCAAAATATGGATTATTAGACAATTGCATCCCATCGTTTCCTAATTAGTGGATTAAGAGAATTACCAATGACTTCAGAAAGTACATTAACAAAAAGAATCAATGATGTGATAACGAGGAATGCGGCAGAGATGGCTACATAATTTTCTTGTATCGTTGCCATCAATAACCAACGGCCAATCCCCGGCCAATCAAAAATTGCTTCAATAACAATAATTAAGCTAAATATGGTGGAAAATAGATTACCAAAATGGCTGATGATAAGTGGCATAGCATTGGGTAACACATGTCTAAAAATCATTTCATAATGTGACATCCCCTTGCTAATTGCCGCTTTGATATAGTTCGTTTTCATAATCTCCATAACAGATGACTGAATATCACTGGTGATTTCTGTTGTGGGTAATAAGCTTAAACTTAATACGGGAAGTAATATATGGAAGAAAATATTTTTAAGATAAAGAATATTTTCTTTATTTTCTACACTAAAAATATTAAAGAGATAAAAGTGGGTGCTTTCTTTAACATTAAATAACAAATCGTAACGACCACTGCTTGGTAATAAAGAAGAGGCAGGAGAGGCATAGATGACAAAAATAGCAGCAAAGGCAAAAGCGGGCACGGAGCGACCAATCAGCATAAAAAAGCGAATAATACTATTAATCCGATGATCTAAATTTAATCCGCCAATGGTGCCTAGAGTGATCCCCAAAATAAAAGACACTAGAAAAGATAATAATAATAATTCAAGGCTTGCGGGAAAATAATAAAACAGCTGTTCTGCAATATTATAGCCATGAATATCTACGCCAAATGATCCGGTAAAAATATGAGAGAGATAGTTTATCCAGCCATTAAAGGAGGCTGTGTAATTAGGGGATAAGGTCAATATAGCGTAAGAGATAAGGGTGATGACAAACCAAGTTAGGACAAGTAAGATGAGTCGTCTTAGTATATAAATACTCATTTTTCATTTCTCCTATAGATACTAGTGAAATCTAATATACCAAAAGGTCCTATTCTGATCCCAGTAATAGAGTTATTAGAAACTTCTAGCTGCATACCATGGGCGATAGGAATAAGGGGCAATTGATTTCGTAAAATTCCCTGCATTTGATTAAAATAATGTTGTTGCTCTGTTGGCTTAGTAGCTAATTGACTCAGATAAACGTTTAAATCGAAAAGATAATCACACCATTGCGAATAATTTAGTCCTCCTTTTACTGCTGCACAAGTCAGTAAAGGATTAAAAAAGCTATTAGGTTCATTAGTATTAGGTTGCCACCCCGTTAAAACTAAATCTAGCGGTAGTTTTTTGTTTTGTCTTGATCTATGTTGAGGTATGCCTGAATGTAAAATAATAGATAAGCCAATTTTTTCTAGATCTGCTTGGATAAGTTCGGCCATTTTTTCTGGATTAGGATTGTAATTTTGAGGTACAGGTGAATACCATAAATGTAGTGGTTTTAAGGGGAGATTGACCGAGTTTAATAGTTTTTTAGCGTAAATCAACCTTTGGGTAGGTAATGAGCTGGATTCTTCGGGTAAATAAGCCCATGAAAAGGGAGATAAGACCGTGTCCGTAATAGTGGCTGATCCTAAATAAACAGATTTAAGTATATTGGTTTTATTAATAGCCAGATTAATCGCTTGCCGTACTTTTTGATATTTTAATAATGGGTGCTGTGTATTGATAGCTAAGTAAGCAAGATTTATCCCTTCTTGGCGTTTTATGGTCAGGTTATCATTAGATTGTAACAATTTAAGGTGGCTTGTATTGACCTTAGTAATAATATCACAATCACCTGCTATGACCTTAATATATCCACCAAGACCAAAAGGAGAGGTATTGATGACCACTTGTTGCATTTTGGCTTTTTCTTTCCAATATTGATCATTACGAATCAGTCGAATTTCACTATTAGGTTTGTAAGAGGCAAATTTAAAAGGTCCAGTCCCTACAGGAAACTGATCATACTTTAGACTTTGTTTTTCAGCTAAGCGTTGTTGTGCATATTCAAGGGAACTAATGATAGCGTAACGAGTGGCAATATTAGCCAAAAAAGTATTATCTGGATGCGTCAATGTAAAAGCAACATGAGTATTGTCTATGGCGGTAACACGAGAGATAAGTTGGGTTAATCCCATAGATTCAAACCAAGGATATTTTCCACCAGAAACATCATGATAAGGATTATTTTTATCGAGAATACGATTAAAACTGAATACAACATCTTGAGCATTTAAATGTCGAGTTGGGGTAAACCAAGGTGTCGTATGAAAAGACACATCTTCCCTTAAAGTAAAAGTATAGACTTTTTTATCTTGAGATATAGTCCATTTTTTTGCTAAAGAAGGCACTGGAGTTAGAGAGGCTGGATCAAAATCTAACAATCGATTGAATAATTGCACAGATAGCGTATCAACAGTAATTCCTGAATCAACCATTTGTGGATTAAATGTTTTTATATAGCCAGGCTCACAGTAGGTAAAACCTGACTGTTTAAGGTGTTGTATATAGGCAACAGCCTCATCTTTATGGCAACCAGATAAGAACAGGGCACACAACAAGCCGAGTATAAAATTTCGTTTAGCAACTATCATAAACACTTACGAGAATACTGAAAATAATGGTTTAGCATAGCAAAAAAGAGAAAAATAAGCGAATACACATTATTTAAATCTTTTATTTCTAATTAGCCGGCTTTTTCACTCTGATGAAAGTAGATAGGCGGTTGACGTTGTAGCCAAAAAATTCGCATTACAAATAAAATAGCAGCAAAACTTAGCCCCACAATGAAGCCAATCCAAAATCCTGCAGGACCCATTCTAGGTACAACCAGATCGGTTAAACCGAGAATGTAACCAGTAGAAAAACCACACCCCCAGTAAGAAAAGATAGTACGAATAAAAATAGCTTTCATATCTTTGTAACCACGCATAACACCTTGACTAATGACTTGGCAGCTATCAACACATTGATATATTGCACATAATAACATATAGAAACTGGCCTGGCCGATAACCTGTGGATTGTCGTTATATAATTGTGCAATATCGGTTCTAAAAATGGCAGTAAATCCTCCAGTGATTATGGCTAAAATAAGCCCTACTGTCCAAGCACATTTAGTCGTGACTTTGGCATTATCATAATCTTTACCACCGACTTGATATCCTATACGAATACTGACGGCAGTACTGATACTAAAGGGGATCATAAACATAATACTAGAAAAATTGAGAGCAACTTGATGGGCCGCTACCGTAATACTACCAAGAGGAGCAACAAGTAAAGCGACCACTGCGAATAAACTTACTTCAAAAAAGACAGAAAAAGCAACGGGTGTACCTAATTGTAAAAGTTTCTTTATAGCTAATAAATTGGGTTTAACCCAATGATAAAAGATGAGGTAGCTATCTAAGTTCTTATTTAATTTTATATATATCCCCATAGAGAGGCACATCAGATACATCACAATAGCTGACGCAACACCACATCCTACGCCACCTAATGCAGGCATACCCAATTTACCATACACAAAAATCCAGTTAAGGGGAATGTTAGCCAATAGCCCAATAAAACCTATGACCATCCCCGGTTTGGTATCTGCACTACCTTCGGCAAAACTACGCATTACCTGGAAAAGCAAAAATGCAGGAACAGACCAAACAATAGCATGTAAGTAACCTATGGTTTTTTGTGCTAATAAGGGCTCAATATCCATCATGTTGACAATAAAACCAGCATTAAAAATCAAAATAAAAGTAGGAATAGAAAGAAATAAAGAGAGATAAAATCCCTGTTGAATTTCAATAGCAACTTTGTATTTTTGTCCGCCTCCTATAAGTTGGGCTGTGATAGGGACTAGGGCAAGTAGCATACCAATATTAAATAACATAATAGGGAACCAAATACTGCTAGCTACCGCCACAGCTGCCATATCGGTAGCACTAACACCACCGGCCATAACAGTATCCACAATACCCATGGAATTTTGTGCCACTTGAGCCAGTAAGACAGGAATAGATAATTTAATTAAAACACGAGTTTGATGAAGATAGTTTTGCACATGAACCTCACTTTTTAGAGAGGGGGGATTCTAGCAGAGTTAATTTATTAAACAAGATAATGCTGAGGGGATTAAGCATAAATATTTATTCTGTAAAATAAACCCCCCAAACAAATAAAGTTGATAATAGAAAGTAAAGAAAAATTGACAAATATCTTGTTAAACTATTTGATTTAAGGGGCATAGTTTTATATATTTAACGCTCAAAATTTTCATTAACTAACTCATGTGTTGTGACGTATGCAACACCACTGAAAAGGATAAAATCATGCCTATTATTACTCTTCCTGATGGAAGTCAACGTCAATATGACGCTCCTGTTTCTACATATCAAATCGCATCAGATATTGGTCCCGGTCTTGCCAAAGCTTGTATCGCTGGCTGCGTCAATGGTCAACGTGTGGATGCAAAAGATTTAATTACCACCGATGCTAAATTAGAAATCATCACCGCACGTGATGAAGATGGACTTGAGATTATTCGTCATTCCTGCGCACATCTTTTAGGGCATGCTATCAAACAACTTTTCCCTGATGTAAAAATGGCTATTGGTCCAACCATTGATAATGGATTTTATTACGATGTTGATCTAGAACATTCTTTGACTCAAGAAGACTTAGATGCAATAGAAAAACGCATGAAAGCATTAGCTAAAACAAAATATGAAGTGGTAAAAGAAGTATCAACTTGGCAACATGCTAGAGACGTATTTGAAAGTCGTGGAGAAACATATAAATTACAAATTTTAGATGAAAATGTGGCAAAAGACGATCATCCAGGTTTGTATCATCATGAAGAATATATTGATATGTGTCGTGGACCTCATGTTCCTAACATGGGTTTTTGCCAAAACTTTAAACTTCTTAATGTGGCTGGCGCTTATTGGCGTGGTAATAGTGACAATAAAATGTTGCAACGTATCTATGGTACAGCATTCGGTGATAAAAAAGCATTAAAAGCTCATTTATTCCGTTTGGAAGAAGCCGCAAAACGAGATCACCGTAAGATTGGTAAACAGTTAGATCTTTTCCATACACAAAAAGAAGCACCTGGTATGGTGTTCTGGCATCACAACGGTTGGTCAATTTTCCGTGATTTAGAAATTTTTGTACGTACTAAACTTGATGAATATGGTTATGAAGAAGTAAAGGGTCCACTTATGATGGATCGCGTATTATGGGAACGATCAGGTCACTGGGATAAATATGCAGAAGCGATGTTTACGACACGTTCTGAAAATCGAGAATATGCTATTAAACCAATGAATTGCCCCGGCCATATTGAGATCTTTAAACAGGGCTTAAAATCTTATCGTGATTTACCACTTCGTATGGCAGAATTTGGTTCTTGTCATCGAAATGAACCTTCAGGTTCTTTACATGGATTAATGCGTGTTCGTGGTTTTACTCAAGATGATGCACATATTTTTTGTACTGAAGCTCAGATTCAAAGTGAAGTTACTGGTTGTATTAAAATGGTTTACGATGTTTATAAAACTTTTGGTTTTGAAAACATTGATGTGAAATTATCTACACGCCCTGAAAAACGTGTTGGTTCTGATGAAATATGGGATCGTTCAGAAGAAGCCTTAAAAGAATCATTAAAAAATGCCAATATTAAATATGAAATTCAAGAAGGTGAGGGTGCTTTTTATGGTCCTAAGATTGAATTTACATTACACGATTGTTTAGATCGTGAATGGCAATGTGGTACTGTTCAATTAGATTTCAATTTACCAGGTCGCTTAGGTGCAACCTATGTAGGTGAAAATAATGAACGCTTAGTTCCTGTTATGCTTCACCGAGCGATTCTTGGTTCACTAGAACGCTTTATTGGTATTTTCATTGAAAATTACGCTGGTTATTTTCCTACATGGATGGCACCAGAACAAGCTATTGTCATGAATATTACTGATAAACAAGCAGATTATGTTACTGAAGTCGTTAAAAAACTGAAAAAAGCAGGTATTCGTGCTAAGTCAGACTTGCGTAATGAAAAAATAGGTTTTAAAATTCGAGAACATACTTTGCAACATGTCCCATATATGTTAGTATGTGGCGATAAAGAGGCCGAAGCTGGCGAAATTGCTGTTCGTACACGCCGAGGCAAAGATTTAGGAAAATTTAAAGTTGATGAATTTATTGCTAAAATTCAAGAAGAAATTAGTAATCGAGTTCTTAACGTGGAGGAATAAATATTAAGAGTCCAAATAGAAGAGCGCCAGTAAAGAAAAATCTACACCGTTTAAATGGTGAAATCAGAGGCGTAAAAGAAGTTCGTTTAACTGGTGCCGACGGAGAGCAACTTGGTATTGTGAAGATCGGCGAAGCAATGATTACAGCGGAACACGCCGGTTTAGATTTGGTAGAAATTAGTCCAAATGCACAACCACCAGTATGTCGCGTAATGGACTACGGTAAGTTTCTTTACGAAAAGACAAAAGCTCAAAAAGAACAAAAGAAAAAACAAAAACAGGTTCAAATTAAAGAAGTTAAATTTAGACCTGGAACAGATGTTGGCGACTATCAGGTAAAACTACGCAACCTGATTCGCTTCATAGAAGATGGCAATAAGGTTAAAGTAACGATCCGTTTCCGCGGACGTGAAATGGCCCACCAACACATCGGTGTTGACGTTTTGAATCGCGTTAAGGAAGATACTAAAGATATTGCTTTAGTAGAAAGTTTCCCTAATCGTATTGAAGGCCGTCAAATGATGATGGTGATTGCCCCTAAAAAGAAGTAGTTATAGGCTCACAAGTAATAAATGATAGTTTTTAAAACTGTTATTTATTCGCCCATAATTATATGTTATTAACGCAAATTAACAATGCGGAGTTATACTCATCATGCCTAAGATGAAAACAAACAAGGGTGCCGTTAAACGTTTTAAAAAAACTAAAGGCGGTATTAAATGCAAGCATGCGACCAGAAGTCACATCTTGACTAAACGTACTACTAAGAATAAACGTCAGCTACGTCCTAACACACTTCTTGCAAAGAGTGATGTTGCGGCAATTGAAAAAATGATTTAATTGATTGCTGATTTTTATTTTATTAAGTTTTAATTTATTTATAATAGTTTAGTTAGGAGACTATAAATGGCTCGCGTAAAACGTGGTGTTGTGGCAAGAGCTCGTCACAAAAAAGTTCTAAAACAAGCAAAAGGTTATTATGGAGCACGTTCACGTGTTTATCGTGTTGCGTTCCAAGCAGTAACTAAAGCTGGTCAATATGCTTACCGAGATCGTCGTCAGCGTAAACGTCAATTCCGTCAATTATGGATTGCACGTATCAATGCTGCTGCACGTCAAAATGGTATGTCTTATAGCCGTTTTATCAATGGACTTAAGAAAGCGTCTATCGAAATCGATCGTAAGATCCTTGCCGATATCGCAGTATTTGACAAAGCAACATTTACAATACTTGTAGAAAAAGCTAAAGCAGCTCTTTAATTAAAGAGTTAGTCTGGTTTTTATGAAAGGAGAGCATATGTTCTCCTTTTTTTATATATAGAATTAATTTTTAAAGAGGTAGGCTTATTGTGGCAGAATTTAATTTTTTAAAAATGGGTATGCAAATTATTCAATTTATTATCTGTTCCGCTTTTATGGCTTATGTCGTTCAATATGCAACTTTATATATAGGAAAATTTAAACCTAATTTTAAAGAAACATTTATTACTATTATTTTTAGTAATGCTATATTATATTTTTTTATCAATCTCGCTTCTCAATTGATTCTATACGGTGAATTTAATAAATTTGGTGTTGATAAAATGATTATGCTCTTAGCTTTATATCCTGCTATTAGGATATTAGCGAAATATTTACAGCACCCAGATTCAGGTGCAGTAGGAATAAAAAAAGGGGCTATTATCTGGTTATGTGGGGTAGTAGGATTAATGCTTTTTTATATAGCTTATAGTTTGATTACTAAAAAATTACTCATGATGTTCTAATCTAATGAAAGTATAAAATATTTTGTATAATTATAATGGATTTGAGATGATGATGTGGTGGTTATCCCCACATATAGAATTACGTCCTATCTTTTTTGCAAAATAAAGGTTGGCATCTGCACGTTGATATGCTAGTTCAACACTGTCTTCTATTCTTAACTGTGTTATTCCTAGGCTTGCAGTAAATTGTAATTTTGTGTTACCCCCTCTAATGAGAAGCTGATTATGATTAATTCTATTGTATATACGGATAAGTAAAGTCTTTGCTTGTTCTGATGTTGTACATGGAAGAATTAAAGCAAACTCTTCTCCGCCAATACGTGAAACAATATCTGTATTTCTTGAACATTCATTTAAAATTTTAGCTAGAGTATAAATAACATCATCGCCTTGTTGATGGCCATAGGTATCATTCACTTTTTTAAAGAAATCTATATCTAAAATAACTAAGAATGTATTTTTTTGTGTATAACGATTAATATTTTTTACAGCAAATGAAATTTCTCGATCAAAGACAAAACGATTGTAACACTGAGTGAGTGTATCTATTTCACTAAGATATTTTAGTTTTTTCTCCATCTTTTTCTGATCAGAAATATTTGTATAGGTACCAACATAATGAAAAAGCTCATCTTCAAATTCGACTTTTTTAATATTTAATAAGATCGGAATTGTTTTGTATGAATTTTTACATTTGCAATAAATTTCGCCGCTCCAATAACCTTGGGTAATTAAGTCAAATTGAATATGGTCATATTGTTTGGGTAAAGTCACCGTATCTTGAAATAGACTAGGGTTTTTATGTAAAACATCTTCTTCTGTATAACCAAATTCTCGTGTAAAAGAAGTATTAATTTTAATAATTTTATTTTTGTTATCGGTGATCACCACCGGAGACATTCCTTGCATTGCCATATGTTCTAGAATTTGCGTATCTATATCAATAAGACGACCAGATAACATACTAACATGTCCCAATTTATTTAATGACACTTTTGCATATAGATTAAACCAATGATATTCACCAGTTTTTCTTCTAATTCGACAAGTAATAGTGAGTTCCGTTTCCTTAATACTACGGTAAAAGAGTGCGAGTAATTTATTAACAGTACGTTCGTAATCATTAATATGTAAATGTTGAAATATGCTGCCTAGCTTGTGAGGGAAGTCTGCTTTTGATTGATAACCTAACATATTAATGTATTTTTGTGACCAATATACGTAGGTATCTTTATCGATTTCACCATCAGAAGGCATGTGTAAATACCATAGACCATCACTAGAGGCTTGAAATAAGGTTTGATATTCTTTTTTTTGTTTTTCGAGTAACTCAACTTTGTCTTTTAAATCATCATATTGTAATTGAAGTGTGTGATGTTGAATTTCTAATTTTTCCTTGTGTAGAAAATCTAAATTGGATTTATTATGTAGTGTTTGCATATTAACAATGTAAGCATGATTTTTCCCATATTTATAATAAATTTTTTGGGCACTAAAATGTATGGCTATTCTATTTCCCATATTATCAATGAATTGAGATTGTCCCTCGACTTGATCATTTTTGCGTAATTGATTCAAGAGAGGAGTTAAATCTAATAATTCTTCAGGAGATATAAATTCATTAAGATAATGATTGATGATCTGATCTTTCTCGAAAAAAGCATTTTTTAGAAAAAAAGGATTACAGTCTAATATTTTTTGGTGATGGCTAATGATTAAGATCGATTCTAGTGCATTATAAAAACTTTTTGCTTTAAATAAATAAGAATCATCTCGAGGCATATACATGCTTGTATCACGAATAAGACCGATAATCCCAATTCGTTTACCTAAAGGATCTTTTATGGGAGTTTTGATTAATTCATAACTATTAATATCCATAAAATCTAAGATAAAATTAGATCCTTCTTCGAAAAACAGTTGTGTTTGAGCATTTAAGGTCAGATTGTCGGTATCTATTGCATGCTGTGCAAATGCTTTATTAAAAAAATCGGTGTCTTTTTTTCCTCTATAATTATTTCTATCTGCACACCAAAGTTGGGATTTATCTAGTTCATCAAGGGCTGCATTATTATAACAAAGGTATTCTCCCTGAGCATTTTTTATCCACCAATGTTCGTTAAAATTATTAATAAATTGAGGGATGCTGATCTGTAAAAGTGGCTCTAATTCTTTGAGTATGGATTCTAAAATTTGCACAATAGAACGATAAAAAGTATTAAATAAGTTTTCATTTTTAGATGATTTGGGGCTATCTAAGAAAAATACGCCATACAATTCCTGATTAAATAAAGTTATTTTTTTTGTGTATAGATCTACGGGCAAAGATGGTGCTTGATTGAGAACTTTTTGTGTATGTTGTTTTATCCAATCTATAGAAAAAATTGAATGATTTTGTTGTGATGATAAACATTCTATATTTGCAGATGAGATATAACAAAGATAAGCACATCCTCCTGTTAATGAAGCGATGAGATCTAATTGTTGAGAAAGGAGGTAATTTTTT
>Ga0055584_100002931_pt1 | contig 16887 bp, 11 predicted proteins | sample OSDHelmetaG_FD_58716 | JGI IMG/M metagenome (GOLD analysis project Ga0055584, IMG submission 58716) | Pelagic marine sediment microbial communities from the LTER site Helgoland, North Sea, for post-phytoplankton bloom and carbon turnover... | ecosystem: Environmental > Aquatic > Marine >... | reverse complement strand
GCCTTGCCGCAACCATGGCGACGGTCGGCGATGAGACCAAGAACGACGAAGGCAAGGCCGGGCTCCTCACCAAGCAGGAACGCGACGACATGGCCAAGTTCCTCCTGAACGTCAACTATCCGCCCGCCCAACGTCGCGCCTACGACAACAAGCTCTCCCAACGAGCTGAAGACGGATTCGAACTCTTCCACATCAAGGGCAATCACGAGGGCAAACCGAAGCCGAACGTCTGCGGCAACTGCCATCGCATGCCGTTCTGGGTGAGCAGCAATACGCCGGGATCGGGTATGGACGCCCCGACCTGGCGCGGTGCCTACGACCGTTTCCTGATTCTCCCCCAAGGCCGCCTGAACATCATCGACTTCGATTTCTATCGTCGCGTAGCCGACCGAGGCATACCCGAACGGAACATGTGGCGCTTCTCCTGGCGCAGCAAAGAACGTTTCGATCCGGTCTGGAACATGGTCCTCGAAGGCAGCACCGGCTTCTCCGGTTCCTTCGCTCGCCAGACCACCCTGAAAGAATCCAACGCCGACGAAGATCTGCTCGCCGCTCTGGAGAAATCAGCCAGCGAAGGCGGCATCGTTCTGCAGGCCGAAGGTGCGTTCATTCACGGTGACGAAACCAATCCGGTTAAGCTGCAATTCCAGAACGGCAACTACGTGGAAACAACCGGTGAGCGCAAATCGCATTCCCGCGCTCGCCTGATTCAACTCGCGTCGACCGGAAAGTTCATCGGCACCTTCACTGGTCGCCATGGCGAGAACGACGACTAAGACCACCCCAAACCCGCCCTGTGGACCCGTGGACCGATTCACAGTCAACGCGGCAAGCAACAGTTTCCCAACCTCAATGCCAGCAACCGGACCATGAAGATCAGCGGACGCCATGTCCGCAAAGGCGCCAACGTTCTCGTCAACGGGCGCAGAGTCCCCGCCACCATCAAACTCGCCAAGAATGATCGTGTGGATATCACGCTCGATGCCCTGCCTGAAGTGGGCATGCACCTGATGCAGGTTCAGAATCCCAGCGGCTTGTTCAGCAATGACTTCATTTTCCACGTCACACCAGAACTGAAAGATCTCGCCGAACTTCAGAAAGCTCTTGAGACCGCCATCTTCCACGGCGATCTCGTCGAAACCAAACGTCTGATCGCCAGTGGAGCCCAGGTGAACGCCTTGCCCAAAGACGGCGGTTCCCCCATGAGCACCGCCGCCTATCACGGCCACCTAGACATCCTGAAACACCTCTTCAACGAAGGTGCCCGTGCCAATTTCGAGAACGGTGACGGCAACACCCCACTGCACGTCGCCGCTTTCGCAGGCAACCTCGAAATCGTGAGATTCCTCCTTGGGAAAGATGCCTCTGTCACCAAGCGAAACAAGCGCCAGCAGACCGCCACTGACATTGTCTCCTCCGAGTGGAACGAGAGCACTGCCGGCTTCTACCGAGCCATCGGCGAAGCCACCGGCAAGACCTTCGATCTGGAACACATAGAAAACATCCGTCCCCGTATCGCGAAGCTGTTGGCAGCCCACGCGAGCAGTGGAAAGTCAACAAAACGCCGGTAACGAACAGAGCTGACGAATTCGCTGAATTTGTCATAAAGAGCTGCAACCCGGTGTTGTGCCATATGAGAACATGAGACTGTCGTTGCCCCGCATACTTCCGGTTGCCACGGTGCTGACCGTTGCCGTGATTCTCATGCCAAAGCCTCGTCAGGCCCCGGAGCAATCTCCCACTCCATCTCCGAATCCAAAAGGAGTAAAAGAATCCAACACCAGGAACGTCGCGGCAATTGCCCGGGCTGTACGTCCCGGAGGTCGCATGCACGGAAACCGATCGGGCGAGCCACAGCAGCAACTCTCCACTCATACAAACCCTGGCTCTGACACCACGATCGAAACTTCGAAGCCTGCCGGTCCCGATTGGACTGACATCCTCCAACGCCATGCGGAAGGCGATAAGGCCGCGTTCCGGGAGTTTCTTGGATCGATCACACCGGACAATACGCTCTCCGCTTGGCAGGCGGCGCGAAAGACAAGGCTTACTCCAACCGACCGCGGCAATCTTTACACCACCCTCGGCAAGGTCGGTGGAGGCACGCTGGTCACCGAATTGATGGCAGCGTCCGATCCCAACGCGGCCTTGGCAGTTCAGGGCTGGGGGCACTCGGATCCGACCGGAGCTCTCGAATGGTTTCAACAGATCGACCTCCATGGAGACAAAGGGCTGCAGAAATACCTGAGTGCGAGCAACCAGACTCCGGAGGGGTTTCTGGATAAGATCGCCGATGGTCTGCTCAACTCACTTCATCCAACTCCCGATCCCTCCGACACCGAAACCACTCGCGAGGCATATTCCGCCGAAACCCTCCGCTTCGTGGAATCGCTGATGGAGCAAGACCCCGGAAAAGGCGAGGCCGTGATGCGTGAACTGACGGAACGTCTGATCCAGCTCTACGATGGAAACACCCTGGCGGATTGGGTAAATCAGATGGAGAGTCCGGTTATCAAGAGCGCTTCCGTCCAGCGGATCATTGAAGCCGGCACCTTCAAGAGCGCCCCCTTGGAAGCGGTGGACTGGGCCTATTCTCTGGAAGCAGGAAGAACGCGTGAAGTCGGCCTTTCCGCTGCATTTGGACAACTGGGTTCGGGGGTGGGCGGCACGGATCCCGCCGCCATTGCGAATCAGCTCAACCAGATGCCGGAAGGCCGTGAGAAAGACTTCGCCATCAACGGCTTTGCCCACGGACTCGTCGGCAATTCGCCCAACGATGCCCTCACTTGGGCCGGTTCGATATCCGATGAAAACTTCCGCAACACCGTCACCGAAAACATCAACCGCCGAATCAAGTCACAGACAACAGCCGACCATGCCCCTTAGACTCTTTCTTGCATTGATAGGCGCCATTTCTGTTGCCAGCAACTGTTCCGCAGCAACGAAACCGAACGTCCTGTTCATCGCCGTCGACGATCTGAATGACTGGGTCGGTTGCCTCGGCGGACATCCGCAGGCGAAGACGCCCAACATCGACGAACTCGCCCGCAAAGGCGTGCTCTTTGAGCAGGCGCATTGCGCGGCACCGCTTTGCAGTCCTTCGCGGACGGCAATCATGATGGGATTGCGTCCATCGACAACCGGCATCTATGGCAATTTGAACTGGTTCCGAGATTTGCCGCAGTACCAAGACTGGGTGACCCTCCCGCAGTATTTCCGAAAACACGGCTATCTCGCCTGGGGTGGCGGCAAACTCTACCATCAGGCGCACGGCAAATTCTCCGACGCCGGGGCTTGGGATCATGTCTACTCCACACGCACGGGAATGATCCCACCGCCCATGCGATATCGATATGCGCACGGGCTCCGACCCAAGTTCGAATCCAACCCCATCCTCGCCCGCCTGATCGATTGGGGCCCGACCGATCATCCGGAAAAAGCCAATCCAGATTGGAAGACGGCGGAAGGGGCCGCGCAGTTTCTGCAGCGCGATCATGACAAACCCTTCTTTCTGGGCTGCGGGATCTACCTCCCGCATCTGCCGTGGTATGCGCCGCGCAAGTATTTCGACCTGCACCCGCTCGAAGACATCCAACTTCCGCCGCACAAGCCCGACGACTTCGACGATATTCCGGCCATCGGCAAACGCATGGGCGAACGCCATATCAAACACATCCGCAACGGCGGCAAATGGAGGGAAGCCGTCCAAGCCTGTCTCGCCTCGGATTCCTACGCGGATGCCTGTGTCGGTCACGTGCTCGACGCCTTGGAACGAAGCAGGCATCGCGACAACACCATCGTCGTCTTGTGGGGTGATCACGGCTACGACATCGGAGAAAAGAAAATCGCCAAATCAGCCCTTTGGGAACAGACGACCCGCACGCCCCTGATCATCCACGTGCCCGAGAAACTCCGGGGAGATTCATGGAACACATCCGCGACGACGTGCAAACGCCCCGTCAGTCTTCTCGATATGTATCCGACCTTGATCGAACTGTGCGGCCTGCCGAAGAATGAATTGATCGAAGGCCGCAGTATCGCACCGCTCATCCGTAATCCCGAAGCCGAGTGGCCATATCCCGCCCTCATCACCCATTCACCTCATTGGCATGGCTTCAACCACGCCGTCCGCTCCGAACGCTGGCACTACATCCGCTACGCCGGCGGCGGCGAGGAACTCTACGACATGACGAAGGATCCTCACCAATGGCACAACCTGGCCGGTGATTCCCGATTGGTTGACACCAAGACTGAGCTGCGCCAGTGGCTGCCAAAGACCAATGCCAAACACTATCGCGAGAAATCGCGAACCGGGAAGAAGTGACTCAACTCGAAGCCCGCAAATGAAATATCTCATCGCTCTCCTCCTCTGCCTCTCTTCGGCCGTACAATCCGCCCAATGGAACCAGTTTCGCGGACCGAACGGTTCTGGTGCCCTACCCGGCTCACGCCCTCCGATCCGCTTCGATGGAGCGAAACCGACCTGGAAGGCCGATGTTCCACCGGCTCACTCCTCACCGATTCTGTGGGCCGACAAAATCTTTCTGACCGGTGTGGAAGACAGTCGCCTCGTCACCTTGGCCATCAACTCACTCAACGGCAAACGCCTCTGGCTGCGTCATGCGCCAGAGACCCAGTTGGCAAAAGTGCACAAGGCGGGCAGCAGCGCCGCCTCCACCCCGTGCGCCGACGCGGAACGTGTCTACTCCTACTTCGGATCCTTCGGCCTGATCTGCCACGATCATCAGGGCAAGGAACTTTGGAGCCGGCCGATCCCCACCCCGAAGAGCATGTACGGAATGTCGACGTCACCAATCCTGCACAACGGCAAGGTCATCCTCGTGCTGGACAACGACAACAATCTGAAAGGCAGTCGTCTCAGCCGTTCCAAAATCATCGCCTTTGATTGCGAAACCGGAAAAACAGTCTGGGAAACCGCCCGCCCCTACAATCGCAGTGGGTGGTCAACCCCGGTGATCTGGCAACATAAGGCGGGAACGGAGATCGCCGTGCTCGGCAACGGCCGTGCCTACGGCTATGACGCCAAGACCGGTGAAGAACGCTGGTACGTGAACGGCTTCTCCCGTGAGACCATCGCCACGCCCGTGATCGGCAACGGACGATTGCATCTGTCCGCCTCCCGACAAGGTGGCTGGGGAGACGCCGAAATCGATCCGCTGCCGTTCTGGGAAGCCGTCCTGCCTTTCGACAAGAACGGCGACGACCGGATCGGCCGCGACGAGATCTCCAAGCACTTTACCATCCCTTTTCGCCCCGAACTCCCCATCGGCCACCCCGGCTACGGACTGCCGCTGCCCAGCGATCCCAAGCGGCGCCGCCAACGCCAACTCACCGTGTTCAGTTGGCGGGACAAAGATCGCGATGGCTTCTGGACCAAATCCGAGTTTATGGAGGATATGATGGTTGGCCGTGGCCGCCCCAACCTTGCCGCCATCAACCCCGGTGGCCGCGGCGACGTCACCGAATCGAATAGCGAATGGAATCTTCGCACCGGCATCCCCGAAATCCCCTCACCGATTTACCATGACGGCCGCCTCTATCTCATTCGAAGCGGCGGCGTGCTGACCTGTGTGAACGCAGAAACCGGCGAGTTGATCTATCGGGAAAGGCTCGATGCGCCCGGGCAATACAGTCCGTCACCGGTGATTGCCAACGGACACCTGATGTTCGTATCAAGTCGTGGAACTGAGAGCACCGTCAAGCCGGGCGACGATTTCGCTCTAATCCATCAGACCGATACCAGCAAGGCCATCCCCGCGACCCCGGCAGTCGACCAAGACAGCATCTACCTCCGGACGGCCGATGCCCTTCTCGCATTCCGGACTCCCTGATGCGTCGGAAGAAAGAGATACACATCCCTACCGGTTCGCCCGCGGAAGTTCCGACTCCGTCGAAGCGCCCCCAATCTGAAAGTCCCAAATAGCACGGCAGATACGCTTGATATCCTCGAGCACCAGGTAGTTGATCGGGACAAGAAACAGCGTGATGACGGTGGCGAACATGATGCCGAACCCAAGGGACACGCCCATGGGAATCAAAAACTGGGCCTGGGTACTCTTTTCAAACATCAGTGGCATCAGACCCACGAACGTGGTCAGTGAGGTCAACAGGATAGCGCGGAATCGTTGACCTCCGGCAAGCCGGACAGCTTCTTCCAAGGGCAATCCTTCTTGGCGGCGTTTGTTCACGAAGTCGACCATCACCAGGCTGTCGTTTACCACCACCCCGGCCAGGGCCAACATCCCAAACAGGCTCATGATACTCAGCGTCAGCCCCATGATCATGTGACCCAGCACGGCGCCAATGAGTCCAAAGGGAATCACGGACATGACTATCAACGGCTGGATGTAGTCGCGGAAGGGAATCGCCAGCAGCGCATAGATGGCAAACAGAATGAAGCCCATGCCCATGATCATTGACGAGAACGACTCGGCACGTTCACGGGATTCCCCTTCAAATTTGTAACTCATACCCGGGTATTCCTTGATCATTTCGCCCAGGAACGCACTGAGCTCACTTTCGATCTGTCCCATGTCCACAGACTCCTTGTCGACATCGGCCGTGACACTGATCGTTCGGTTGCGATTGACCCGGCGAATGGTTGAAAAGCTCTGCCCCATCTTGGCCTCGGCCACCGACGAGAATGGAACTTCGACCCCTTCGGGCGTCCGGATCCGCATCTCTTCCAAGCTGGCCAGCGTCTCTCGCTCCTCCCGTGGATAACGAACCATCACCCGGATGTCGTCGCGCCCGCGTTGAATGCGTTGAGCTTGCGCACCGAAGAATGCCTCGCGAACCTGACGGGCAAGCGCAGTCTGCGTCAGCCCCAACAGTTCGGCTTCCGGCTTGATGCTCAGTTTGATCTCGGGCTTGCCATCCTGAAACGTGTCCGTGATATCGAAAACGCCCGAATAGGTTTTCAACTGTTCCTGGATTCGTTGTGAGGCGGCCGACAGTGTATCAAAGTCCTGCCCGGCTAATTGCACACTGATCGGATCGCTGCTCCTCCCGATCTCAGCCCGGAAACTCAACTCCTTGGCCCCGGGAATCGGGCCGATCATTTCCCGCCATTCGTTCACCAAGGCGCGGGTGTCGACCTCTTCGCCGCCCCGATCTTCGGCCGCGGTCATCCGGAAGGAAACCTCCCCGAGATTCGATGCCCCGCTACGACCACCGCCGCCGCCCGGCCGACTGCTCGTGATGCCGGAACCACCGGTCACACTCATGATATTCACGATGAGGCTCTGCCCGCTGACCGGGTCTCGATACTTTTCACGCAGATCGATGGCCGACTGATAAATTTTCTTCACGTGCCGGGCAGTAATATCTTCATGGGTCCCCAAGGGCATGGCCAGTCGTGCCGTTGCGGTCTCACTCGCGATCCGGGGGAAATATACAAATCGTATCCGGCTGCCGCCGACCATCCCGATGATCAGCAATCCGGCACCGATGAAAATGGCGAGCGTCGAGTATCGATACTTGGAGGCAACGCCCAATACCGGGCGGTAAACCCGATCAACAAACAACTCCAATCCATCGGCAAAGAACCGTTGCAGTTTTTGGAGAATGCCCAGATCACCGAAGTTCTTCTTGCCGGTCGACAGATGCTTCAGGTGAGCCGGCAGAATCAGCTTTGATTCCACGAGCGAGAAGAGCAGCACAGGAATGATCACCATTGGAATCTGGGCAAAGATCTTGCCGCGCATGCCTTCGATCATCAGCAACGGGACAAAGGCCACCACCGTGGTCAACACGCCGAAGATCACCGGTGTCGAAATCTCATGCGTGCCGCTGATGGCTGCCTGCGTGCCATCCTCCCCGTCCTGCAAATGGCGGAAGATATTCTCGCCCGTCACGATCGCATCATCGACCACGATGCCCAGCACGAGAATGAAGGCGAAGAGACTGAAAATGTTAAAGGTGATGCCCAGGAAAGGCATCAGCGCGATGGCCCCCATGAACGAGAGGGGCACACCCAGAAATACCCAGAAGGCAACCAGCGGGCGGAGGAACAGGGCGAGTACAACGATCACCAACATCGCTCCCCACTTGGCACTGTCCAGCAAGGTATTCAGACGCCCTTTGACAATCCTTGAACGATCATTCCAAAACTCCAAGCCGACGCCCGGCGGGAGATCGGCCTGTTTCTCGCCCATGTAGTCTTTGACCGATTCGGCAAGGGAGATCGCATTCTGATCGCCCACCCGGAAAACCGTGATCAGCACACAGCGACTGCCATTGAAGCCGGCAAACAACGGCATCTCCTCGAAGTCATCTTTGACCACGGCGATATCACCGACCGTAAGACGGGTGCCATCCTCGCGGGTCACCAAAACAATATCCTGGAAATCCTTCGCCACGTAGGCCTGTCCCTTGGTGCGGAGCAGAATCTCGCCGGCCTGAGTCCGGACCGAACCGGCCGGCAGGTCAACGGATGAATTGGAAATGGCCCGGGACACGGCCGACAGCGTCAGCCCATATTCCCGCAAGGTCTTTTCCGAAACCTCAATGGCAATTTCGTAGGGGCGAACCGCGCTCACTTCCGCCTGCGTAATGCCCGGGAGTCGGGTGATTTCGTCACGCACCACTTCACCCAATTTCCGCAGATCCCGTTCACTCAGTTCACCAGATAGAACCACGGTTATGACGGCACTCTTGCGGGCCGCCACCCGAATGGTGGGGTTCTCAGTCTCATCGGGAAACGTGTTGATGGCATCAACGCGATTCTTGATGTCATCCAAAATTTCGCGGGGATCGTATCCCTTGGCGACCTGCACCGTCACAGCGCCGGCACCTTCGGCCGAGGACGAGGTCATCTCTTCGATGCCAACGAGATCCTGGATGGCCTCTTCAATCTTGATGACGACGGACTCTTCGGTTTCCGCCGGCGTTGCTCCGCGGTATTCCACCGCGATCTCGACGGTATCGAGTTCAAAGTCCGGAAAGACTTCGGTGGGGATGCTGGTGCTGAGCGCGAAGAATCCGGCGCCAATGATGCCCATCATCAGCAGATTTGCGGCGACGCCATTGCGGGCGAACCATTCGATCATGCCTTTCATGATCCGCCTTTCTTACCCTTCCAATCGCCCTTCTTCTTTGGTGCGTCCCCCTTGCCCGGGCCCTTGCCCTTCGGTCCGGGACCACCTTTGGATCCGCCCTTTCCTTTACCTTTCCAACCACCCGGTCCCCCTGGACCTTGTTGCTGCGGCTTTTGCCCCTCCATGAAGCGAGGACCTTCTCCGTCGATGTTCGGAACGACCAGCGCGTTTTCCGCGGCAAAGGGCAAGGAGGTCAAACACAAGACAGATCCCGGTCGGATACCCTTGGAAACGATCACGTTGTCTTCGTCTCGCCAATCAATTTCCACCTGTTGCCGATGAAGCTTGTTCTCCTTGTCCACGATGAGCACCTCATCGTTTGGACGCAGAGCCGAGCGCGGAATCACATAGATGCCGTCCAGTTGGTTGCCGACAATTTCAGCCTCCACGAACATCCCAACCTTCAACGGCGGCTGCCCATCACCGCGACGAGCGTAAGGGTTGTCCACCTGCGCAATCACGAACTGCTGCCGACTGCTCGTATCGACGGCGCCTTCAGCCCGGACAACTTTGCCCTGCCAGGCGATCTTTCGGCCCCCGACATCCGATTGCAACGTGACCGCCGGACCGGGCAGCGCCGGCTTCGAATCATCCCCCCGAAAGCTCTCCGGGACACTGACATAGGCCAGCTGCCGATTGGATAGTGGCAGGCGGATTTCGGCATAGTCCACGGCATAAACATTTGCCAGAACCGTTCCAGGTGACACGTATTGGCCGAGATCCACGGACTTGCTCAAGATTCGTCCCGCATAGGGTGCCTTGATCACGGTGCGTTTGAGATTTCGCTCGGCATCCTTCACACGGGCAGCGGCGGAGGCCAACACAGCTTCAGCTCTTGCCAACTGTGGTTTGCGCAAGGTCAGCGGACTGGCTTCGGCATCACGTCCCAAGCGCTTCCAATCTGCCAGCGCCTGTTCAGCCAAAGCCGTTTCCTGTTCCAAAGTGGATGCGGCTTCCGTGTGACTGGCCTGCGCCACTGTCAGTGCGGTTTCGTAGTCGCTCCGATCGATCTCCAATAGAAGTTCGTCGGCCTCGAAAAAGCCACCGTCCTGAAAATTGGGCGAAACTTTGGTGACAATGCCCGCGACTTCCGGAATCAGAGTGCTCTCGGTCCGCGCCTTGACTGTCCCCTGGGATTTGATGATCACCTGATAGTTGGTGGGAAAAACGGCAGTAGCGATCACATGAGTGACTGCCGCCGGAGAAGTCCATCTGCGCGCTTCCGGCTTGGTGTCAATCCACTGTTTAGCCTTCCAACCGCAAATACCGATGATGACCACCGGGATGATGAATCTGAATATCTTCATTCTTCTGAGTTATCTTCAGCATCGGTTGGGTTCTCGAAATCTCCGCCCAAGGCGAGATAGAGGTCAACACGATTTTGCAAGCGAGCCCGCGAGATTGAGTAAAGCGAGCTTTGGGAAGTAACGGCCCGCCGTTGGGAGTCGAGCACCGTGATGATGTCCACCAGTCCGCGACTATATTGCTCCCATGCCAGTTCTTCAGCGGCAACCGATTCCGTACTGGCGGTCTTCAATGCTGCTTCCTGTTGGCGAAGATGCTCTTCGTTGGCCAATGCGTTTTCGACTTCCTGAAACGCGGTCAGCACGGCCTGCGAGAAGGTGGCCACCTGTTCCAGCAAGCGTCCTTCAGCCTGTTTGCGCTGACCGGCAATCTGACCACCGCGAAACAACGGTGCGGTCAACCCAGCCGCCAGTCGCCAGACATTCTGATTTGGGTCCAGCAAATCCGCCAGATCATCGGACTGAGTTCCGCCATTGGCCGTGAGACTGAGAGTCGGCAACCGATTCTTGTCCGCCAAGGTCTGGCGTTCATCGGCGGCGGCGAGGCGGCGTTCGGCGGCCACCAGATCGGGCCGGCGTTGCAGCAAGTCTGAAGGAATCCCACTTGGTATCGGGCGGGTGATTTCCGGCAAGGTCGCGCGAACGGAGATCTCATCGGCGGGATAACGTCCCAGAATGCCTTCGAGTGACCGGGCTGCTGTATCTCGCTCCCGTTTGCGGGCCATCATCGTGGCTTCGGCAGTCGCCACGTTTGCCCGCGTCAGTCGGACATCCAAGGCTTCGCGAACACCGCGATCAAACCCCTGCTCCACCACCTCGAGATTCTTGGCGAAAGCCGTGTGCGCCTTGGTGGCGAGATTCAGCTGCATTTCGGCTTCGATCAGCCCGAACCACAACTTGGCGGTATTGGCGGCCACCGAGAATTGTGTGGCTACGAAATCGTTCTTGGCCGCCTCAGCGTCGGCCTGCCCCGCCCGACTGCGATTGGCGAGTTTTCCCCACAGATCTAGCTCCCAGGTCAGCCCGAGGCCGATGTCAAAATTGTCGGTCTTGGGATTCACCAGTCTGAACCCGCCGGCAGCCACCCGCTTATTGCGTGCAGAATTGAGATTCGCGTTCACCGAAGGCAATCGGCCCGCGTTCTCAATTCTCGCCGCGCCGAAGGCCGTCATCAGGCGAGCCGCGGAAATCTGCAGATTGAAATTGTTCTGCTGTGCCTCGTTCACGAGATCGCGCAGCGATTCATCCTGAAAATCCGAGAGCCAGTCATCGAGCTGCGCGTCCGGGTTGCCAACCGCTGACGAATACGCCGGCGGTGGATTGCCATCAGCGAGATGAGCGCGATTGCCCGGCGTGCCGCATCCGATCACGGCAAGGCACAAAGCAGGCATAAGTTGGCGATAATCCCAATTCATCAGGAGCGGCGCAAAATAGGAGAATAACGGCAGAGTGGCAAGACGCCGGGCAACTCAGTGTAGCACGGTGCCTTTTCCGCAAAGATCTCTTTAACCATCCGATCGCTTCTCCATATTGCCCCAGGTGGCTCAAAAAACTCTGATTCTCACACGGTGCCAAATCGACAATGCTCTGAAGTACGCAATCATGAAGAAGCTGTTCTCAATTCTGCTGGTGTTCGCTTGTCTGAGTTTATCCGTCAACGCCGCCAAACGCCCCAATTTCATCCTCTTTCTGGTGGACGACATGGGATGGACCGATCTCGGTTGCTACGGCAGCGACCTGTACGAAACACCCAACATCGATCGTCTGGCCAAGGAAGGAGTCCTGTTCAAGAACGCCTATGCGGCCTGCACAGTCTGTTCGCCCACCCGGGCGGCCATCCTTACCGGGATGTATCCGGCGCGGCTACACGTGACTGATTTCATCGCCGGACACCCGTTTCACAACACCAAGCTGCAGATTCCTGACTGGACCAAGCAGCTGAACCTGGAACACGTGACCATCGCGGAAGAACTGAAACGTCTGAATTACAAGTCTGCGCACCTCGGCAAATGGCATCTCACTCCGCGCGACGGAATCGAACATCCTGATCTGTGGCCCAAGGCGCAGGGCTTCGACAAGAACATTGGCGGTTTCTCCGCCGGAGCCCCCGGCAGCTATCATTGGCCCTTCGGTCGGGGCAAAGACAAACAAGGCGGGAAAGTCATCAACCTCCCACGCAAGGGCAAGCAAGGCGACTACCTGACCGACACCCTGACCGACGAAGCCGAACGCATCATCGATGAATGGAAGGATGATCCGTTCTTCATGTATTTCTCCTACTACAACGTCCACACCCCGTTGCAGGCGAAAGCGGAATACGTCAACGAATTCAAATCAAAGATCAAGGACGGCTCCCGCCACACGAACCCGACCTACGCATCGATGATCCGGAGTGTGGACGAATCGGTGGGCCGCGTCATGGCACGACTCGAAAAGCACGGACTCACCGACAACACCGTGATCATGTTCACGTCGGACAACGGCGGCTTGATTCAACAGGGAAGCGGGAGGGTCACATCCAATCTGCCAGCCCGAAACGGCAAGGGATCCGTTTACGAAGGCGGTGTCCGCGTGCCGGGAATCATCAGGTGGGCAGGCGAACGTCGGGGCGCAACCGAATTGACACCGATCATCTCGATGGATTTTCTCCCGACGATTCTCGACATCGCCGGACTCAAACCAACGAACAAACCTGATGGCAAGAGTTTGGTGGAAATACTGCGAGGCAAACCGAGTTCCGTCCGACCCGACCTATTCTGGCACTATCCCCACTACCATTCGATGGGCGGCGTTCCTTACACTGCCATCAAGCATCTGAACTGGCGGATGATCCACTTCCACGAGGGCAATCGGATTGAGATGTATGACCTCGCCAACGACCCGCACGAAGACAAGAACCTCGCCGGTCAACATCCCGACCAAGTCCAGTTCCTCCTCAATCGCATGAACAAGTGGCGCGTCGAGGTCGGCGCGCAAATGCCGGAAACCAATCCGGACTACAATGCGAAGAAGTCGACTGTCATTCGCTTCGGAACCCGCGAACGCCCGGCTCAACCCTATCGCCGGAACTAAACCATTCTGCATCAGTGAGAGTGAGCGAGCAGAGCCGCCCCATCTGCTCGCTCACACTCGCTGCTACGTTTCGTTGTGCCCCCCGCTCCTTCGTGCGACAACGCACCCATGAAATTCACATCTCTTTTTGCGGCACTGATCGCATCGTCCCTGTTCGCAAACGCTGCGAAAAAGGTGAGTTGGCCACGCGGTTTCGAGGGAGCCACGACAGAGATCTACAAGACGATCGACGACGTTGAACTACGCATTCACATCTTTTCACCCGAGATCCAATCAAAGAAACCCAAGCCCGCCATAGTGTTCTTCTTTGGCGGAGGTTGGAAAGGCGGCACCCCAAAACAGTTTGAGCAGCACTGCCGCTACCTCGCATCGCGCGGCATGATTGCCATGACCGCAGAGTATCGGATTCGCAACCTTCACCAAACCTTGGCCCAAGCCTGCGTACGCGATGGCAAGTCGGCGATTCGCTGGGTACGCGCCAACTCGAAACGTCTGGGCATCGATCCGAATCGCATCGTGGCCGCCGGTGGCTCGGCCGGCGGACACGTGGCCGCCTGCACCGGAGTCCTCAAGGGATTCGAGGATGAGCAGACGGGAAGTTCGCGCCCGAATGCGATGGTCCTTTTCAATCCGGCCCTGGTACTCGCCCCGATTGCGGGCAGTGAGCTCCCCTTTCCCAAGGACAAGATGGACGAACTCACCGAACGCATGGGCGTGGCCCCGAAGCGCCTTTCACCTTGGCACAATGTCAGCAAAGGAGTCCCGCCAACCCTGACGCTACATGGCCAAGCAGACACGACGGTGGCGTTCTGGACAGCGCGTGTCTTCCACGAAAAGATGGAAACATCGGGCAACAGATCTGAACTCGCCGGCTTCATTGACCAGCCACACGGCTTCTTCAATTTCGGGAAAGACGAGAACAAGATGTTCCGCGCCACGGTGAAGCGAGCGGACAAGTTCCTCATATCGCTTGGGTACCTGAAGGGGAGCGATTCCGTAGACACGTTTCTGAACCAGAAACACAAATGACGGTTCGAAAGTCCGTTATCCCTACAGCCGCTCGATTTCGGTCCACAGTGCGGCCAGATCCTCGTCCCCCAAGGCCATCTTTTTCACGGTGTTCCGGTCACCGCGCTTGATGGCGCGTTCGACCCAGGTCTTGGCGTCAATGAGATTCCCCATCTGGCACGCATAACAGGCCAGGTTGTAGGGCACGATGAAGTCATCCGGAAACTTGCGAAAGGCCGGCAGCAGACATTCCATCGCGTCGTTGGTACGATTTAATTCGTGGAGGCTGTAGCTGCGATGAATCCAACCCGCCACCTGCTCGGGAAGCTTGCTGAGAATGCACTCCGCAATCGCCAAGGCTCCGTCCCATTGTTTGAGGCCGGCCCTGATTTTCCATTCGACGTCCAGCACCTCCGGATTCTCTCGGTACTGCTCGGGCAGTTTGGCGAGTTCCGCCGTCGCCTCGTCAAAAGAACCCAGCTCCGCCCAGCCAATGGCTGCCTTGACGTGATGTCGCTCCGGGTAATCCAACAGGACCATACGTATCGATAGGACCAACCGCCGCGCTTGGCAAAATCCTTTTATCAACAATTGCGACAAGGTATTCCAAGGGCGCGTGTTCCATTTGAACCACAAAATGATCTTCCGGACTTCCAGCGTCGTCGGCCTCGTCAGTATTGCGATCAACGCAGCGACCGCCACTGATGCGTCGCTGTTGCGCAATCTAAAGACCCAGGTCACCCATCAGCGGTTCAACCGGGCCCATCTCGGTGTGAAGGTGATCGCCTTGCCCAGTGGGAAGACCGTGTTTGACCACCAAGGAAGCAAACTCTTCAAACCGGCATCGAACGCCAAGCTCTTCACCGGGGCATTCGTGCTGGATCGTTTTGACCCCGGGCACCGATTGCAGACCTCCTGCTACACGATCGGCAAGCCGGACCCGCACGGCAAGGTCGCCGGTGACCTGATCATCTACGGGCGCGGAGATCCTTCCTTTGCCCCGCGTTTTCATCGTGGGGATCTGCGAAAGCCGTTTCGTTCATTCGCCAAGGCCATTCACGAAGCGGGCATCCGCAAGGTCACCGGCAATCTCGTGGCGGACGCGAGCTACTTCAACATCCCGCCTTTCGGGTCCGGCTGGACGTGGGATGATCTGTTGGAATCCTACGGTGCTGAGGTGTCGGCATTGTCCGCCAACGACAACATCGCCCACATCAACATTTCTCCGGGAACCCGGGCGGGAACACCCGTCAGGATCGAAACCAGGCCACGATTGCTGCCAGTTGAGATCTCCAATCGCACGATCACCGGCTCCGCGGGAAGTGGCGAGCGACTGCACCAGCATCGCCCGTTCCTCCGCAACGAGTTCACGCTCACGGGATCATTGGGAATCGACGCGGACGGGCAACATCACGAGTTCACGATCCGCGCGCCTGAACGATGGTTCGGAATGTTGCTGAAGCGGGAATTGGAAGAGCTCGGAGTCTCAATAGCCGGGCAGGTGGTCGCGTACAACTGGGATGGCAGAGTATTGAACCCATTACCTCCGGGAGGACTTCATCATATCGCCTCCGTGGCATCCCCCACCCTTTTGGAACTGACCCGGGTGATGGTGAAAGATTCCCAGAATCTGTACTCACAACTGCTGCTCCTACAGGCCGGCATCAAGTTTCCGCAATCCGGATTGGATACCGAAAAAGCGGCCGTGAAAGAACTGAATCGCTTTTTGAAGGGAGCGGGCATCTCGGAGGATGAAGCACTGTTGGAAGAGGGATCCGGTCTGTCACGCCGAGCGTTGCTGACGCCGGACGCGGTCGTGCAGCTGCTCTCCCACATGCATCGTCACCCCCGGTCGAGAGAGTTCAAATCAACCCTGACCATTGCCGGACGTGACGGCACCCTGGCCAATCGCATGAAAGAAACCGCGGCGGCCAATAACGTTCGCGGCAAGACCGGCAGTCTGAATGGGATCAAATCCTTGTCCGGCTACGTGAAAAACCGTTCCGGCCAGGAGTTCGCGTTTTCAGTTCTTCTCAACCACCACGGTGGCAGCGGAACCAGCGCCCGCAACGCAATCGACAAGATCGCAGTGAGGTTGGCTGAATCGTCCGGGCTCTATCGTTAAAACGTGATTACGCCCTCCATGTAGAAGCGAGCGTGAGCGAGCAGATACACGATGGCGGCATCTAGATCTCAGCTCAGCAGCTTCCAAACCCGCAGGGCCTCGGTCGCCCCCCATGCTTGCGCATCGCAACCACGTTGAGTGTGCGGATAATCGCCATCCACAATCTCGGGAATGTGATCGAGACAGCCGGTGGCAAGCACATGCTCCATGCTGGCAAGGTAGGCTTTCGCCGATTCCCTCGCCGCCGACTCATCCGGCC
>Ga0055584_100002930_pt1 | contig 16894 bp, 15 predicted proteins | sample OSDHelmetaG_FD_58716 | JGI IMG/M metagenome (GOLD analysis project Ga0055584, IMG submission 58716) | Pelagic marine sediment microbial communities from the LTER site Helgoland, North Sea, for post-phytoplankton bloom and carbon turnover... | ecosystem: Environmental > Aquatic > Marine >... | reverse complement strand
GACGACGCCCGTTCCACGGCTGTTGTTGACCGGTTCATCACCGATCTGGAATCCGCACCCGCAGAGGAGCGCGGCTGATGATTGGTAGTTCCCGCACCTCGATTGCGCTGGTTCGCGACAAGCTCAACGGCGAGTACGGCAATGCTGCGCTCGCTGACGCCGGTCGTGAACTGCTTGCGGTCGCCGATCTCCTCACCAGGGAGCGGCAACTGCGTAGCGCGTTGGGTGATTCGGGACGCTCCAGCAGCGACCGCACCTCGGTGATCACCACGCTTTTGGGAGATCGCACTGATGCGCTCACCAAGGACCTCGCTGGGTTCCTGGTGGCACAGCGGTGGTCGTCCGAAAGTGACCTCGTCGATGCGTTCGAGGTCGCCGGAGCGCAAGCACTGCTGGCCTCCGCGGAGAGCGCCGGTCGCCTCGACCAAGTAGAGGAAGAACTCTTCCGGTTTGGTCGAGCCTTGGTAGCTGATGGCGAACTGCAGTTGGTGCTTTCTTCGCCAGCGCTAACGGCGGCAGTGAAGCAAAGCATTTTGACTGATCTACTGGACGGCAAAGCTGACCCGGTAACCGTGGAATTGCTCGGCTTTGTGGCAGGTCATCTGCGGGGTCGCCGACTGGAGCAGTCGATTGACGTTCTCTCCGATCTGGCAGCGGAACGACGCGATCAGCTGGTCGCCTTGGTGACTGTGGCGAAGCCGATGAGCGCCGAGCAGCAGCAACGGCTCGCTGCCGGGCTGCAGCGGCTCTACGGCCATGCCGTGAACCTGAACATGAATATCGATCCCACTTTGGTTGGTGGGATCACCGTGAAGATTGGTGATGAAGTCATTGACGGCAGCATCGCCAATCGTATTGAGACAGCACGACGCCGGCTTGCCGGTTGACCTAGCGCGCTAAGCGCCGAGAAAGAAAGCGAGTCACCATGACTGAGCTGACGATCCAGCCGGATGAAATCCGCGACGCCATCCAGCGGAACCTGGACGCGTTCGATACGGGTAATCCCCGCGACGAGGTAGGCCGGGTTCTCGAAACCGGTGACGGCATCGCCCGGGTCGAAGGCCTGCATTCCGCTATGACCAACGAACTACTCGAGTTCAAGGGTGGGCTGATGGGCCTGGCGTTGAACTTGGATGTTCGCGAGATCGGTGCGGTACTGCTCGGCAACGGTGATGAGATCGAAGAAGGTCAGGAAGTCCGTCGCACCGGTGAGGTGCTCAGCGTCCCGGTGGGCGACAATTTCTTAGGTCGTGTGGTGAACCCGCTCGGTGAGCCGATTGACGGTCTAGGCGAGATTGAGACCGAACATCGCCGCCCGCTTGAGGTCCAGGCGCCCACGGTTGTGGAACGGCAACCGGTGACCGAGCCACTGCTAACTGGTATCAAGTCGGTGGACGCGATGACGGCTATCGGTCGTGGCCAGCGGCAGTTGATCATTGGTGACCGGCAGACCGGCAAGACTGCGGTGTGCATCGACGCGATCATCAACCAGCGCAAGAACTGGGAATCTGGCGATCCCAAGAAGCAGGTGCGGTGCATCTACGTCGCGATTGGCCAAAAGGGCTCCACCATCGCCGGTGTGCGCGGTGCGCTCGAAGAGCACGGCGCCATGGATTACACCACCATCGTCGCCGCCCCGGCGTCTGACCCGGCCGGCTTCAAGTACCTAGCGCCCTACACCGGTTCCGCCATTGGGCAGCACTGGATGTACGAGGGCAAGCATGTGCTGATCGTGTTCGACGATCTGTCCAAGCAGGCTGAGGCCTACCGAGCAGTATCGCTGCTACTGCGTCGCCCGCCAGGTCGCGAGGCCTACCCCGGTGACGTCTTCTACTTGCACTCCCGGCTGCTAGAGCGCTGCGCGAAGCTCAGCGACGAACTCGGTGGCGGTTCCATGACCGGTCTGCCGATCATCGAGACCAAGGCAAACGACGTGTCGGCCTACATCCCAACCAACGTCATCTCGATTACCGACGGACAGGTGTTCTTGGAATCTGACCTGTTCAACTCCGGTGTTCGCCCCGCGATCAACGTAGGTATTTCGGTTTCTCGTGTCGGTGGTGCCGCGCAGCCTAAGGCCATGAAGAAGGTCGCCGGTAGCCTCCGGCTGGACCTCGCCCAGTTCCGTGAGTTGGAGGCCTTCGCGGCGTTCGGTTCGGACTTGGACGCAGCATCCAAGGCGCAGTTGGCCCGTGGTGAACGACTGGTTGAGCTACTCAAGCAGCCGCAGTACCAGCCGTACGCGATGGAGAACGCTTCCGTGTCGGTGTGGGCGGGTACGTCTGGTGGCATGGACGATGTGCCGTTGCCCGACATCCGCCGGTTCGAAAAGGAGTTCTTAGACTTCCTGGGCCGCGATCATGCGGATGTGCTGGTCACGATTCACGACACCAGCGAGTTGTCCGACGAGACCGTGGCAACGTTGGAGAGCGCCCTTGCCACCTTCAAGAATCAGTTCCGCACCAGTGAAGGAACCATCCTGGGCCAAGAGGCCGAGGAGGAAGCAATCGCCGAAGAAGAAATCGATCGGATGGCGATCACAAAGAAGGTTCGCAAGGGCTGATTCAGCATGGGCGGCCAACAGAGGATCTACCGCCGGAAAATCCGGTCGGTGCAATCCACGAAGAAAATCACCAAAGCGATGGAGATGATTTCGTCATCTCGCATCATGAAGGCGACGAAGAAGTTAGAGGCCTCAGCTCCCTACACCCGGGAACTGTTTGCGGCCATTAGCGCCGCCGCTTCGCACGCAACTGGTGTGGAGAAGCACCCGCTGACTGCCGAGGCTCGGTTGGAGAAGCGCGCCATCTTCTTGGTGGTCACCGCTGACCGCGGTTTGGCTGGCGCTTATTCCATTAATGCCATTCGTGAAGGTGAGGCGCTGACCCGCTACCTCATCGACGAGCGCGGCTTCGACGAGGCGATTCCCTATGTCGTAGGCCGCAAGGGCGTGGGCTTCTACAAGTTCCGAGAGCGCGAAATGGGTGCGCAGTGGACGGGCTTCTCGGATCAGCCGACTCTGAAAGACGCCAAGCGCATCTCCAAAGATCTGCTGGAGCGGTTCCTGATGCCTACCGAAGACGGCGGAGCGGACGAGCTTCACGTCGTCTATACCCATTTCGTCAACATGGTCACGCAAGAAGTGCGAGTTCGCCGGTTGCTGCCAGTCGAGGTCATCGAAGAAGAGGTGGATGTTTCCACCGGGCATATCGGACGAGCGGACAACGAGCCGGGCGAGGACAAGCCCTACCTGCCGCTGTACGACTTCGAACCATCTGCCAACGCCGTACTGGATGAGTTGTTGCCGCGCTACGTCGAAAGCGCGGTCTACACCGCGCTGCTGATGTCGGCCGCGTCCGAGCATGCTGCTCGGCGACGGGCCTGCAAGTCTGCGACTGACAACGCGGAAGATTTGATCAAGACCTACACCAGACTCGCAAACCAGGCCCGCCAGGCCGAAATCACCCAGGAGATCAGCGAGATCGTCGGCGGAGCCGACGCGCTGGCCTCCGCCAACGCAGGAAGCTGAGGGAGGGCATATGTCTGCCGTCATCGAGGAAGTCGTCGCACAGGAAGGCGGCGTCGGCCGAGTCGCGCGTGTTACCGGACCGGTTGTGGACGTGGAGTTCCCGGTCGAGGCCATGCCGGCGTTGAACAATGCGCTGAAAGTCACCGTAGATTTCGGTGGCGGCAGCGAGGACATCGAGGGTGCTGAGGTCCACGAGTTGACACTTGAGGTTGCACAGCACATCGGCGACAACATGGTTCGCGCGATCTCGATGCAGCCCACGGATGGGCTAGTGCGCGGCACTGAGGTGCGTGACACCGGCGACTCGATCACCGTGCCGGTGGGTGACGCGACCCTCGGCCACGTATGGAACACCTTGGGCGAATCGTTGGACGTCAAGTCCAGCACGCTGGACATCAGCGATCGCTGGGGTATTCACCGCTCCGCGCCGCCATTTGACCAGTTGGAATCCAAGACCGAGGTCTTCGAGACTGGCATCAAGGTCATCGACCTGCTTACCCCTTACGTCAAGGGCGGCAAGATTGGCCTGTTCGGTGGTGCCGGTGTCGGTAAGACGGTGCTGATCCAGGAGATGATCTACCGAGTCGCTGAGAACTTCGGTGGTGTGTCGGTGTTCGCCGGAGTCGGTGAGCGAACCCGTGAGGGTAACGACCTCTTCCTGGAAATGACCGAGTCGGGCGTTATCAATAAGACTGCACTGGTCTTCGGTCAGATGGATGAGCCGCCGGGCACTCGTCTGCGAGTGGCGCTGGCTGCGCTGACCATGGCGGAGTACTTCCGTGACGTGCAGAACCAGGACGTGCTGCTGTTCATCGACAACATCTTCCGTTTCACCCAGGCCGGTTCAGAGGTCTCCACGTTGCTGGGCCGCATGCCTTCAGCGGTGGGTTACCAGCCGACGCTGGCTGATGAGATGGGTCAGTTGCAGGAACGAATCACCTCAACCCGTGGTAACTCCATTACCTCGCTGCAAGCGATCTACGTGCCTGCTGACGACCTGACCGACCCGGCACCAGCCACTACCTTCGCTCACCTTGATGCGACTACGGTGTTGTCGCGACCGATTTCGGAGTTGGGTATCTACCCGGCGGTGGATCCGCTGGATTCCACCTCGCGGATCCTGGACGCCACCTACATCGGCGACGAGCACTACGCAGTCGCTGCCCGGGTTAAGGAGATTCTGCAGCGGTACAAGGACCTGCAGGACATCATCGCGATCCTCGGAATCGACGAGCTTTCCGAAGAGGACAAGATTCTGGTGAACCGGGCTCGCCGGATTCAGCGTTTCTTGTCGCAGAACATGTTCGTGGCGGAGGCCTTCACCGGTCAGCCCGGCTCCTTCGTCCCAGTCACCGAGACCGTCGCCTCCTTCAAGGCGTTGGCAGACGGCGACTACGACCACATTCCGGAACAGGCGTTCTTCATGTGCGGCGGCATCGAGGACGTGGAACGCAAGGCCGCCGAAATGAAGAAGGACTGACCTCATGGCGGAGCTCGCGGTCAGCGTTGTCTCACTGGAGCACCCTGAATGGGAGGGTGCTGCCAGCCAGATCGTGCTGAAAACGGTCGAGGGGGAGATGGGAATCTTGCCGGGTCACGAACCCGTGCTAGCTACCCTGGTGGACGCCCCGATCCGAATCGACCCAGTGGAGGGTGACCCGCTCTACTTCGCGGTGCACGGCGGGTTCTTCTCACTCGATGAGGATCGGGTGATCGTGTTGGCTGATATCGCCGAGTCATTCGGCGAAATCGATCTAGCTCGAGCCCAAGACGCCAAGCAGCGTGCAGAGGCGGCCATTAGGGCCGATGAAGAAGACATCGAAGCGATGGAGTCGCTACAGCGAGCCACCACTCGGATCCGCATCATCGAGGAATACAGTTAGCTTTTTCCTGGGCCGCTAGTGCCCCGATCCGATATGGCTTTGGCGTGCGGTGTCGATTGCTCACCGCCGGTGACTAGCCACCGGGTTGCCACAATACGTCATCGCCGCTGTTGGCTACACGAGCCAAAATGAACAGCAGGTCTGAGAGTCGATTCAGGTATCGAGCAGTCAGCGAGTTCATGCTGTCGCCAAACTCATCCAGGGCGGCCCAGGTCGCACGCTCTGCCCGCCGGGTGACCGTCCGAGCCACGTGCAGCAACCCGGCGCCAGCGGTGCCGCCGGGGAGCACGAATGATCTGAGCGGCTGCAGTTCCTCGTTATAGGTGTCGCAGTATCCCTCGAGTCGATCCAAGTACTCCTGGGTGATGCGCAGCCGGTTGTCCTCGGCGGCCAGTGGGGTGCAAAGGTCAGCGCCGACGTCGAAGAGGTCATTTTGAATGCCGACCAAGACCTCAGCAACATCCGGCTTCAGGTCGCCGAGCGCAACAGCTGCGCCTATCTGGGCGTTAGCTTCATCTACGTCCGCGTAGGCGATGAGCCGCAAGTCGTTTTTGCCGGTGCGAGACATATCACCAAGCGACGTTGTTCCGTCATCGCCGGTGCGGGTATAAATTCGAGTGAGGTTGACCACCTAGTAAGGGTAAACCCTGCAACCTGCGGCGCACGATGTACGGCTGTCGGGTTTTGGGGGTTTTGCGAGGTACTGTTCCTCACAAGCCGGCTATTGCGGTCGCTAGATGCGATAAATAGCACATTGAGGGGGAGGGAGCGCCTAGGATGCCAGCCGTGGACGCATTCCGAATTCAAGGCGGATCAGTCTTGAATGGTGAGGTCACCGTCGTGGGGGCGAAGAACTCGGTACTCAAGTTGATGGCGGCCACACTGCTAACCGAGGGCCGCTCGGAAATTCGGAACGTTCCGCAGATTCTGGACGTCGAGATCATGGCGGAACTGATCACCCGGCTGGGCTGCCAGGTGGAACTGTTCCCCCAGGAGCGCCGGCTCACCATTGATGTTCCCGAGTTGTTGGAGCACCGCGCCGACTACGACCTGGTTCGGCAGATGCGAGCATCCGTGTCCGTGTTGGGCCCGCTGATGTCTCGGTTGGGGATGGCTGACATTGCGCTTCCTGGCGGTGACGCGATCGGATCCCGTGGCCTGGACATACATTTGGCTGGCTTGGAACGGATGGGCGCCAAGACGACGAGTGAGCATGGCTACCTCATCGCCTCGGCCCCGGAAGGACTGCGTGGTGCCGCGCATTGGCTGGACTTCCCCAGCGTCGGCGCTACCGAGACGTTGCTCATGGCATCGGTGCGGGCGCGGGGCACCAGCGTGATCGACAATGCTGCCCGAGAGCCAGAAATTGTCGATATCTGTCGCATGCTGGTCGGAATGGGCGCACAGATTGAGGGCATCGGTACCTCGACCCTCGTAATCACCGGAACCGAGGACCTGACACCGACGCAGCATGTGACGGTGGGGGATCGGATCGTCGCCGGGACTTGGGCGACGGCGGCAGTCATCACCGGCGGCGATGTCACGGTTCGCGGGGTTGATCCCGGATGTTTGGAGTTGCCGCTCACGAAGTTGGCCTTGACCGGCGCTGAGGTCACCGCTGACGCAAATAGTTTCCGAGTCCGGGCCTCGGATCGGCCGGAGCCGGTCGATGTCGTGACATTGCCGTATCCCGGCTTCGCCACTGATTTGCAGCCGCAGTTCATCGCAATGAACGCGATGTCCACCGGGGTCGCTATGGTCACCGAGAACCTCTTCGAGAGTCGCTTCAAGTTCGTCAATGAACTCGTCCGACTGGGTGCAGATGTCCGGATCGAAGGCCATCACGCACTGATCCGGGGCCGGGAACGACTCTCGGGCGCGGAAGTAGAAGCCACGGATATCAGGGCGGGTGCCAGTCTGGTACTAGCAGGGTTGGTGGCGAATGGTGAGACCTTGGTGAACCACATCCACCACATTGATCGCGGCTACGACTCCTTCGAGCAGGATCTGCGAGCGCTAGGCGCCACCATCGAGCGAGTCAGCCGCGAGGATAACGTCGAGCAGCAGCACTAACCCTAGGTCAATGCAGTTCCCCGTTATTGGGCTAACCTAGAGATGCACTCGGGGTGTCCGGGCCAGCCGGACTGAGAGGGTTGCCACTGCCGCGCAACCAACCCGCCGCACCTGATCTGGATTATGCCAGCGGAGGGAATGTGTTCATGACACCTCGCTTTATTCGTTCGCACCAAAACCGGCGGTCAAGGTTGTCGGTAGTGGCGGCGCTCGCCGCTGCCACCCTCGTGATCACCGGTTGCACCAGTACGGACTCCCAGCCGACGGCTTCACCGTCACCGGGGAGTACGGTCACGCTGGTCACCTACGACTCCTACCTGATCTCGGATGAGACGTTGGCCGCCTTCACCGAGCAGACCGGGGTAAACGTCGATGTTGTTCGCGCCGGTGATGGCGGTCAGATAGTCAATCGAGCAATTCTGACCAAGGACAATCCGGAAGGCGATGTGCTGTTTGGCGTAGACAACAATTTGTTGTCTCGGGCGTTAAGCAACGATCTGTTCCAGCCGTATCAGCCAGCGGCGATCTCGGAGGTTCCGCAGGAGTTTGTGGATGGCACCGATGGCGTGGTGACGCCGATCGATACCGGTGATGTGTGCATCAACATCGACAAGGCCGGGTTAGCACAGCGAGATCTGGACCCACCGCAATCGTTGGATGATCTGACCGACCCGGCCTACCGAGGCTTGCTGGTCGTGGAGAACCCCGCCACCTCAACGCCGGGGCTGGCGTTCTTGCTGACCACGGTGGATCGCTACGGTGCCGACGGCTTCACGGACTATTGGCAGAAGCTGGCCGATAACGAGGTCGTGGTCGAAAACAGTTGGGATAGCGCCTATTACCAGCGATTCTCTGGCGGCAGCGGCGAGGGCAAATTGCCACTAGTCGTCAGCTACGCATCTTCACCTGCCGCTGAGGTCATCTTTGCGGAGAAACCGCCGAAGACCGCACCCACCACGGCGTTGCTGGACTCCTGCTATCGGCAGGTCGAATACGCCGGGTTGTTGGCAGGTGCGGCCAATCCAGCCGGTGGCCAGGCTTTGCTGGACTTCATGTTGACGCCGACCTACCAGGATGATTTGCCGCTGAACAACTTTGTCTACCCGGTACTTCCCACTGCCGAGGTGCCGGCCGAGTTCGACAAATACGCCCCCAAGCCGACCGCGCCTGCCCAGCTGCCAGCAGCGGAGGTGGATGCCAATCGTGAAGGTTGGGTAGAACAGTGGACCGCGGTGGTGCAGCCGTAGGGCATCGCCTGGCTCGCTGGCTGGCACTTCTGGTGCCAGTGGGATTTCTGCTGCTCTTCTTCGGCTATCCGGTGGTACATCTCATCGGTGTTGCGCTGGTCCAAGAAGACTCCTTCAGCCGCATCTGGTCGGCATTGGGAAACGATCGGGTGGCGGGCGTGCTGTGGTTCACCGCTTGGCAGGCAGTACTGTCCACCCTGCTGACCGTCATCGTGGCCTTGCCCGGCTGTTGGGTGCTCTCGCGGTATCGATTTAGCGGACGGGGTCTAGTGTCAGCGCTATCGGTCGTCGCCTTCGTGATGCCCACCGTGGTGGTGGCGACAGCCATTGGCGCGGTACTTGCCGATGACGGACCGTTGGCCTGGCTACTCCCCGAAGGAGCCGATCGCGGACTGGGCGCCATTCTGGCCGCACATGTCTATTTCAATCTGGCGGTAGTGCTGCGGGTTGTCGGTACCTACTGGAGTCAGCTGGATCCTCGGCCGAGTGAGGCGGCCGCGGTGCTGGGAGCATCACCGTGGCGACTGTGGTGGTCGGTCACGTTGCCGCGACTCCGGCCAGCGATTCTGGCAGCCGGTTCAATCGTCTTCCTGTTTACTTTCACCTCGTTCGGGATCGTGTTGCTGCTGGGTGGACCCGGGCAGGCCACTATCGAAGTGGAGATTCAACGGCAGGTGCTCTATCTGTTCAATGTGCCGGCCGGGGCTGCGCTATCGGTGCTGCAGATCGTGGTGGTGCTAGCCATTTTGGCGGCCCAGATCGTGCTGTCCCGTCGGCTTGCGGCTGGCGGTGGTACTGCGGTGCAGTTGCGGTCGCCCCGCACGGCCCGAGAGCGCGGCGCGGTCCTGCTCTTTCTGGTCCTGTCCTTGTTGATCTTTGCGGGTCCGCCGTTGGCCGTACTGTCCCGGGCATTGCAGACGGCGAATGGCTGGGGGTGGCGCAACTTCTCCTCCCTCGTCAATGAGGATCCGGGTACCGTCCTGAGCGTGCCACCGGTCACCGCGATCGGGAACTCGTTGCTGTACGCGGCGGTCGCCACCCTGATTGCCGTAGTCATCGGCGGACTGATGGCGCTGGCGATTGCTCGAACGCAGGCCAGTGTTTGGGAGGGCATCTGGCTGCTGCCACTGGGGGTTTCAGCGGTCACGCTCGGCTTCGGGTTGCTGATTACTTTTGACTCCGACCCAATCAACTGGCGTGCGTCCTTCGTAATGGTGCCGATCGCCCAAGCGCTGGTGGCGATTCCGTTCGTGGTGCGATCGCTAGTGCCAGCGCTGCGAGCCATTAACCCGCGGGTGCTGGAAGCCGCCGCACTGTTAGGGGCGGCGCCGCGGCAGGTTTTCCGATTTGTGCAGTTGCCACTGATCGGTCGCGCAGCGCTGGTAGCGGTGGGCTTCTCACTGGCCATTTCCCTAGGTGAGTTCGGTGCCACCTTGTTCGTAGCGCGCGGCGACCGACCGACGTTGCCGATCGCGATCTATCGGCTGCTCGGCACGCCTGGTGAAGCCAATCAGGGGCAGGCGATGGCGCTTGCTGCCATTCTGATTGCGATGACAGCAGCTGTGGTGCTGCTGACCGACCGGTGGCGAATGGCGGGCGAGCGACATGTCTGAACTGTTGCTGCAGGATGTTCGGCTGCAGTACGGCGACTTTGTCGCTATCGATGGGGTGTCGTTGCAGGTCGCGGCCGGCGAAGTCGTCGCCGTGCTAGGTCCGAGCGGTTGCGGCAAGTCGTCACTGCTGCGAGCCGTGGCGGGGCTAGAACCGCTCTCGGGTGGCGCCATTACCTTGGCCGGCCGAGATCTGGCTGGTGTGCCGGTCCACAAACGCGGGGTCGGGTTGATGTTCGCCGACCACGCGCTGTTCTCTCATCTTGATGTTGCTGGCAATGTCGCTTTCGGACTGCGGATGGCCCGATGGCCTCGGCAGCAGCAAGAGCAACGAGTGGCCGAGATGCTCGCGCTGGTGGGGTTGGCGGATCGGGCATCGTCGCCGATTGCGGAACTGTCCGGTGGGCAGCAGCAGCGGGTGGCGCTGGCGCGCACGTTGGCACCACGACCGGAGGTGGTGCTGTTGGACGAGCCGATGAGTTCACTGGACCGGGCGCTGCGGCGCGAACTACGGGAGATGCTGGCCGCATCGCTGGCCGAAACTGGTGCCACCGCACTCTTGGTCACTCACGATCGGGATGAAGCGCTGCAACTAGGTCACCGGGTGGCGGTGATGCGCTCGGGGCGGCTGGTTCAGGTGGCGCCGGGTCGGCAGCTGCTAGCGGAGCCTGCCGATGACTGGGTCGCTGATTTCTTGGCTGATGATCCGCTTCAGCAACTGTCCTAGCGGTAGCCGACCGAGCCGACCGGAACTAGCGGTCGATCCCGCTGCACGACACTGATCTGACGGTTTCGGCCCGGCGGTGGCCGCGCCACCGCATGCGGACAGCGGGAGTGCAACCGCCAGGGCGCAGTTGCCAACCCGCCGCCGAAGAAGTGACGCGCCCATGAGGTCAGCCCGTCAACCCCCTGCCCGGTTTGGCTAGAGCACGTTCGGCTTACCCTCATTGCAGACCGGATCTTCCGGAGCAGTCGCAAGGAGGCAGCAATGGCCGTAGTGGCAGTCGTCGGTGCAGGACTTATGGGCTCAGGCATTGCCCAGGTAGCCGCGCAAGCAGGACATCAGGTCCGGTTGCGTGACATTGACGATCACGCGGTAGCGCGCGGCCTCACTGGCATCGATGAGTCGCTGGCCCGGTTTGTGGCCAAGGAGCGCATCAGCGCCGAAGATGCCAGCGCTACTCGCGCCCGGATTTCCGGCACCACCTCGCTGGCGGATGCGGCCGCCGATGCCGAGATCATCGTTGAGGCAGTGTTTGAAAAACTGGAGATCAAAGAGGAACTGTTCGCTGAACTGGACACAGTGGCGCCACTGGGTGCGGTTTTGGCCACGAACACCTCCGCGATTCCGATCACTCGAATCGCCGCGGCGACTTCCCGCCCAGAAGACGTAGTAGGTACGCACTTCTTTTCACCGGTGCCGATGATGAAACTGTGCGAACTGGTGCGGGGCTACAAGACCAGCAACGAAACGCTGCAGCGCGCCCGAGACTTCGCTGAGGGGATCGGCAAAACCTGTGTCGTGGTGAACCGGGATGTGGCCGGTTTCGTTACCACTCGGCTGATTGCTGCGCTGGCGATGGAGGCGGTGAACCTAGTCGAGTCCGGAGTCGCGTCGGCTGAAGATGTCGATACCGCCTGCAAGTTAGGCTTCGGTCACGCCATGGGACCGCTGCAAACCGCTGACCTGACCGGCGTGGACATTCTGACCAATGCGGCCTTGAACATCTACCACGACAGCCAGGATGAAAAGTTTGCTCCGCCGGAGTTGCTGCGTCGCATGGTGGTCGCTGGTGACTTGGGTCGAAAGTCCGGTCGCGGTTTCTACGATTACAACTGATCGGTTGTCTAACTAAGTGGTCAAGAGCCTGACCTGCTGGCACGTTACTGCGGCCAGCCCGACACCACCAGTTTTCCGATGGTGCCGTGGGATTCCAGCTGCTCGTGGCCAGCAATCAGGCTCGCGGCGCTGATCGGGCCCAACTGTTGTGTCAGCGTGCTGCGGAGTTGGCCGGCATCGATCAGGTCGGCGACTCGATTCAGGATTTCGTGCTGCCGAACCATATCCGGGGTGAGGTAGACCGACCGGGTAAACATGGACTCCCAATGCAGCGACAGGCTCTTGGGTTTGAGTAGCGTCACATCCACCGGCTCGGCAGGATCGTCGATCATTCCCAGCGCTCCCTGCGGCGCCAATAACTCCGCAGCAGTCGTGAAGTACTGCTCAGAGTGGGTCAGCAGCGCAACGTGGCTCACTTCGGGAGCATCATCATCCGCCAGCTGATCTGCTAGCGACTGATGATGGTCGATCACCAGATCGGCCCCGAGTGAGGTAACCCACTCCTGACTCTCCATCCGAGAGGCGGTACCGACCACGTAGGCACCGCAGTCTTTAGCCAACTGCACGGCCATCGAACCGACGCCGCCAGCCGCTCCCACGATCAGCACGGTGCTGTCCGCCGTGACCCCCATGCGGTCAACGAGTAACTCCCAGGCGGTGATGGCAGTGAGTGGTACCGCTGCCGCTGCGGCTGCATCCAACGAGTTAGGCATCCGGCCCACTAGTCGCTCGTCCACGATCTGCAGTTCGCAGTTGCTGCCGGGCCGCACCAGGGTTCCGGCGTAGTAGACCTGATCCCCGGGGGAGAAGAACTCTGCTGCCGGGCCGGTGGCAACGACGGTGCCGGCAGCGTCCCAGCCCAACACGCGTGGCTCGCTGTCTGGAGTCATCCGCCGGCGCACCTTGGTATCGATCGGGTTTACCGACACCGCCGTGATCTGCACCAGCAGGTCCCGTCCGCCGGGGTCCGGCACGGTGGTCTCGTGGTCGAATATCGAGTCTGCGGCGGTGCCGCTGGCAGCAAAGCGGCATTCCACCGCGCGGGCTGAGTGCATTTGCCTACCGTGCCAGAAGGCTGCCGATGTGACCAGTAGCACTCGTCCAAGCCCACACCCGGGCGGACACTGACGCGGTTCCCAGTACTCTGGGAAGGCGGGTACAGCTGTGATCCCCCACAACGGCGGCTCCCTGAACCCGCATTACCCAGCAGACCCGGGAGGGAATGATGTCGGACAGCGCAGGGCAGGCCGCAGATCGCAGGCCCAAGGATCGCCCGTGGATGATGCGGACCTACGCGGGCCACTCCTCAGCGGTGGAGTCCAACAAGCTCTATCGGCGCAACCTGGCGAAGGGTCAGACCGGATTGTCGGTCGCCTTTGATCTGCCCACGCAGACCGGCTACGACCCGGACAGTCTGCTCGCCCGCGGTGAGGTCGGCAAGGTCGGCGTCCCGGTATCCCACATTGGCGATATGCGGGCGCTGTTCACTGACATCCCACTGGGGGAAATGAACACCTCCATGACCATCAACGCCACGGCGATGTGGCTGCTGGCGCTTTACCAGAGCGTGGCCGATGAGCAGGGAGCATCACCGGAGCAACTGCAGGGCACCACCCAGAACGACATCATCAAGGAGTACCTGTCGAGGGGGACCTACGTCTTCCCACCAGGACCCAGCCTGCGGTTGATCACCGACATGATCTCCTACACGGTCAACAACATTCCCAAGTGGAATCCGATCAATATCTGCTCGTATCACCTGCAGGAGGCGGGTGCGACGCCGGTGCAAGAGATTGCCTACTCCATGAGCACTGCCATGGCGGTACTGGATTCGGTCCGCGACTCCGGCCAGGTCCCGGAGGAGGAGTTCGGCAAAGTCGTCGCTCGAATTTCCTTCTTCGTCAACGCCGGGGTGCGTTTCGTGGAGGAAATGTGCAAGATGCGCGCCTTCGTCCAACTGTGGGACGAGATCACCCAAGAGCGCTACGGCGTCACCGACCCCAAGCAGCGCCGCTTCCGCTACGGCGTTCAGGTGAACTCGTTGGGCTTGACTGAAGCCCAACCGGAGAACAACATTCAGCGGATCGTGCTGGAAATGCTCGCGGTGACCTTGAGCAAAGACGCCCGCGCTCGTGCGATCCAGTTGCCCGCGTGGAACGAAGCGCTGGGCTTACCTCGCCCGTGGGATCAGCAGTGGAGCCTGCGGATCCAGCAAGTGTTGGCCTACGAGTCCGACTTGTTGGAATACGACGACCTCTTCGCGGGCAGCACCGTGGTGGAGGGCAAGGTGGCCGAGTTGGTTGCCGCCGCCCGCGCCGAAATTGACCAGGTGCAGGAGATGGGCGGCGCGGTCGCCGCGGTGGAATCCGGCTACATGAAGCAGCAACTCGTCGGATCGCACGCGGCTAGGCGCGCTCGAGTTGAGGCTGGCGACGATGTCGTCGTTGGCGTGAATAAGTTCGACACCACCGAGGAGAATCCGCTGCTGGCGGATCTGGACGCGGCCATCCAAACCGTGGACCCGGCGGTGGAAGAAGCTGCTCAGGAAGCAGTACGGCAGTGGCGGGCAGATCGAGACGAAGACGCGGCTCAGGAGTCGCTGGCCGAGTTGCGGCGAGTTGCGGCCACCGACGAGAACCTGATGGCTGCCAGTCTCGCCTGCGCGCGAGCCGGCGTCACCACTGGTGAGTGGGGTGCTGCCCTGCGCGAGGCGTTCGGTGAGTACCGCGCTCCCACCGGAGTCAGCGGCGTCGTGGGCGTGCAAGAGGCCACTGATGAGTTGGCAGCGGTCCGTGAGTCGGTGCAGGCCACCGGTGACGCGTTGGGCGGCCGACTGCGTATGTTGGTCGGCAAGCCCGGGCTAGATGGTCACTCCAACGGAGCCGAGCAGATCGCAGTACGTGCCCGAGACGCTGGTTTCGAGGTGGTCTATCAGGGCATTCGGCTGACTCCGGAGCAGATCGTGGCAGCGGCAGTTGCTGAGGATGTTCATGTCGTGGGTTTGTCGATCCTGTCCGGTTCGCACATGGAACTCGTGCCCGACGTGGTGGCGGGCCTGAAAGCAGCTGGGCTAGATGATGTGCCGGTGGTCGTCGGCGGCATCATTCCGGACAGCGACGGTGCTGGGCTGCTGGCCGACGGTGTTGCGGCGGTGTTCACCCCCAAGGACTATGACGCCACCGAGATCATGGGTCGCATTGTCGATACAATCCGAGCCGCCCACGGAATGGACCCGGCAGCGGCCTAGCTGATCGCCTGGCAGGGCTGCCAGCCCTCGTGTCGCAGCACCCGTGGCGATGGCCAGTTCGGTCAGAGTTACCCTGACCGAGTGCGTATGCTGATCGCTCGTTGCTCGGTGGACTATGCCGGAAAGCTGTCTGCTCATCTACCGCAAGCCACCCGGCTGTTGTTGCTGAAAGGCGACGGCTCCGTGCTGATCCACAGCGAATCCGGTTCCTATAAGCCGCTGAACTGGATGAACCCGCCCTGCACGGTGGCCGAACCGGAAGGCGGCGTCGGGCAATGGCGGGTGGTCAATCGCAAGGGTGACGAGCAGCTAGTCATTGAAGTGGTTGAGGTACTGCACGACAGTAGCCATGAACTCGGTGAGGATCCGGGGCTGCAAAAGGATGGCGTGGAAGCTCACCTGCAGCAGTTGCTCGCTGACCGGCTAGACCCGTTGGGCTCCGATTGGTCGTTGGTTCGGCGGGAATACCCCACGGCCATTGGTCCGGTTGATCTGCTCTGCCAAGACCACACCGGGGCCAGCGTGGCCGTCGAAATCAAACGGCGAGGTGAAATTGATGGGGTGGAGCAACTGACCCGCTATCTAGATCTGCTCAATCGCGACCCGCTGTTATCGCCGGTGCGAGGTGTGTTTGCCGCCCAAGAGATTAAGCCGCAAGCGCGCACGCTAGCCGAGGATCGAGATATCGAGTGCGTCGTTTTGGACTACGACGAGATGCGCGGCCTCGATTCCGGCGGGATGAAACTGTTCTAGCGGGTCTGAGCAGCCCAGCCGCTAGCCACCGGTACCCGGCAGATCCAAGTCGCGGGCCCAAACCCCCAGTTCCCCCGGGGGAACTTGCATAGGTGCCGACTCCGCGCTGCGTTGCTGGGGTGGAATCGCCGAGGTCCACGGATCACTCATGTCACTTATCTCATCCGGTGAGGCCAGATGATCCACTCCGAGGTCAAAGTGATCACAGCAATGGTCGTTCAGTAGTGGAGAAATGGGCACGTACATCACCGTCCTTTGCCCCACTGTGTCCACGAGCTCTGGAGAGCGACCAACTCCTACTGGCCGGTAACGCCAAACGGAGCAACGCCGGCAGCAAGGGCTGTGCGCTGGCGTCCAAGTATGGGACGTTCATGACAGCGTAGTAGGAGGCACAATGCAGGCCAACAACCAGGTGCTAGTGGTGGCTGATGACGGCTCGCCGGGTGCTGATGCGGTGTGGCTGTGGCTATCTGAGCAGCAGTGGCCGGGATGGTCGGTCAAGGTGGTGACCGCGACCGACCGACTGCCGGCTGAGGTGAGTGCGGCCAATGCCGACGATGTTTGCGAATGGCACCCACCACATCCGCGACCGGCGCTGCCTGGGTCGGAGCTTGCGGAGGTACAGCACCTAGTCGGTGTGGGTGATCCGCGGGAAGTACTGCCTTCGGTCGGTGGGACCGCACTGGCGGTCGGACCCCGCGGACATGGGCGA
>Ga0055584_100002928_pt1 | contig 16901 bp, 16 predicted proteins | sample OSDHelmetaG_FD_58716 | JGI IMG/M metagenome (GOLD analysis project Ga0055584, IMG submission 58716) | Pelagic marine sediment microbial communities from the LTER site Helgoland, North Sea, for post-phytoplankton bloom and carbon turnover... | ecosystem: Environmental > Aquatic > Marine >... | reverse complement strand
CGCGGACTACCTGACCCGGGCGGTCAAGCCCAAGCAGTTCATCCACATCGACCAGTCCGAATGCATCGCCTGCGAGGGTTGTGTCGACATCTGCCCGTGGAAGTGCATCCACATGGTCAGCACGAGCGCCGTGGTCGAATCGGAGGGCACCGAACAGCCGGGCCTCGACCCGTCCGACGCGTTCATGTTCACGATCGACGACGACATCTGCACCCGCTGCGCGCTGTGCGTGGACCGGTGCCCGACCGGGGTCATCATCCTCGGCAAGGTCGGCCAGCCCACCGCAGCCGGCGACTACCACACCCGGACCAACAGCCACGGCTACGGCTACGGCATGAGGCTGTGACATGACGTACCCCACCTCCCAGACATCACCTCACGGAGAGCCCCACGAGATGCGAACGAACGAGCGCCAGCGAGCGAGTTTCCGGACGCGGCCTGCGTGGCCGGGGAACGCTGAGATGCAAGTGCTGAACATGTCCACCGATACGAGCGAGCGAGCGCCGGCGAGCGAGTGTCCAGACGCGGCCTGCGTGGCCGGGGAACGCTGAACATGGCGAAGATCATCGACGACACCCCGAAGCCGACGGCGAAGGAGCGTGCCCAGCAGGCGGTCGATTCCGTCCAGGGCGGCCAGGTCTGGTCGAGCATCTTCCGGCCGGGTTCGATCTTCCGCAAGGGCTACAGCGACAGCCCCCGGAACCGCAGCTACGTGATCATGAACTCGGTGCTCTACCACCTGCACCCGGTGAAGGTGAAGCGGCACGCGGTCAAGGTCAGCTACACGTTGTGCCTGGGCGGCCTGAGCTTTTTCCTGTTCATCCTGCTGACGGTGACGGGCATCTTCCTGATGTTCTTCTACCGGCCCGAGGCAACGGCGGCCTGGGACGACATCTCCAACCTGCAGACGTCGGTGACGTTCGGTCTGCTGGTGAGGAACATGCACAGATGGGGCGCGCACCTGATGGTGCTGTCGGTGTTCTTGCACATGGCCCGCGTCTTCTACCACGGCGCGTACAAGCCGCCACGCGAGTTCAACTGGGTGATCGGCGTGATCCTGCTGAAGATGACGCTGCTGCTGTCCTTCACCGGCTACCTGCTGCCGTGGGACCAGCTGGCCCTCTGGGCGGTCGCGGTGGGTACCAACATGATGGGGTACACGCCCGTCTTCGGACAGGACGTCAGATTCGTCCTCCTGGGTGGTGCCGAGATCGGCTCCGAGACCCTGCTCCGATGGTACGTGTTGCACGTCCTCTTCTTCCCGTTCATCATCGTCATCTTCATGGCCATCCACTTCTGGAGGGTCCGGAAGGACGGCGGCATCAGTGGGCCGTTGTGAGCACTCCCCGGCCTCGCAGGCCGCTCCCGACCGTTCACTCACCGGCGCTCCCTCACCTGCATCGGAGAACACGTCATGACTGAGATCCCAGAGCATCTGCTCAAGCGGGCGAAGGAGGCGCGGGAGAAGTCCGCGGCTGCCGAGCCTGCTGCGGACGTCGGCTCCGCGAGTGAACCGGCCGCCCAACCGCCGGGTGACTCGCGGATCCCCGAGCACCTGCTGCAGCGCAGCAAGGCCGCCAAGGCGAAGGCCGAAGGTGGCGAAGCCGAGTCGTCGGGTGGCGGCGGTGTCGCGGTGGCCGACAAGGTCGCGTCGGTGGTGCAGGCGACGCCTGCGGGCGGCGGCGTCCCGATCGGTGCCGGTCCGGGCGGCCACACGCAGCGTCTGCTGACGGTCGTCAAGTCGGGTTCGATCCAGGACGTCAAGGCTCAGCCCGTCGACAAGGTCCACACGTGGCCGCACCTGCTCGCGGCGGAGTTCGTCGCCGCACTCGCGTGCACCGTGTTCACGTTCCTGTTCTCGATCTGGGTGAACGCGCCGTTGCTGCAGCTGGCCAACAACAACCAGACGCCGAACCCATCGAAGGCGCCGTGGTACTTCCTGGGCCTGCAGGAGCTCTTGACGATGTTCCATCCGATGGTCGCGGGCGTCACGATCCCCGGCGTCGGTCTGATCGTGCTGATCTTCGCTCCGTACATCGACAAGAACTCGTCGAACAAGCCGGAGGACCGCAAGTTCGCGATCTCGCTCATGACCATCCACCTGATGTTCTGGGCGGTGCTGGTCATGATCGGTTCGTTCTTCCGGGGTCCCGGATTCAACTTCACGCTGCCTTGGCGTGACGGACTCTTCTTCGAGCTCTGATTCGTGAAAATCGACGAAACGATCGCTGGTTCCGGATCCGTCGGGCCGCTTCGTGACGTTATGTGTAGGTAGGAGGCAACAACATCATGAGTGCAACCCTCGTCATCATCATCGCCATCGCTGTCGCCGTCGTGTTCGGCGCCCTCGCGTTCCTGACCCTGGCACGTCGGAGCGACGTCCGCGGTGCCGGCGCGTTGAGCGCCGAGACCGTCCGACGTGACGCGAACGCACGCGGCGAACGCGCCGTCGTCGAGACACCGTCGGGTGCCGACATCGAGGCCGAGGCCGCCGAAGCCCGCAAGTCGGTCGGGGTCGGGCTCGCACCGGTCACGGGTGACACCGACCTCGCCCCGTGGACCCCGCCGGACGACGACGCACTCGGCGTCAGCCGTCGCCAGTTCTTCAACCGCGCCACCATCTCGCTGATGGCCGCGGGCATCGGCACGTTCTCGGCAGCGAGCTTCGTGGCCTTCCTGTGGCCGACCAAGACCGGCGGCTTCGGTGGCAAGGTGCCGGTCGGCCGGCTCGACGACATCCGTGCCGGCATCCGCACGGGCAACGGGTTCTTCTACGCACCAGAGGCTCGCTCGTGGATCACCGAGTACCCGGCCGACGCGATCCCGAAGGCCGAAGAGGCCTACCCGTCCAGCCTCATGCCGGGCATCAGCGAGGGGTTCATCGCCTCGTACCAGAAGTGCCCGCACCTCGGCTGCCGCGTCCCCCAGTGCGTCTCGAGCCAGTGGTTCGAGTGTGGCTGCCACGGTTCGCAGTACAACCGTGTCGGGGAGAAGAAGGGTGGCCCGGCGCCGCGCGGCATGGACCACTTCCCGCTCGAGTTCTCCGCCGCCGGCGAGGTCACGGTCGACACCGGCACCATCGTGCAGGGCCCGCCGATCGGCACCAACACCACTGGCCAGGAGGCCGAGGGCCCACACTGCGTCGGAGCATCCGACCACTGATGTTTTTCCGCAACCGTCCTGACGGAGTAGAACACAACTGATGATCGCGCTCACCACCACGTCCATCGCCTGGCTGCTCTTCGCGATCATCCTCGGTGGTTGGGTCGTCTATGCCGTCCTCAACCTGCGCCAGTCCCGTGACGAACTCGGTTCCGAGGTCGAGATGGCGGCCAACCGGAGGCCGTACTACGACGACGAAGAGCTCGAGGGTCCCCGTCTGACCCGAGTACTCGGCATCGGTGTGATCATGCTCGTGATCATCGTCATCGGTCTGCCGCTCTACTGGATCCTCGAACCGTCTCGTCTCGCCGGTGCGACCGAGGCGAAGGAGGAGCAGTTCATCGAGTGGGGCGCCAATCTCTTCGCTCCGACGGCCGACGGCGGCTTCAACTGCGCCGGTTGCCACGGCGGCATGAACGGCGGCGGCGGTGCCGCGCCGTACAACCTGACCGATCCGGCGACCGGTGAGGTCACCGCGGTCAGCTGGGCCGCACCGGCGGTCAACACCATCTTCTACCGGTTCAGCGAGGACGAGGTCCGCTTCATCCTCGTCTACGGTCGGCCGTTCTCGCCGATGTCACCGTGGGGGCTCGCAGGCGGCGGCCCCATGAACGACCAGCAGATCGACACCCTGCTCGCCTACATGCGCTCCATCCAGATCGAGCGCGAGGACTGCGGCCAGGGCGAGGACGACCCGTTGACCTGCGCGTCCGGGCATCTGCCGACGTCCATCCAGGGAGACATCGATGCGTTGGCGCTGGCCTCGGTCGAGGACGGGACGTACGCCTCCTACGGCGAGGCGCTCTACAACCTCGACCTGGCGAGCGGGGCCTACAGCTGCGCTCGCTGCCACACGCCGGGCTGGAGCTGGGGCGATCCCGGCGTGAGCGGTCAGGGCGGCTTCGGCTGGAACCTCACGGGCGGCAAGGCCGCCAGTGCCTTTCCCAACGAATCCGACATGATCGACTTCATCAACAACGGGTCCGCACTGGGCCAGAAGTACGGTGTCCAGGGTCAGGGCAGCGGTCGGATGCCAGGTTTCGGATCTCTGCTCACCGATGAGCAGATCAAGGCCATCGTCGAATACGTGCGGAGTCTGTAGATGTTTGCCTCGCTGCTTGCGATCAACTGGGAACCCGAACTCCGCGGCATCCTCACCGTGATGATCGGCGGTGCGGTGTGGATGGGTTCGGTCTACCTGATCCTGGCGACCAACGTGGGTGCCCGTCTCGGGTTCCTCGTCGCGCTCACCGGTCTCATGGGCTGGATGGCCCTGATGGGCACGGTCTGGTGGATCTACGGCATCGGCCTGAAGGGTGAGGTGCCCGAGTGGACCCAGGTCCCCGGGCGCACGGTGATCCAGGAGGTCGACCTGCTGTTCCAGGCCGGTGTCCTGGACGAACCGGTCGCCGTCGACTCCGGCACCGATGCCGTCGTCGCGTCAGCCGCCGTCCAGTCACAGCTGGACGCCCAGGGGTGGGACCAGGTGGCCGAATCGGCCCCCGAGTTCGGCCAGGCGGTGGCCTCCGCCGGTGTCTTCCTCGAAGAGGAAGACGCGTTCGCACCGGGTGAGTTCGAGGTCACGGCGGTCTACGAAGTCGATCCGCCCGCGGAGTCCGCGTACCCCAAGTTGGGTCCCAACGGTGAGTTCGACCAGCTCGCGTTCTTCCACAAGCCGTACTACACCTTGGTTGAGGTCGCGCCCTACGAGGACCTCCGCGTCGAAGAGGGCCGAGCACCGACCCCTCCCCAGGTCGACAACTCCCAGCAGCGCCAGTACGTCTACATGATCCGGGATCTCGGGTCGCTGCGCGAGCCGGCGGCCTACATCACGATCGGCTCGACGCTCGCGTTCCTCGTGCTGTGCTGGCTCCTTCACCGTCGTGATCGCTTCGTGGCCGAGAACCGTGCCCGGAAGGCGCTGGAACAAGGCTGACCATGAGCCAGTACCTGCCGTTCGTCGTGTTGATGGTCCTCGCCATCGCGTTCGGAGGGATCAGCTTCGTGGCGTCACGGCTGCTGGCGCCGAAGCGGCCGTCGGCGGCGAAGGACGCACCGTACGAGTGCGGGATCGTGCCGAGCCGCGAACCACCCGATCGGTTCCCGGTCAGCTTCTACATCGTCGCGATGCTGTTCATCATGTTCGACATCGAGATCATCTTCCTCTACCCCTATGCGGTGGAGAGCGGCTCGCTCGGCATGTTCGGCTTCTACGCCGTCGTCATGTTCTCGGTGATCTTCTTCCTCACGTTCGTGTACGAGGTCGCGCGGGGTGGGCTCGAGTGGGGTCCGCTCCACCGCTACCGCAGCCTCGAGGAGGACGCGGCGATGGTGTCGCCCGAGCGCGACTCGTCGACGACGATCCGTCGTGTCGGCCTCGAGGGCCGCCTCGACCTCGACCCCTCACCCGAGATCGAAGCTGCGTAGGAGGCCACCGTGGGAGTCATCGATGATGTGCTCGCCGATGGAGTCGGCGGGCTGAGTCACAATGCCATCACCGGCCGACTCGAAGACCTGATCAAGTGGTCGCGATCGCGGTCGTCGTGGCCGGCGTCGTTCGGCCTGGCCTGTTGCGCGATCGAGATGATGGCGACCGGTGCGGCGCACTACGACGTGTCGCGCTTCGGCATGGAGGTCTTCCGTGCGTCGCCGCGTCAGGCCGACATCATGATCGTGGCGGGTCGAGTCAGCCAGAAGATGGCACCGGTACTGCGCCAGGTCTACGACCAGATGATGGAACCCAAGTGGGTCATCTCCATGGGTGTGTGTGCGAGTTCCGGCGGCATGTTCAACAACTACGCGATCGTCCAGGGCGTCGACCAGGTCGTGCCCGTCGACGTGTACGCGCCCGGATGCCCGCCGACGCCCGAGACGTTGATCCATGCGATCGAGACGCTGCACCAGAAGATCGAGGACGGCGAGATCATGCGGCGCCGCGACGAGACCGGTGCCGGCGCCGGCCTCCACGTCGAGGAGATCGCCGCGACGTCGACCCCCGTGCTGCTCGGGACCAAGTGAAGGGCGTGACGTGAGCGACGACACCACCCTTGCGACCGAAGACGAGTCGAGCGACGCCGCCGTGGCGTACGGATGTCCGCTCGGCGACAGCCACGGTCAGACCGTGCTGCACCCGAACCGCGAACAGTACGTCGACGTGGTCAAGACCCTCGCCGACGACGGCTACACCATGGTGGTCGACCTGTGCGGGGTCGACTTCCTGGAGTACCTGAATCGGCCCTTGCCCGCCGGTGTGGATCCGGAGCGCTTCGAGGTGGTCGTGAACCTGCTCGACATCACGAACCGCCGACGGGTGCGACTCCGGGTCCAGGTTCCGGAGGACGACGCCGAGCTGCCGTCGCTGTTCGACGTGCATCCCGGAACCGAGGCCTATGAACGGGAGACCTACGACATGTTCGGCGTCACGTTCACCGACCATCCCGACATGACCCGGATCCTGATGCCCGAGGACTGGGTCGGCCATCCGCTCCGAAAGGACTTCGAGGTCGGTCAGATCCCCGTCCAGTTCAAGGGGGCGAATTCGTGACGGCGACCGACTGGACCCCGTCGACGGCCCCGGCGCAGACATCGGAGGGCGCGCAGGAGATGAAGCCGCGGTCGGCGCTCGGGCCACGTGAGTTGATGCGCGAGGTCGGATCGGTGCTGCGTCTGAGCGAAGCCGAGGTGGCCCAGCTCGGTGACCTGCCGGAGGACCCCGACGAAGACCAGACGATGATCATCAACATGGGCCCGCAGCACCCGTCGACGCACGGGGTGCTCCGGCTCATGCTCGAGCTCCAGGGTGAGACGGTGCTGCGGTGCAAGCCGATCATCGGCTACCTGCACACCGGGATGGAGAAGACCGGCGAGCAGCTCACGTTCATGCAGGGCGGCACCAACGTCACGCGCATGGACTACCTCAGCCCGATGGCCAACGAGCTCGCGTTCTCGATGGCCACCGAGCAGCTGCTCGGCATCGACGGCGACATCCCCGAGCGAGCCGTGTGGATGCGGATGCTGCTCGCCGAACTCAACCGCATGTCGTCGCATCTGTTGTTCATGGCCACCAACGGCATGGACCTCGGCGCCGTGTCGATGATGATCTACGGCTGGCGCGAGCGCGAAGAGGTGCTGCGGTTCTTCCAGAAGGTGACCGGCCTCCGGATGAACCACAACTTCATCCGACCCGGCGGCCTCGCCGCCGACCTGCCGCCCGGCTGGCGCGACGACGTGCTCCGGCTGCTCGATCTGATCCCCGAACGACTCGAGGAGTACGACATCCTCATGACCGGGCAGCCGATCTGGCGCGAACGGCTCCAGGGCGTCGGAGTGATCACACCCGACGAGGCGATCACCCTCGGAGCCTGCGGTCCGATCCTCCGGTCCACCGGCGTCGCCTGGGATCTCCGCCGTGACATGCCGTACCTGCGCTACGACGAGATGGACTTCGACGTGATCGTCGGGTCCTACGGCGACGCGTTCGACCGCTATGCGATCCGGCTCAACGAGATCCGCGAATCGATGAAGATCGTGCGCCAGATCCTCGACCGGATGCCACCGGGTGACTATCGCATCCAGGACAAGAAGGTCACGCCTCCACCCCGGGCCCGTATCGACGAGTCGATGGAGGCGTTGATCCACCATTTCAAGATCTTCACCGAGGGCTTCAAGGTGCCCGAGGGCGAGGTCTACGTCGGCATCGAATCGCCGCGGGGCGAGATCGGCTGTTACATCGTCTCCGACGGTTCGCCGACCCCGTACCGCATGCACATGCGGGCGCCGAGCTTCGCCAACATCCAGTGCCTGCCCCACATGATGCGCGGCGGTCTGGTGGCGGACGCCGTCGCCGTGATCAGCTCCGTCGACCCCGTGTTGGGCGACGTCGACAGGTGAGGCCATGAGCAGACTGACCGATCAGAACGTGGCGTTGGCGAAGGAGATCATCGCCCGCTACCCGAAGAGGAAATCGGCTTTGATCCCGCTCGTGCACCTCTCGCAGGAGCAGAACGGGTACGTGACCGAGGAAGCGATGCGCCACGTCGCGGAGCTCATCGACGTCACGCCGGCCGAGGTGTACGGAACGGCGAGCTTCTACGAGATGTTCCGGTTCGAGCCGACCGGGAAGTACCTCATCAACATGTGCGGCACGATGTCGTGTGCGCTGATGGGTGCGAACGACCTGATGCACCACGCCGAGCACCGGCTCGGGATCAAGGCCGGGAGCACCACGCCCGACGGCTTGTTCACACTGCAGCACGCCGAGTGTCAGGCGGCGTGCACCGAGGCACCGACCCTGCAGGTCAACTACCGCCACCGGTTCCGGGTGACGGTCGATCAGTTCGACGAACTGATCGACGACCTGTCGGCCGGCAAGCTCGACGACGAGATCCCGCCGCACGGCACGCTCGGACGCAACCGCCAGACGATCCCGGCCGGCAAGGCGGTCGGCGCGGTCCATCCCGATGACGCCGACGGCGCCCCCGCCTGGATCACGATCACGGAGGGAGACGGCCGATGAGTGCGACCCCCTCCCCCTACCCCTGGGCACCCGGTTACCACGACGACGGAGACCGTCCGCAGATCGTCACGTCGCGGTTCCGCTTCGAGGACTCGCACACGCTCGACCGGTACCTGTCGACCGGAGGGTACGAGGGCCTGCGCGCGGCGCTCGACTCGTCACCCGACGACGTGCACACCGAGGTCCGCAACTCCACGCTGCTCGGACGCGGCGGCGCCGGTTTCCCGGCCGGCGTCAAGTGGGGTTTCACCCCGCAGGGAGTCTGGCCCCGCTACCTCGTCGTCAACGGCGACGAGTCCGAGCCCGGTACCTACAAGGACCGCCTGCTCATGGAGCTCGACCCGCACCAGTTGATCGAAGGCTGCCTCATCGCCTGCTACGCCGCCGGGCTGAGCCAGTGCTTCCTCTACGTGCGTGGTGAGATGGCGCTGGCCCAGGAACGGATCGCGGCGGCGCTCGACGAGGCGTACGACAACGGGTACGTCGGCAAGAACATCCTCGGCACCGACTTCAGCGTCGACATCATCCTGCACTGGGGCGCCGGCGCCTACGTCGTCGGCGAGGAGACCGCGCTCATCGAGTCGCTCGAAGGCGAGCGCGGGATGCCTCGACTGAAGCCGCCGTACTTCCCGGCCGCGATCGGCCTCTACGGCAAACCGACGATCGTCAACAACGTCGAGACGCTCGCCAACCTGCCGTTCATCGCCCGGAACGGCTCGGCGGCGTACACCGCGATCGGCACCGAGACGTCGCCCGGCACCCGCATGATCGCGGTCTCGGGGCACGTCAAGCGACCGGGCGTCTACGAGATCGTCAACGGGTCGACCACCTTCCGCGACCTGCTCTACGGCGACGAGTTCGCGCAGGGCATCCGCGACGGCAACGAGCTCAAGGCGTTCGTGCCCGGTGGCGGCTCGGCGCCGTGGTTCCTGCCCGACCAGCTCGACATCCCGTTCGAGGGTCGAGAGGCCGGGCAGGCCGGGTCGATGCTCGGATCGGGTGCCGTGATGGTCATGGACGCCACGACCAACATCCCGGCGGCGGCGCTGACCCTCGTCAAGTTCTACGCCCATGAATCCTGCGGCAAGTGCGTGCCGTGCCGCGAGGGTGGCACGTGGCTCTACCGCATCCTCGAACGCATCGTCGCCGGCGAGGGCACCGACGCCGATCTCGACACCATCCTCGAGATCGGCGGCTCGATCTGCCCCGGCGAGATGCCCCACGCAGCGAGCGAACGGCTCGGGCTCGAGGCCCGGCCGTTCCCGTACCAGATGACCACGATCTGCTTCGTCGGTCCGTCGGCGTACGTGCCCGTGCATTCCGCCATGACCCTCTTCCCCGAGGAGTTCGAGGCGCTGGTGTCCACCCGTGAGGTCCGCACGATGATCCCGGTCACCGTCGCACCCGCGGTCGCCGGAGGTGGGTCATGAGCGACGACGCGACGTCGGACGACGTGCCCGGACCCGACACGACGGACGCACCCGGCGACGTCGTCGCCACGGATGCCGAGGTCGAGCCGACCGACGCGGTCGCCGACGTGCCGGTCGAGCCCGACCCCGACCCGAACGCCGTGTCGATCACGTTGAACGGGCGCGAGATCGTCGCCCTCAAGGGCGAGTTGCTGATCGCGGCGGCCGAGCGGCATGGCGAGTACATCCCCCGGTTCTGCTACCACCCGCGCATGAGCCCGGTCGGCATGTGTCGGCAGTGCATGGTCGAAGTCGACACCGGCCGCGGCCCGATGCTGCAACCGTCCTGCATGATCTCCGTCGCGCCGGAGATGCGTGTCGAGACCGAATCACCGAAGGCGAAGCGGGCCCAGGAGGGCATGATCGAGCTGCTGCTCGCCAACCACCCGCTCGACTGCCCGGTCTGTGACAAGGGCGGGGAGTGCCCATTGCAGGACCAGGCGTTCAGCCACGGCCCGGGCGAGAGCCGGTACGTCGAGCAGAAGCGTCACTATGCGAAGCCGATCCCGATCAGCGAGAACGTGTTGCTCGACCGTGAACGCTGCATCCTGTGCGACCGCTGCACCCGGTTCGCCGACGAGGTCGCCGGCGACAAGCTGATCCATTTCATCGACCGCGGCAACGCGACGCAGGTCAACACGTTCCCCGACGAGCCGTTCTCGTCCTACTTCTCGGGCAACACGGTGCAGATCTGCCCCGTCGGGGCACTCACCGCCAAGCCGTACCGGTTCAAGGCGCGCCCCTGGGACCTGGAGCAGGTCGAGTCGACGTGCGCCACGTGCTCGGTCGGCTGCCGGATCTCGGTGCATTCGAGCCGTGACCAGCTCCTGCGCTTCCAGGGCGTCGACGTCGAGTCGGTCAACTGGGGCTGGCTGTGCGATCGCGGCCGGTTCGACTTCGAGGCGCTCGGGTCCGACCATCGCATCTCGGATCCGTTGGTCCGCGTCGAAGCGGGGCTCACCGAGACGTCGTGGAACAGCGCCTTGACGATCACTGCGCAGCTGCTGCGCGACGCGGCGGTCGACGGCGGTGCACCGTCGATCGGTCTGATCGGCGGGGCGCGCGGAACCAACGAGGACGCGTTCGCGTGGGCATCGCTCGCCGACGCCCTCGGTGTCGACCGACGTGACGCCCAGATCGGCGACGGCCTGCCGGCGGAGATCCTCGGTGTCCCGCGTGCCACGATCGCAGACGCATCGAACGCCGCGACGGTGATCCTCGTCGGACCCGACCTCAAAGAGGAACTGCCGGTGCTGTACCTCCGACTGCGGGACGCGGTCGAGCAGGGCCGCACCAAGCTGATCGAGTTCTCGTCCCAGACGACCGGGATGACGAGGTACGCGTGGCGTGCGGTCCGGCACGCGCCGGGCGGTGCTCCCGGCGAGATCGCCGCGACCCTGGCCGCGCCCGACGTCGCCGAGCAGCTCGCCTCCGGAGACGTCGTGGTCGTCGCCGGTCGCAGCAACCTCGCGGTCTCCGAGACGACCGCGCTCGCCGCGGTGCGGGCGGCGCTGGACGCCGCGCCCGACGCGACCGTGTTGCCGGCACTCCGACGCGGCAACGTCGTCGGGGCCCTCCAGCTCGGCCTCGCACCGCAGGGAGCGGGCAGCGACGCGTTGTCGACGCTTCGGGCCGCTGCCGACGGGCACCTCGACGTGCTCGTGCTGCTCGGCGCCGACCCCATCAACGACTGCCCGGATGCCGACCTGGCCCGCCGTGCGCTCGCCGGCGCACGGCGCATCATCTCGGTCGACACGTTCATGTCGGAGTCGACGCAGCAGGCCGACGTCGTGCTCGCGGCCGCCGCCTTCGCCGAACAGACGGGTACGACGACCAACCTGGAGGGGCGTGTCTCGCGTGTCAATCAGAAGGTCACGGTGCACGGGACCGCCCGACCGGACTGGATGATCGCCGGAGACCTGGCCGTCCACCTGGGTCACGATCTGGGGTTCGCGTCGCACGAGGACGTCACCGCGGCGATCGCCGAACGTGTCCCCGCGTACACCGGTGTCACCTCCGTCGCCGTCGACGCCACATCCGAAGGTGTGCTCGCGGTCGGGTTCGACGCCGCGCTGCCCGAGCCGGATGTCGCTGACGCACATCCGAGCGGCTATGACTATCGCCTCGTGGTGAGTCGCAAGCTCTACGATCGCGCCGTGCAGACGTCGCTGTCGCCTTCGCTCGCCCGCTTGCCGGTCGGCGCCGGCGCACACATCCACCCCGCCGACCTCGTCCGCGTCGGCGAGACGGACGGTGCCGACGTGAAACTGATCAGCGCCAAGGGCTCGGTCGTGATGCCGCTGGTCGCCGACGACACCGTGCAGCGTGGCACGATCTGGGCGCCGTTCAATCAGGCCGGTGCCGACATCACCGAGATCGTCGACGCCGCCGCCGCCGTGACCGATGTGAGGGTGGAACGACTGTGACCACGTTCGCGGCGCTGCTCGCGGCGGATCCGTTGCTGGACACGGACGACTGGTGGTGGGAGGTCCTCGCGATCGTTGCCGCCAAGGTGCTCTTCGTCTTCGTGATCGGGCTGATCGGCACCATGTTCATGGTGTGGTTCGAACGCAAGATCGTCTCGGGCATGCAGAACCGGGTCGGGCCGAACAAGGCCGGTCCGTTCGGCCTCCTACAGACGCTCGCCGACGGCACGAAACTGTTCTTCAAGGAGGACCTGCTGCCGGAGAAGGCCGACAAGTGGGTGTTCCGCCTGGCCCCGTTCCTGGCTTTCGTCCCGGCGTTCCTCGTCTGGTCGGTGATCCCACTCGGTGGTGACTTCACGAACGGGAACGACGGCACGGTCGAGTGGGCCGGCTACACGACGCGAGTCCAGTTGATCGACGCCCCGATGGGCATCCTGATCGTGCTCGCATTGAGCTCCATCGGTGTCTACGGCATCATGCTCGCCGGCTGGGCGTCCGGCTCGAAGTACCCGCTCCTCGGGTCGGTGCGGGCCTCGGCACAGATGATCTCGTACGAGGCGGCACTCGGCCTCAGCCTCGCCGCGGTGCTGCTGCTGGCGGGGACGTTGACGACGTCCGGCATCGTCGCCAACCAGGACGGCGTGGCCAACTGGCACATCGTCTCGACCGGGTTCATCCCGTTCGTCATCTTCCTGATCGCAATGACCGCCGAGCTCAACCGACCACCGTTCGACCTCGTCGAAGCCGAGCAGGAACTCGTCGGCGGCTTCAACACCGAGTACAGCTCGATCCGGTTCGCCCTGTTCTTCCTCGCCGAGTTCATGAACGTCATCACGATGAGCGGCGTCATGGTGACGCTGTTCCTCGGCGGACCCCAGCCACTGCGTCTCGGCGGCCTCGAACTCGGATGGCTGATCCAGGACGGCAACATCTTCGCCTGGGCCGGCCCGTTCAGTGGCACGATCTGGGTCGTGCTCAAGGTGCTCGCCTTCCTCTACGCCTACGTCTGGTTCCGGGCGACCCTGCCGCGCCTTCGCTACGACCAGTTGATGGATCTCGGTTGGAAGCTCCTGATCCCCGTGGCACTCGGCTGGTTCCTCGTCCTCGCGGCGCTGCAACTGGCCCGTGACCGCTACGAGGGGCTCGCTCCGCTCCTGCTCACCGGTGCGATCTCGCTCGTGGTGCTGTTCGCCGCGTACGGGCTGTTCAGCTCGGCGCTCATGGTGAGCAAACGCAATCGGGAACGTGAAGGGGCGGCGTACTGATGGGCTATCTCGACGGGTTCGCCGTCACCATCCGCCAGCATCGGCTGTTCGGCGGCAAGCAGGTCACCACCGAGTACTCCGGCGGCCGCTACGCCAAGAAGCAGGGGCGCGGCGCCGACCCCGACGTCGGTGACGACGAGAAGATCCCGAAACCCGAACGCCTCCACGGCCGTCACGTGCTCAACCGGTACGAGGACGGCATGGAGAAGTGCATCGGCTGTGAGTTGTGCGCCGGTGTGTGCCCGGCCAAGTGCATCTACGTCCGCGGGGCCGACAACGATCCCGAGAGTCCGACGTCACCGGGTGAACGCTTCGGCTTCGTCTACGAGATCAACTACCTCCGCTGCATCCACTGCGACCTGTGTGTCGAGGCGTGCCCGACCGAGGCGATCACCGAGACCAAGCTGTTCGAGTTCTCCTTCACCAACCGCCAGGACGCGATCTACACCAAGAAGGAACTGCTCGTCGACGACGACGGCAAGCCGAAGCAGATGCCGTGGGAGGACTGGCGCGACGGCGAGGACGAGCACACCTCGGGGTGGATGCGCGCCACGTCGCCGTCCGGTGATGCCACCTTCCGCGGCGTGGTGGGCTGGAGCAACGAGCTCGGCCACGGCGAACGTGCCCCCGAACCTCCACAGGAAGCGGCGGATCAGTGACTCAGCCGAACGATCAGGTGGCGACGGAAGCGCCGGCGACGAGCCATACGGAGGGACACGCCGAAGTGCGCGTCCGCGAACAGCGGACGTTCGAGGCCATCAGGGTGATGCGCTAGTGGAGTTGCTCGTCTTCGTCCTCGCGTCGCTCATGGTGATCGCCGGCGCGCTCGGTGTCATCCTGCGGTCGAACCCGGTGCACGCTGCGTTGTCGCTCGTGCTGACGCTGTTCGGTGTCGCCGTGCACTTCGTGGCACTCGAGGCTCACTTCCTCGCTGCGGTCCAGGTCATCGTGTACGCCGGCGCGATCGTGGTGCTGTTCCTGTTCGTGATCATGCTGCTCGGTGTCGACAAGGCCGAGGACCTGTCGATCGAACCGTTCCCGGTCCAACGCCCGATGGCCGTCCTGGTGGGTGCAGCCGTCGCCGGACTCGTGATCGCCGCAGTCGTGCGAGCCCGCGACACCCTGGCCGAGGGCACGCCACTGCCGGCCGAGGACGACCAGAACATCCAGGCGCTCGCCCGGAACCTGTTCCAGGATCACGTGTTCGCGTTCGAGTTCACGTCGATCCTCCTGATCGTCGCCGTCGCCGGCACCGTGATCCTGACCCGCAAGGAGAAGCAGGGGGGAGCGGAATGACCGCTGCGATGCTCGGCGCCGTCGTGCCGACGACCACCTACTACCTGATCCTGTCGGCGCTGCTGTTCGGCATCGGCGCCGCCGGCCTGATGATCCGCCGGAACCCGCTGATCATGTTCATGTGCGTCGAGCTGATGCTGAACGCGGTGAACATCTCCTTCGTGGCCCTGGCCGTCCGTTTCGGCGACATCGACGGTCAGACCGCGGTCTTCTTCGTCATGGTCGTCGCGGCCGCCGAGGTCGTCGTCGGCCTGGGCATCATCATCTCGATCCTCAAGCGTCGTCCCGGCGCGACGGCGGACGACCTCGCGGAGCTCAAGGGATGAACGAACGCAGTGAGCGGGTGCCGGCAGCCGTGCGGGCTCCGGCGAGCCGGATGCCCGCGGGGGCGCGTGGGCGCAGCCCCCGGAAGGAAGCGGGATAACCCATGCTCGACGTCATCTGGTTGATCCCTGCGTTCCCCCTGGCCGGATTCCTGCTGATCCTGCTGTTCGGCCGTCGCCTGGGTGATCCGCTGAGCGGCTACCTCGCCTCGGCGATGGTGCTCGGTTCGTTCGTCGTCTCGGCCGGCGCGTACTTCGACCTGATCTCCCTGCCCGAAAAGGATCGGGTGCACGTCGAGACCCTCTTCTCCTGGGTGCCGGTCGATTCGTTGCAGATCGACATGGCGTTCCTGGCGGACCCGCTGTCGATCGCGATGGCTCTGTTCGTCACCGGCATCGCGTTCCTGATCCACCTCTTCGCGGTCGGGTACATGCACGGCGACCCGAAGTTCTCGAAGTTCTTCCTCTACATGAACCTGTTCGTGCTCGCGATGACGCTGCTCGTTCTGGGGGAGAACCTGCTGGTCACGTTCCTCGGTTGGGAGGGCGTGGGCACGTGTTCGTACCTGCTGATCTCGTTCTGGCACCAGCGCGAGTCGGCGGCCACCGCCGGCAAGAAGGCGTTCGTCACCAACCGCATCGGTGACTGGGGTTTCATGCTCGCGATGTTCCTCGGGTTCTCGGCGATCGGCTCGGTCGGCTATCTCGACCTGAACCTCGCTGCCGAGACGGGCGTGATCGGCGAGTCCACGGCCACCGGTATCGCGCTGCTGCTCTTCGTCGGTGCGATCGGCAAGTCGGCGCAACTCCCGCTCTACATCTGGTTGCCCGACGCGATGGAGGGCCCCACACCGGTGTCGGCCCTCATCCACGCGGCGACGATGGTCACCGGCGGTGTGTTCCTGATGACCCGCATGAGCCCGATGCTCGCCAGCGCAGCACCGGAGGCGTCCACGATCATCGCCTGGGTCGGTGGCATCACCGCGCTGTTCGCCGCCACGATCGCGGTGGCGCAGAACGACATCAAGAAGGTGCTCGCCTACTCGACGGTCTCCCAGCTCGGGTACATGTTCCTCGCGATCGGCTCGGGTGCGTTCGTCGCGGCCATCTTCCACATGATCACGCATGCGTTCTTCAAGGCGTTGCTGTTCCTGGGCTCCGGCTCGGTCATCCACGGGATGAACGGCGATCAGGACATGCGCCACATGGGCGCACTCCGGAAGTTCATGCCGGTCACCGCGGCCACCTTCATCGTCGGGTGGCTGGCGATCTCCGGCGTCCCACCGTTCGCCGGATTCTGGTCGAAGGACGAGATCCTGCTGTTCGCCCTGGTCGACAGCCCGCCGCTCTACGTCGTCGGTCTGATCACCGCGGTGCTCACCGCCTTCTACATGACGCGTCAGGTGATCATGGTCTTCTTCGGCGAGGCCAGGTGGGAGAGCTAC
>Ga0055584_100002927_pt1 | contig 16901 bp, 14 predicted proteins | sample OSDHelmetaG_FD_58716 | JGI IMG/M metagenome (GOLD analysis project Ga0055584, IMG submission 58716) | Pelagic marine sediment microbial communities from the LTER site Helgoland, North Sea, for post-phytoplankton bloom and carbon turnover... | ecosystem: Environmental > Aquatic > Marine >... | reverse complement strand
ACAGCAACGAAGCGCTCCTCGTGCAGCTGGGCTCGGCCTGGGCTGCGGGGCCCGCCCAGGCCTGGGCCTGGGTCGCAGTGGCCGCGGTGCTATTCGGCGTCAGCTATGCGATCGGAGCCCTCCGCTTCCAACTGTTGCTCAGATCCGCCGGGTTGCCCTCTCGGCTGGGGACACTGCTGCGCGCCTATCTGATCGCGAGCTTCTTCAATCTGGTGCTGCCCGGACTGATCATGGGCGACGTCTACCGCCTGGCCGATGCCCGGCGCGATACAGGCCACGGCGGCGCGGTGCTCGGGATCGTCGCCCTCGAACGGCTGCTCGGGTTCGCGGCGCTCGGAACGATGGCCCTCATCGCGACGCCCCTGCTGCCGGGCGACACCCCGACCTGGGTACGGCTCGGCGTTGCCGGACTCGGCGCGGCGATCACCCTCGGCCCCTTCCTGCTGTTCAGCGACGTGGGCCGACGCCTCGCTGCAGTACTCGCGAGTGCGATCGAACGGTTCTGGCAGCGCGGCGGCGACGCCGCTCGCGACGCTCTGGCGGCGATCGAGCGCGCCGGGACGGAGCCGGCCGTCCTGGTTCGCGCCTTTGCGCTGTCGGTTGCAAACCAGTGGCTCCCAGTGCTCGCGGTCGTTGCCCTCGCGGGCCCGCTCGACACCGAGGTCGCACTTTACTGGTACGCCGTCATCATCCCGTTCGTGACTCTCGCGAGCCTGCTCCCGATCAGCGTCGGCGGAACCGGAGTGCGGGAAGCGCTGTTCGTCGCTCTGTTCGGAGCGGTCGGCATGCGACCCGAGGTTGCTCTCGTGCTGTCCCTCTCGACGCTCTTCGTGGCCCTCGCGTGGGGCGCCGTCGGCCTGCTTTTGTTCGCGATCGGGCGGCGCGATGTCGCAGAGCCGGTCACCCCATGAGCGACCGCATCACGCTCTGCATCCCGTTCTATCGCGGGCCGGCATATCTCGAGCAAGCCATCCAGAGCGTGCTCGCACAAGACGACGACGGCTGGCAGATGGCGATCCGCGACGACGGCGATCGCGATGAAGCTGCCGCCGTCGTGGCCCGACTCGGACTCGAATCCGATCCGCGCGTGCGCTGCGACCGCAACGAGCGCAACCTCGGCATGGTCGCGAACTGGAACGCGTGTCTCGACGCGGTCGCGACGCCACTCGCAAGCCTGCTGCACGCGGACGATCTGCTGTTGCCAGGCTATGTCCGCTGCATGCGCGGTCTGGCCGCTGCCAACGCCGGCGCGGCCGCGTTCTTCTGCGAAGCGCGCATCATCGACCGAAACGGCGCCGAGCGCTTCTCGCTCGCGGATCGGATCAAACCCTGGTACCTGCCGCGCGTGGCGCGCCACTCCCCCGCTTTCGCACTCGTGGGCGAGGACTCGTTGCGCGCTGTCATGGCCGGCAACTTCATCATGTGCCCGACGCTTTGCTTCCGGCTCGCCACACTCGACGGCCGCCGCTTCGACGAGCGCCACCGCCAGGTCCAGGATCTCGAGTTCACGTCGCGACTGCTGATGGACGGGGACAGCCTGATTGGAACACGCGAAGTGGCTTACGCCTATCGCCGACACAGCGAAGGCGCGACAGCGATCCAGTCCGAGAGCCTGTTGCGATTCGAGGAAGAACTCGCCCTGTTCGACCTGGTTGCGGATCGCGCCGACACGATGGGCTGGTCCGAGGCGGCTCAGGTCGCCCGACACAAGACCATCGTTCGGCTCCATCTCCTCTACCGCGCCCTGGGCGATCTGTTCCGCGGGCAGCCCGCTCGTGCCCGCCGCGAACTGGCGATGGCAGCCCGCCGATCGAGGATCGGCGCGTGATATTCTTCGTGCCGATGCAAGGGCGTCGAACACCGCTTCACACGCTTCGAGCGCACCGGCGCTGGGGGCGGGCCCACTGAGCGCCAAGCTCGAGCGCGTCCGGCGAGATTTTGCCCGGAAGGTCGAGAGGCTCGCAGAGCTTCAGACCCCGGGACTCACGCGGGGCTTTGCCGCGGTGCCGCGCGAGCGCTTCGTCGGCCCCGGGCCATGGCAGACGCTGCGCCCCCAGCACGACGATGGCTACGTCGAAACGCCGAGCGACGATCCGCGCCACATCTACGACACCGTTCTCGTCGCCCTCGACAACCGCCGCGGACTGAACAACGGCGAGCCGGTTTCGCTGGCTCGCTGGCTCGACCTGCTCGCACTCGAGGCCGGCGACCAGTTCGCGCACCTCGGGTGCGGCGTTGGGTACTACACGGCGATCGCAAACGAGGCCATCCAACCCGGCGGCCACAGCCTGGCACTCGAGGCCTCGCCCGAGCTCGCCACTCGGGCGCACGAAAACCTCGCGCCCTATGCAGGGCTGGAAGTGCGCAACGCCACGGACTTCAAGGCTGGCGACGGTCCCTTCGACGCCATCTTCATCAACGCTGGCGCCACTCACATCGTCGAACGCTGGGTCGACCTCCTGTCGGAGCACGGACGGCTTCTGCTCCCACTCACCGCATCGATCGCCGGGGGCGAGATTGGCGCCGGGCGCGTCATTCGCATCACCCGCCAGGCGGCCGGGTTCGAGGCTCGCTTCGTCTCGTTCGCGGCGATCTTCCACTGCATCGGCGCGCGCGACGACGACCAGGAACAAGCACTGCGCGACGCATACCGCGAGGGCGACGCGGAGCGCGTTCGCAGTTTGCGACGCGATCCACACTCGCGAGAGACGGACTGCTGGATGCACCAGGACAACTTCTGTCTTTCCTACCGGGAACTCGCACCGTGACCACCGTACTGAGCGACCCGGAAGTCTTCGGGCTCGACGAATCCAGCGTGACCGTTGCGGTCAGGATTGACGGAAACGGTGGTCGGCACCGCGTCCTGCTCGATGGGAGTGTCGTCACCGAAGCCGAGGGGCCCGGCGTTCACGTGCACCGCCTCGAGGGGCTGACTGCGGATCGCGACTACTGCATCGGGATCGAAGCCGATGGCGCCGCCCGCGCTGTGCACGACGGCTATTTCCCGGAGCGTGTGCGCACACTTCCCGCAGCTCGGGCCAATGAGGTCGGCCGCTTTGCGACGCTCAACGATCTTCACTTCGGCGAGCCGAAGGTCGGCGGTGTGCTCGACGACCAGATGGAATACGGCGACGAGGGGTTGCCCGGCTTTCCGCTGATCCGCGACAGCGACGACGACACCCCGTACTGGCGCTACATGAACGAGGACGCGATCGCTGAGATCAACGCGGCGGGCGTCGATCTCGCCTTCATCAAGGGGGACATCGCCAACAACGGTCTCTCCTGGCAGTTCGAAGCGGCGGCCGAAGCCTTTGGCCGCTTCGAGATGCCGCACCACGCATTCCTCGGGAACCACGACTACTTTGCGGTGCGCGACGGCGCGTCGGTCGATGGCTACGAACTTCTCGACCAGGCACCGGCCCCGCGCAGCGTCGAGCTGGGCGGCTGGCGACTGATCCTGCTCGAAACCGCGCTTCCCGGGGAAGACGTCGGCGGGTTCGACGAGCAGCGGCGGTCCTGGCTCGCAAGCCAACTCGACGAGACGCGGGACGCCGGGCAGCCGTGCCTGCTGTTGATGCACCACCAGCCGGTGCCGCCCGAGCACGCACACGTCTTCCCGAACACGATCGGCATCGACCCCGCCGACTCCGTTCCGCTGTTCGAGTTGCTGGGCCGCCACCCGCAGCTTCGCGGTGTGTTGATCGGGCACACACACAAAAACCGCGTCCGGTACCACCGCGCCAGCGGCGCCCTGCCCTTCATCGAAGTGCAGTGCAGCAAGGACTACCCAGGTGGTTGGGGGCACTACCGCTTGTTCGCCGACGGGAGTTTCCGTCAGGAAGTGCGCCGCACGGCGACTCCACGTGCGCTCGCGCACTCGGCCCGCTGCCGTGAGATGTTCCGCGGGGGGTACCGAGCCTTTGCCCTCGGGCAACTCGCGGAGCGGAGCTTCGAGGTCCCGGGACCCGCCTGACACTCGGACGCCGCAACGCGCCCGACGCACTCAGGCCGCTTCCGTGTCCTCGCCCTCCTCGGCGGGTCGCTCGATGCGCTCGAAGCCGCGCGCTGCGAGTGCCGCCAGTGCGTCGTCCATGTCCGGGACGTGGAGTGCGGCGACGACCCGATCGTCCGGTTGCGGCTTGTAGCTACGCCACATCGGAACCATCGGGCCGGAACCGCGCTTCAGGGTCAGCAAGACCAATTTTTCGCCGATCGGCGGCGGCTCCGGCGCAGCGGGCTCGGGCTCCTGATCGCTCGCTTCGGGAGGGGCTGGGAGCAGCGCGGGGTCGAAGCGAAAATCGCCGATCTCGACACCGCCGTGGCGCAACCGGACATCCCAGCGCTCGATGTCGTGCACCCCGTCGAACAAGATCGTCGCCTCCTGATTGCGCACGAGTTCGGCGGCGAGTCCGGTCTCGAGCGCCTGCACCGCGATATAGCTGCGAGGGACGCGGAAGAACTCGTGCGCACGATTCACGAACACGGCGTTGACCGTCTGGTTCGGCGTCAGGCCGATCGTGGCCTCGACGCCCTCGAGCTGTGCCCGCTGCAACGTTCGTTCTTCGAGCGCGTTGCCAAAGACGACGGTGAAGCCGGCTTCCTGGGCCTGTCGACAGGTCTGCGGATTCGAATCCAGGAAGATCACCGACAGGCCCGCCCGCCGCAGCTCCCCGGCCAACAGGAGTCCCAGTCCCTGGGCTCCCAGGATTGCTACGCCCTCACGCTTGGGCAGCTTCACATCGAGCAGGCGAGCCGCAATCCCGGCCGTGAGACCCGCCTGGAGAACCGTCCCCGTGATTGTGAGGAAGACCAGGGCGCGCAGCTCGACGCCCCCGCTGAGTCCATTCTTCTCCATCGTCCCAGCGACCAGCGAAGCGACGGCCGCGGCGACGATGCCCCGCGGCGCCACCCAGGCGACGAAAGCGCGCTCGCGCACGCTGAGCTCCGAAGATCCCGTCGTAAGTGCCACGACGATCGGACGCACAATGAAAATCAGCGCACCGACGACCGCAACGCCGTCCCAGCCGAGCGCAGCCACATCGGCCAGACGCACGTCGGCCGCCAACATCACGAACAACAGGCCGATCAACAGGACGGTAAGCTGATCCTTGAACTCGCGCAGGTCGCGGTCGACCAACGTCCGCATGTTGCCAACGGTGACGCCCGCGATCGTGACTGCGAGGATCCCGCTTTGCGCGGCCAGACCATCCGCGGAGACGAACACCAGGAGAACGACAGCCAACACGAAGATGTTTTCGTGGCCCTGGGGCACCAGCGCGCGAATTCGGAGCAAGCGCGCAAGCGCGAAACCCGACGCCAGTCCGAAGACCGTGCCCACACCGACTCGTCGAAGCAGGTCGACTGCACCCGTGGCCGCCTGATCGGGTGCAACGACGATCTCGAGCACCAGCAACGCAAGGATGGCGCCGACCGGATCGATCAGGACCCCCTCGGCATTGAGCAGTGTCGCAATCCGGGGGCGAAGCCGCAGCTCGGATACCAGCGGCCCGATCACCGTCGGACCCGTCACCACGACCAGGCTTCCAAACAGTACGGACTGCGACCAGGACCAATCCAGAATCCAGTGCACAGCGACCGTCGCAAGACCCATCGTGAGCAACGAGCCGGACAGGACGAGCTGCCGGATCGCAGTCTGCTCACGACGCAGGCGCGAGATCTCGAGGTTGAGTCCGCCCTCGAACAGGATGACGGCAACTGCCAGATCGACGAGCGAGTGGAAGCCTTCGCCGAGCTCGCGCGGCAGCACGAAGCCAAGCCCGTCGGGCCCGAGTGCAACCCCGGCGCCGAGCAGAACGACGATCCCGGGCAGCCGCAGATGCCGCGCCGCTGACTGGCTGAGGACGCCCGCCGCCATTGCAACGGCGACGGTAAATGCTGCGTGCCCTTCCACGACTCCGGACCGTACCTCTCATTCCCCCGCAAATCCCGCCACGGGCCGCGATGCCCAGGACCCAGCACCCGACGTGTAGACTGCTCGACATGACAGCGCGCAAGGCCGCGAACCGGGCCGCGAAGAAGGCGGCGAAGCAGAAGACGACCCGGCAGAGCCCGCCGGCCAGCAAGCGCCTGGCCCCGCGCGAGGAGAGACGCAGCCTCGAGGCGCCCGAAGCGCAGCTCGGTCTGGACGGCGGCCAGATGCCGCCGCTGATCGCGGAGGTGGAACGTGCGGTCGACGCCAAACGGCCAGGGCTCGAGCAGGTCACCGCCCGGACCTCCCCAGACGTGGATCAGGGCCGCTTTGCGGGCGGCGCCTACGACCCGGTGCTGCGAAAGCGCGACCGCTGCCCGAGCAAGACGCCCGCCACAAGCTTGCGAGACCGAAAAGGCTATGCGGAACGCCTTCTGGCGCTCGTCGCCACCGTCGCAAGCAACGAATGAGATCGATCCGGGCCCGAGTCTTCGTACGAGGCCGCGTACAAGGCGTCTGGTTCCGAGAATCGACTCGCGAGCATGCCAGTACGCTAGGCCTCACCGGCTGGGTCCGGAACCTGCGCGATGGCCGCGTCGAAGCGCTATTCGAGGGTGACTGCCAGTCCGTCGACCTCGCGATCGATTTCGTCCAGCTGGGCCCGGCCCAGGCGCGCGTCGAGGAGGTCGAGGTTGTCGACTATCAAGAGGGTGCTTCCACGGAGACCGCGTTCCGTGTCACAATCGAGGAATAGCGCGGCCGCCCACAACAAGGAGATTCCATGTTCGACTCGACCCGAACTGCTCCTCGACCCCTCCTCGTCTCGATCGCAACACTTGCAGCACTCGCAGCGGTGGGTTGCGCGGCTCCGATCGAGGAGGCACTCAAGCTGAGCGCAAAGCGCGCCTTCGTCGCGCCCGTCGATTTCAACGTCGCCACGCCGACGCAGTTCGAACCTGGACTGGAGGTCACCGACCAGCTCGTCCAGATGTTTCTCAAGCATCGCGGCCTGAAGGTGGAGCGCGTTCCGCTAGGCCGCTTCACGAAGCTCTGGCGGGCTGCGACCGAAGGAAAGCGCCTCGCGACGGACTCACCGGAAGTGGCGATTGCCGCCGGAAAGATCCTGGCCGAGCTCGCACCTGGCGATGAGCACAGTGTTCTGGTGCTCCCCGGGCTCTCGTCCCGAATCGGCGAGCTGGCCGGAACCAAGGCGCGCTGGGACGGCACTGCGCAGAAGGTGATCTACGAAGGCTTGAGGGACGACCATTCGGGCCACCTCTCCGGCCCGACGAACGCCGCATCAATCTGGATCCGTGTGTTCAGCTCGAGCGGGAGGCTTGTCCACGAGGGATACGGAGGCACCGAGCTCACCTGGAAGTACGGCGGGCGGAGCTCCGGAAACCGCTGGTACTACGCAGTGGTCGAACGGGACGACCTGTTCCGCGACCAGGCCATCGTCGCAAACGGGATCAAGCTTGCGTTTGATCCCTACATCCCCAAGTAGCCGTCCACATGCAACTCGTCCGTGCGATCGCCCGGGCCATCGGGATCGCCATCGCACTAGGGCTCGCGATCCTCGCTTCGGCCGCGCCGGCGTCGGCCGCCGAGAAGAAGGACTATGGCCCGAAAGTCGATCGGGTATCGCTGTCCGATTGGTACGAGGTTCGCGGACCCGGCTTCTCGCTCTTCGCGCGTGGCGACAAGAAGCGAGTCGTCAGCGCCGGAAAGCGCCTCTTGTCGTTCATCGAAGTCGTTCAGGCGACGACGAACATCCACAAACTCGAGCCGCGAGCGCCGATCCGGATCTTCATGCTCGAGATGCTGGACTACTACCGATTCGGTCCGCGCGGTAGCGGTGGGGTCGCCTTCACCGAGACCGCCCCCTGGCAGTTGGTGGTCAATCGAGACGTCGGCTCGAGCCGGGAGACACTGCTCCACGAGTACACACACTTCCTGACCACGAACCACGGCCAGGCCTATCCCCGCTGGTTCGAAGAGGGCTTCGCGGAACTCCTCTCGACGCTTCGCTTCAAAGAAGATCTGGCCTACGTGGGGGCGCCGCCCGGCGGTCGGCTGGCCGTGGTGCAACGCGAAGGTGGCCTTCCGCTACGCGCGATCCTGGGCGCGCGTGAGTACCCCGATATGATCCAGTGGTTCTACGCCCAGTCGTGGTTGCTGACGCACTATCTCCACACCGCCCATGCCTTCGGCGATCCGCGCCAACTCGAATCGATGCAGCGCTACCTCTCACTGCTGCATCAGAACACACCGTGGGAGACCGCGTTCAACCGCGCCTTCGAGCAGGACGTCGACGAGCTCGAGGAACTCCTCGAGCAGCACCGAGCTCGGCTGCGAAAGCCGAACGCGTCCTTCCCGGTGATCACGATCGAGATCGGCCTCCCCGATCGAAGCCGACTCTCGCTCTTCCGGGTCTCGAAGGGCCGGATCGCAGAACTGCTCGGGGACCTGAAACACGCCGGTCACGGCGCCAGCAAGGCCACGGAGGACTTCTATCGCAAGAGCCTCGATCTCGACTCGGAGCGCGTCGGTGCGCAGGCGAGCCTTGCGATCGTGCTCGCCGAGCAGGGTCGCTTCGATCGGGCCGCAGAGCTGGCGGCGGTGCCCACCGGCGCAGCAGACCCTCCGGAACTTCGCCTCGCGCGCGCCCGCGTGCAGTCGTTGGCCGCGAGAGCCAGTTCGCCCACAGATGCGAACCTGCTCGGGAAAGCGCGCACCAGCCTTCGCGCCATCGTGCAAGACAAACCCGACGAGCTGGGCGCCTGGCTTGCGCTCGGCGAGAGCTATCTCGAGCAGACCGGGGATCCGGCGGAGGGGATCGCTGCAATCGAGCACGTCCGCGCCGAAGCGCCCCGACTGACGGCAGACCTGACTCTCGCAAAGCTCTACATGGCGGCCGAGCGGCGCTCCGATGCGCGCCGCGAGCTGCGATCGATCGTTCGCTGGCATGGCAGCGAGAGTGCGGACGAGGCGCGCGAGCTCCTGAAGGAACTGCGCCGGCTAGATGCGGAGGAGCTGTTCACCGACCCCGACCACGAGCTGGGCGGAGCCGCGAACGACTGACGGCGCGCGCCTGGAGCCGAGAGCGTGAAACCGCGATCCTGCAAACCTGCGAACCTGCTATTCGTCCCGCATCTTGCAGGCACCGCTGCTCGCATTCCTGGCGGGGATCCCCGCACTCATCTACCAGGTCGTGTGGACGCGCGAAGTCGCGCTGCTCGCCGGGATTCAGCTCGACGCGATCGCGACCGTCGTCGCGACCTTTTTCGGCGGGCTGGCCATCGGCTCGCGCCTACTCGGCCAACGGGCCGACGGCATCGATCGGCCGCTGCGCTTCTACGCCGGGCTCGAGCTGCTTGCGGCGGCGCTCGCGGTCGTAGCCACACTGGCGATGCGAGCACTGGGGGCGTCCGACAATCCCCTCGGGCCTGCGCTGAGCCTGTTCGTATGCGGCGCGCTGATACTGCCGGCAACCCTCGTGTTGGGCGGCACACAACCCGCCCTGCTGCGGAGTACCGGCGCCGTCCTGAAGCGCGCAGCCTTGCCCGCCGGAAGGATCCAGGGCCTGCATACCGCGGGCGCGGTGGTGGGCGTCGGGATTGCCACGCTCGCCATTCCCGCACTCGGCTTGCAACAGACCCTGTGGATCGGCGCGGTGCTGGCCTGCGGCGCAGCGGGGCTGGCCGTGGTCTTCGACCGGCGCACAGCGCTACGCCAGGCGCCCGCCGACAATCCGCCGCCTGACCTCGCCGCGCTGCCGACCGGCGTGCTCGCGCTCGCCGCCGTCGCCGGCGTTGCCACCCTCGGGTTCGAGGTCGCTGCCACTCGGATGGCAGCGATCCGCCTCGGCTCGTCTCTCTACGTCTGGGCACTCGTGTTGGCACTGTTCCTGACGGGGCTCGCAGCCGGCAACCTTTCGGCCGCAGCCATCGCGGCGCGAACCCGGCAACCGATCCAGCGCCTCTTCCGCCTCGAGATCGCCTGCTCGCTGGCTCTGGTGCTCGGATTGCTCGCCCTCCATCCCAACCTTGCAGCCAGTGCGGGGGGCATTCGAGGCTGGAGCCTGATTGCGGTCGCACTCGGTGTCCTTCCCGGTGCCTTCTGCATGGGCGCGGCCTTCCCACTCTTCGCGCGGCTGGTGATCGACGAAGCCCCGGGACGAAGCTTCGGTGCGCTGGGTGCCTGGAACACGGCCGGCGGTATCGTCGGCGCGCTGCTCGTGCCGCTGTGGTTCCTGCCCGCAGTCGGGATGGTCGGAACCACGATTCTGTGTGCAGCGATCAACCTGGGGGTGGGAATCGCCGCTCTGGCTCTCGAAATGCCGCGTCGCCCCACCGCCGCGCTTGCACGAAGAGCCAGCCCAGCCGTCATCGCCTTTGGCGTCCTCGCCGGGCTTGCGGCCCTCGGTGTCGATGCTCAGCAACCGGCGGGCGCCATCCACATCGAGCACGGGCGCCACGCTTCGGCGGTCATCGTCTCGCGGCGCGGCGAACGAGAACTGATCGTGGATGGCGACCTCGAAGCCCACACGGCCTGGCGATCGCGTCGCGCGCAGGAGCTGCTGGCAGCCATCCCGCTCGGCGTCCACCCGCAGCCGCGACGGGTGCTCGAGATCGGATTCGGCGCCGGCATCACGCTTGGCGCGGCGGGCAGCTTTCCGATCGATCAGCTCGAATGCGTCGAGATCTCGCAGGCCGTGCTGCGCGCTGCACCGTGGATGGAGCCGGTCAATCGCGGCGTAGAGCGCCATCCCCGGCTCACGCTCTATGTGCGCGATGCGCGCTCGTTCCTGCGAAGCGCGGAACCGGCCTACGACGTCGTCATCGCCAACACCCTGCATCCGTGGTCCCTCGGAGCAACCGGGCTCTACTCGCTCGAGTACTTCGAGCGGCTGCGCCGGACTCTCGCGACCGGAGGGATCGCAGCGCAGTGGATCCCGGTCGCAGGGATTCGTCCGGAGAGCTTCCGCGGGATTCTTCGTTCGTTCTTCGGGGCCTTCGAGCAGGGTGCCGTGTTCTGGGGCGAGGACAACGTCATCCTGCTCGGCGCCGCCGAGGCCTTCGAGCTCCCCGACGACGCCGTCTTTCTCGGCCGGCTCGCTGCCAGCCAGCTCGACGCGCACGCACTCCTGCTGCTGCCCCCGACCGGGGTCTCCCTGTCGCAGCGGCGGATTGCCGAAGCGCAGGACGTGCGCGCCATCCTTCCAGAGAGCGAGCTGCTGCGCGATGACTGCCCTCAGCTCGAGGCGGATGCCGCGCGGGGCGCGAGCCCCTGGGCCCCCTCGATCCACGAGCTGTTGATCGAACTGGCCGGCCTCGCCAGCGATCGGCAGCGCGCGTCGGATGGAATGCTGCTGTGGCTCGAGGCCCGTGCGGCGCGCATCAACTCCGATCCCGAACGGGCCGGTGAGCGCGAGAAGCTGGCGCAGCAACTGGGCTTCGGGCTGGCCCGGCGCGCTGGAGCCGAGCGACTCGGCGCCCGCGCCGTGGAAGCGCTGACCATTGGAGAACTGGACGAAGCCGAACGACTGTTCAGCGAGGCCGAGCAACTCGTCCCCGTGCTTCGGAGCACAAGCTTCGGCCGCGCGGAACTGGCCGAGCGACGAGACGAGCCGCAACAAGCGATCCAGCTCCTCGAGCGCTGGCTCGTCGAGCGCCCGCAGGATCCGGAAGCCTGGAACCAGCTCGCCAACGTGCTCGCTTCGACGGGCGCGATCGAGCAGGCGGAGCGAGCCGTCTCGCAGGCGCTCGAGCTCAACCCGTTCTTCCCCGAGGCCCTCGCCAATGCCGGACTGCTCGCGATCCGCCGGATCGACCTACCACGCGCGCACGCGATGCGAGACCGGCTGGCGGCACTCGAATACGGTCAACCCCGCCCCGAGCTCCTGGCGCTCGACACCGCGCTCGGAAACTGAGCCCGGCTCCCGCGTTCGGGGCCACGAGTTCGGGCCCACAGGGTTCGGGCCCGGGTTCGAAAGCGAAACGGCCGGCCTTGCCGATAGAGAAGACCGGCCGTAGGGGCTCAGCTCGAACCGACGATGGGGCTAGCTTGACTAGCTGCCCTCGGTCGCTCCGACGACGACGATGCCGGTGTTCGTATCATCCGCGCAGTCCTTGGTGTCGATGAAGTTCCCGGCGTTTTAGTCGACAAAGAATGCATCCAAGGCCGCTTGGATGCTGATCCCGGTGCCACACGAGTTCGAGTCGATCGTGTTGCCCTCGAACAGGCGTCACTTGGAGTTGTCCGGGAACAGGTCGCCCGCGGCGAGGTTCAGCAGGAACGCCGCGAACTGCCGGCGCGCGCGCTGGTCGACCGGGCGGTTCTTCCAGAAGCCGATCGTGCGCGGCATCGGATCGCCCGATGCCGGCGGGTTCACCGGGCCGACGCAGGTACCGGGCGCGTCGAGCGACGCCTGGCCATCGACCGAGATCATCGAGTCGGTGACCGCGCCGGGCAGCAGCACGGAGCAGACCACCAGCTTGGTGCTGGTCATGCCGCCCGAAATCGGCGGCGCGCCGAAGTCGAACGAAACCACGTCGTTGATCGTATCGACGAGCACGCCCGACGGATCGACACCGAAACCCGAGATCGCGGTCGCCGAGCCGACATCATCCGTCTCGACGGCCAACTCGAACTTGGTCAGTGCCGGGATGAAGCCAATCGGCGTGCCCGTGCCGCCCGTATGCTGGATCTGATAGACGTACTCGTTCTCGCCCGCTGCGCAGAACCCCGACCCGGTGCCATTGCCGGACAGATAGACCTCAAAGGACTTGGTCGCAGTGAAGCAGAGCTGGTCACAGACACTGGGGAACCCATTGGAGCTGTTCCTTCCCAGTTGGCTTTGCAGCCCGATCAGCTTCCGTCTCCGCGCCCAGCCACCACGGGGGGTACGTGTCAGTTCGTACCAAGAAACAAGAACTGTTCCAGAGATACCCCAACTCGCGTACTCGCTTGCAAATCTGTAAGCACCCGTTTGCGATCAGGATTTATACCCTCTCCTGAATGGGCTGAGAAAAGGAGCTGGCAGACGGAGCGAGTTGGGAACGAGTTTTCCTCGAACTACGACTTCGGAGGGAAAAGTCTTTCCAACTGCTGCAGTTGGAGCACCTTGTGGGTGGGTCGGGATCAGCCCACGTCGCGCGCCAGCCGGACACCGGAGAACTGCCAACGGGCACTCGCGGGGAAGAAGTTCCGGTAGCTCGCGCGCACATGGGCGCGCGGCGTGGCGCACGAGCCGCCGCGCAGCACCCACTGGTCGGCCATGAACTTGCCGTTGTACTCCCCGAGCGCGCCTTCGGGCGCCCGGTAGCGCGGATAGGCGACATAGGGACTGGCCGTCCACTCCCAGACGTCGCCGAACCAGCTGCTTCGCCCGGCCGCAATCGGCTGGCGGGCCCCGTCCTCGACGAAGTTGCCCTCGACCGGCTGATCCTGCGCAGAGACCTCCCATTCGGCCTCGCGCGGGAGTCGAGCACCGGCCCAGGTGGCATAGGCATCGGCTTCGTAGAAACTGACATGACACACCGGCGCATCGTCGAGCACCGGCTGTTCCCCAGCGAGTGTGAAGGCCGAAGCGCCCTCGCCCAGCCAGTAGAGCGGCCGCTGCCACTGCTCGCGCTGCAGCACCGCCCAGCCGTCCGACAGCCACAGCTCCGGTCTCGCATACCCCCCATCGGCAATGAACTCCCGCCACTCGCCGTTCGTCACACAGCGCGACGCAATCTCGAACCGCTCGAGGAACACCCGGTGGCGGGGACGCTCGTTGTCGAACGAGAAGCCCGGGCCCTCGAATCCAACCTCGACGAGCCCTTCGCCGAACGTCCGCCACTCGAGCGGCGCCGCGCTCTTCGTCGTGTACTCGACCGGTACGACGTAGACCGGATAGGTCGGATTCGCGCTCAGTGCATGCTTCAGGTCGGTGAGGATGAGCTCCTGGTGCTGCTGCTCGTGCTGTAGGCCAAGCTCCACCAGTGCCGCGAGCTCCTCACTCACCGACGGCGCCCCCATGAGCTGAACGACCTGCTCATCGACAGTGCTTCGATAGCGCTCGACCTCGGGGACCCCGGGCCGCGTGATCAAGCCGCGTTGCGCGCGCGGATACTGCTCGCCGATGCTGTTGTAGTACGAGTTGAAGAGGACGCGAAAGCTCGGGTCGAAGGGCTCGAACCCGCCGCGAGAGCCTGCGAAACGCTCGAGGATGAAGGTTTCGAAGAACCAGGTGGTGTGGGCCAGATGCCACTTGACCGGACTCGCATCCGGCATCGATTGCGCCGTGCAGTCCGCTTCCGAGATCGGTGCGGCCAGCGCGAGCGTCGCAGCGCGAACATCCACATACCGTTTTGCGAGATCTTCGAGACTCATGATGGAAGCGCGACTAGCGCCCGCCCTCGCGCGGAACCACTCCGAACTCGACCGGCTCGAAGATCAGGAAGTTCTGCCGCTCCAGATAGTCGAGCTCCCGAACCAGCGCAAAACCGGCTTCGACCATCTCGCTGCGAATCGTCTCGACGGGCGTCGCGTGGCGCTTCTGGAAGAAGCCCTCCGGCTTGTAGTCGATGATCGCAACACGGCCGCCTTCGCTGAGCGCCCCGGCAACCCGGCGGAAGTAACCGACCCGCTCGCCGATGTGATGGTAGGTATTCGACGTAAAGACGAGGTCGACACTCCCCGGCTCGAGCCGCGGATCAGCGAGCGCGGAGACCACGATGTCGATGTTCGCGATACTCCGCTTGTCGACGTCGTCCTGAAGCGCTGCCAGCATCTCCTCATCCACATCGACGGCGTAGACGCGCCCGGCATCTCCGACCGCCTCGGCCAGCCGGAAAGTGAAGTAGCCACCGCCCGCTCCGAGATCGGCCACCCGGTCGCCGGCGCCGATCCCGAGGCTTTCGATCACGCGCTCGGGCTCCTGCCAACGATCCCGGTCGCCACTCGCGTAGGCCCAGCGCTTGAACTGGGTGCAGCCGCCGGCCGTGACGACGCAGGCGAGCAGTCCGAGGGCAAGGCCGGCTCTGAGGGTCGATGACATTGGAACGATCCTTCCGTGCGTAGCGTGAGCATCGCGCACCGGCGGCGGGGGGTTCAAGCGCAATCGATCCGCTGCGGTCAGCAGACGAGCCGCAGGGGAACCCGGCGCCCGTGACAGCGAAACGATGCCCACCAGTGCGACTCCGTCGCCGCCACGAGCGAGTGACGACACGGTCCGTCGATCATCCGGTAGGCCTCAACCGGCTTCCCGGCCAGCGCGAATGGCCGCGCACCCGCGGGCGGACTGGGTAGCCGCTGCGCAAGCGCGGCGATCTCGAGGTCGAGCGCCGCGGGCGATAGCTGCTCGCACATCGCGTAGCCGGCGGCGCCCGCGAGTTGATCTCCCATCCGGTGCAGCTCGAGGAAGGCGCGCAGCCCGTGCGTCCAGAAGTGGAACAAGGTCGCAAACGACGTAGCGCTCGAGACGGCCGGGAGGGACAGCGTCCCGATCTGCTCGTCGGCGTACCCCGCCCCACTCGGCCAGGCAACGAAGGGCAGCGTCGGCCGAGGCGAACGCGCGACTTCATCGACGATCCGAGCCACGACCCGATTCGGCTGGATGCTCACGGGGTCGCGTCGCCCGCGTGCGCCGCGACGAATTGCGCGGCCGCATCGGTGATCTCTTCGAGCACTTCGTCGTCGGTCCTTCCGGACCGTTTGAGAACGTGGAACGAGTGATCGCCCCCCTCGACGATATGCAGCGTCGACTGCCAGCCCAGCGCACGACAGACCGGCTCGAGCCGCGGGAGCTCTGCCAGCTTGTCGCGCGTGCCCTGCAAGAAGAGCAGTGGAACGTCCACGTCCTGCAGGTGATCGGCTCGCTCCTCGCCGGTCTTGCCCGGCGCGTGGAGGGGAAAGCCGAAGAAAAGGATTCCGCGCAGAGCGTCGAACCCCGCAGCAGCTGGGTCCCTCGCCACCGCCAGCGACGTCATGCGTCCGCCCATCGATTTCCCCCCGGCAAATAGCGGTCGATCCCCCGCCAACTCCGCGCCGCGGGCGACCGCGGCCCGCACCGTTGCCAACAGGGCGGGTTGGCGGCTCGGCGCGCGCTTGCCCTGTTCCGTGTACGGGAACTGGTACCGCAACGTGGCAACACAGCGCTTCGCCAGGCCAGCGCTCACGGATTGCATGAATCCGTGCTCCATCCCGGCCCCGGCACCGTGGGCAAACACGAGCAGCGCTCGCTCATCGTCCGCGCGCTGCCACAGTGCCGACACGTCGGCCTCGAGCTCCGGAATCTCGATCCGAAGCGACTTTGCGGCAGGCATCATGGATCCCATCTCTGTTGACCTGTTGGCCTCCCCGGTCCGGCGAACCGAACGGGAAGTCTGCAGCACCCCCGCGCTGCGTGTCCAACCGTTCCAGGGGAGCCGGCCGGCGCGGCCGCTACCCTCCCGCCACTTTGCCCCACCCGCCCGAGCGTCCGCCGCAAACCCGATCGATCGACAAGAGTGCTCTTCCGAGCCTGCGCTTCTACCTCGCGGGCAGTTTCGGCCTCACGTTCGCCAACGGGATCCAGAACGTCGTGCTCGGCTGGTTGGTCGCTCACGCGCTGGCGGCTTCGGGAACCCAGGTCAGCGTCGTCATGGCCGCGTTGATGCTGCCGAATGTCGCATTGTCACTCCTCGGTGGCTTCGTCTCCGACCGCTTCGACCCGAAACGGCTGCTCCCGGGCCTGCACGCACTGGCGGCCCTGTGTGTTCTCGGGCTCGCTGTCGCAGTGAGTGGCGGCTTCCTGCGTTACGAGATCGTGGTCGGGTACGCCCTTGCCATGGGCGCGCTCGGAGCGTTCATCGCGCCAGCGCGCGACGCGCTGATCTCGCGCGTCGCGGGGGGGGCCCTGCCCCGCGTCGTTCCGCTCACGATGACGGCGACGTACATCGGCCAACTGCTCGGCGCATTGTGCGCCGGGCTCACCGATCAGATC
>Ga0055584_100002926_pt1 | contig 16903 bp, 17 predicted proteins | sample OSDHelmetaG_FD_58716 | JGI IMG/M metagenome (GOLD analysis project Ga0055584, IMG submission 58716) | Pelagic marine sediment microbial communities from the LTER site Helgoland, North Sea, for post-phytoplankton bloom and carbon turnover... | ecosystem: Environmental > Aquatic > Marine >... | reverse complement strand
GCCGGCGACGAGGCTCCTGCCGGCGACGAGGCTCCGGCTGCCGACGAGGCTCCGGCCGCTGAGGCCGATGGGCCGGCCGCAGAGACCCAAGACGCTCCCGCCGAGGACGGCGAAGCTGCGACGACCGGCGAGAACTGAGGACCACCGCTCATGTCATTCACCGCACAAGACGTCAAGGCCCTGCGTGAGGCCACCGGCGCCGGCATGATGGACTGCAAGAAGACCCTCGAGGAGACGGGTGGCGACATCGAGGCCGCCAAGCAGCTGCTCCGCGAGAAAGGGCTCGCCGCAAGCGCGAAACGAGACGACCGCGACAACGACCAGGGTGTCGTCGCACTCAAGGTCGTCGGCAACGTCGGCGCGATCGTCCAGCTCAAGAGCGAGACCGACTTCGTGGCCGGGTCCGACCAATTCAAGGCCGAGACGGACGCACTCGTCGACCTCGTGCTCGCCGATGGCGCCGAAGCCGTCTCGCAGCGCGCCGGCGAGCTGGAGGAGTTGAAGATCACCCTCAAGGAGAAGATCGACCTCGGCGACGTCGTGCACATGGCGGCCGCCGAGGGCAACGACATCGGCTCGTACGCGCACGTCCAGGGTGGCCGAGGCGTCAACGGCGTGCTCGTCGAGCTGGCCGGTGGTGACGCCGAGCTTGCCCACGACGTGGCCGTGCACATCGCCTTCGCCCGTCCGAAGTACCTGACGCGCGACGACGTGCCCGCCGACGTGGTCGAAGCCGAGCGCAAGACGCTCGAGACGATCACGCTGAACGAGGGCAAGCCCGAGCAAGCGGTCCCGAAGATCGTCGAAGGTCGTCTGAACGGTTTCTTCAAGGACGTGTGCCTGCTCGAGCAGCCGTACGCGAAGGACGACAAGCAGTCGGTGGCCCAGGTCATCGGTGACGCGTCGATCGTCCGCTTCTCCCAAGTCGAGATCGGCTGACGCCGACCGAACGGCCCGATCGCAGCGTTGCATCCCGCAGCTCGTCGCCCTCGCACAACTCGGGTTCACGGCGCCTGGCGCTCGGACCCCCCTCGACCAGCCGTCAGACGACCGGTACGTCGGTGGCGACCGTGCTCGCCGACCGCGGTGTCGTCTCGCCAGCACCGTGCAAATCGGCTGTGTCGACCTCTGTCTTCCTGATCGCCACGTCCGTGTCGGGCTCGGGCATCAGCCGACGTAGAGGGCGACGGCGGCGAGCCCGTTGACGAACATGTGCGCCACGATGGGCGCAGCGAGGCGGTTGCCGGTCCAGTGGCACGCCAGGTTGAACGCAAGGCCGAGGGCGCCGATCGCGCCGAACAGGCCCGCGACCTCGGTCCAGCTCTCGGCTGCCGGGAGGTGGGGCACGACGAAGAGCAGCGTGGTGACGGCGATCGCCCGGGGCGCGGACCGACCCCGTTTGAGCAGGCTGCGGTAGATGAGACCGCGGAAGAAGAGCTCTTCCAGGATCGGTGTCACGACGGCCACGGCGACGAAGAACACGACGAACTCGCCGGCTGACGCGAGTTCGTCCACGGGCAGGTTGCTCGTCCGCTCCTCGGCATCGAGTGCCGTGTCGATCGCGTAGCTCGCGAGCCCGGCGGTGACGAGACCGGCGAAGCCGAGCCCGATACCGATCAACGGATCGAGCCAGCGGCCGGTGAGCCCGAAGTCCCTGCGGAGACTCCGGAGGCCCTTGCGGTACGTGGCCGACCAGACGACGCCGATGCCGGCGACTGCGTTGAGCGCCACGAACGCCCCCAGTGCGTACGGGCTGGTGTCGTCGACCGAGTTGACGTCTCCCGACACGGCCGCCAACACGATGGCGCCGAGCAGGCCGGCGCCCACGTAGGCCAGGACGCCCCACCAGGCGTCGCCGAGACCCCACCCGGACGATCGCCACGGCTCCGCCACCTCGTCCGAAGGGCGCCAGTGGCCGTCCTCGGCCAACGCATAGCCGGCGGCCGGCGCAACGTCCGAGCGGTACCACTCCCCGTCACTGGCCAGATACCAGCCGCTCGTGCCGACGGGTGACCCGGCAGGCGCCGGCCAGGGATCGTCGGTCGGATGCATGGTGTCAGGGTACGGACTGTACGGACATCGAGGAACATCACGAGATGTGCTCACCCGCAGCCCGATCTGTCAGACTGCGAGTCGATGTCGCAGGAGCAGAGCCCACCCACGGCACCACGCTGGAAGCGAATCGTGTTCAAACCCTCCGGCGAGGCCCTGGCCGGCGAGTCGGGTCGGGGCCTGGACGGCCCGACGCTCGACCAGACGGCTGCGGAGATCATCGAGATCCGCCACACCCTCGGCGTCGACGTGGCCGTCGTCGTCGGTGGCGGCAACTTCTGGCGTGGGCGCACGGGCTCCCTGGAGGGCATGGACGCCACGCAGAGCGACCACATCGGCATGCTCGGAACCGTCATGAACGCCCTCGCACTGCAGGACGCACTCGAACGGCGGGGCCAACCGACCCGGGTCCAGTCGGCGATCGAGATGCCACGCATCGCAGAGCCGTACATCCGGCGGCGGGCGATGCGGCATCTGGAGAAGGGGCGAGTCGTCATCTTCGCGGCCGGTACCGGCAACCCGTTCTTCACGACCGACACCGCTGCTGCACTGCGGGCGGCGGAGATCGAGGCGGATGCGCTGCTGAAGGGGACGCACTCCGGCGTCGACGGGGTGTACGACTCGGACCCCCGCACCAACCCCGACGCGCGGAAGTACGAGCAGATCGACTACATGGACGTCATGAACGAGGATCTGAAGGTGATGGACGCGACGGCGATCGCATTCTGCCGTGACAACAAGATCCCGATCGTCGTGTTCGACATGACCGAGGACCACGCCCTGCGGACCATCCTGACCGGCGGACACGTCGGCACGATCATCCACTGAGCGCACCTGGACGGCGGAATCGCCGCCGGGGGACCGAACGAGGGTTACGCTGGGTGTCGTGATCGAAGAAACCCTGCTCGACGCCATGGACAAGATGGACAAGGCGGTCGAGCACGTCCAGGGCCAGTTCAGCACGGTTCGCACGGGTCGGGCCGCCCCGGCTCTGGTCGAACGATTGACCGCCGAGTACTACGGGGCCCAGGTGCCGATCCAGCAGATGGCCTCGATTTCCGTCCCCGAGGCGCGCATGCTCATGGTCAAACCGCACGACCGGAACTCGCTCGGGGCGATCGAGCGGGCGATCCGGGACAGCGATCTGGGCGTGTCGCCCAACAACGACGGAGTCGTGATCCGGCTGAACTTCCCTCCGCTCACCGAAGAACGCCGCCGCGAGTACGTCAAGGTCGTCAAGGCGATGTCGGAGGACGGCCGGATCGCCGTTCGCAACATCCGGCGTGATGCCCGGAGGGCGATGGAGGGGGCGGAGAAGGCCGGGGAGATGTCCGCCGACGACCTCGAGCGGGCCGAGAAGGAACTCGAGAAGATCACGGCCGAGCACGTCGAACGGATCGACGCCGCATTCGGGCGCAAGGAAGCAGAGCTGCTCGAGGTCTGACCCGAGCCGACGACCAGATGGGGAAGGGACGCACGCCATGAGCGATGAAAGCTGGCGGAGTCGCCGAGACGACGACTTCAGTGAGTTCGGGTCGTTGTTCGACGATGCGGAGCCGACGCAGAACCTGCCGCCCGTCGAGGGTGGGTCGGAGCCGACCGGCGAGTCCGACGAGATCAGCTTCGGCGACAGCGATACCGGTTCCCTCCCGCATTGGACCGAACCGCCGACGGGTGAGATCCCCCGGTTCGACGTGCCCGAGTCCGCCGACGACCCCGAACACGAAGAACTCGACGTGTGGTCGTCGTTCTCCTCCGAGTCCCCGGTGTGGAAGGACGACGAACCGGCCGATCCGTCGGGCGGCGTCGATGTCGCCGAGCAGCTGCCGACGGCGCAGCATCGTCGCGTCACCGACCAGCCTCCCGGTGTTTCCGGGCAGCACCGCCGGGTGACGGGCGAGTCGGCGGCGATCCAGACCGAGCCGAGTCGAATCACGATCGGCACCGACCCATCCGGAATGCCGCGCCGTCAGCCCCCCACCGGTCGTCGGCGCGGCGGTCCGCCCCAGCGAGCGGCAGGTGCCCCGGCCCCGAAGTCGTCCGGTCGGGACATGCCGGCGGCGATCGCGGTCGGCATCGTGCTCGTTGCCGCGTTCGTCGCTGCGCTGATGTACCGACCGGTCGCCGTGGCGGCGCTCGCCGTGGTGATCCTCGGTCTGGCCGCGGTCGAGTTCTACGACAAGGTCGCGGAGAAGGGGTATCGCCCGGCGGTCGTACCGGGCATCGTGGCCTGCGTCGCCGCTCCGCTCGCGGCCTACTGGCTCGGAGTCGGCGCGCTGCCGCTGGTGTTCGCGTTCGGCTTCATGGCCACGGCCGGCAGCTTCATCGGCGCTCGCAGCGTCGAAGCGGGGCCGATGCCCAACGTGTCGATCACGACGCTCGGCATGATCTGGATCGGCCTGCTGGGGTCGTTCTCCATGTTGATCCTGCGGTTCTCGACCAACTCCGGGAGCCTCCTCGAGGTCGCCGAACATCGCGGTACCGACACACTGTTCCTGCTCGCGCTCGGCGTCGTCGCCAACGACGTCGGCGCGCTCTTCGTCGGTTCGGCGGTCGGACGGACACCGCTGAGACACTGGATCAGCCCGAACAAGACGGTCGAAGGCTTCATGGGCGGTGCGATGCTCACGGTCATCGCCCTCCTGCTCGTCGGGATCAGCGAGAGCAGCTCGACGTGGAGTTCCAACTGGCACCTGCTCGCCCTCGCGGTCGTGATCTCGATCACCGCGCCGATGGGCGACCTCGTCGAGAGCATGTTCAAGCGCAACCTCGACGTGAAGGATTTCGGTTCCATCGTCAAGGGCCACGGCGGGATCCTCGACCGCTTCGACGGATTCCTGTTCACCCTGCCCGCGGTGTACTACCTGACGCTCGTGCTCGAGCCCTGGACCCAGTTCAGCGGCTGACGCCCGTCCCGCATGGCTCCCGTCCGCGTCGCGATCGCCGGTTCCACCGGCTCGATCGGCACGCAGACCCTCGACGTGATCCGCACCGAGGGACCGGACCGGTATGACGTCATCGGACTCGGGGTCGGCTCGTCGGCCGACGAGCTGATCGCTCAGGCCCGCGAGTTCCGGCCGGCCGTGGTCGCCGTGGCCGACGAGTCGAGTCGCGTCCGCGTCGCCGCCGAGCTCCCCGACGTCGAGGTCGTGGCCGACCAGGCCGACCTCGTCGACGGATCCGACGTCGTGATCAACGGCGTGGTCGGGTTCGCGGGTCTCTCGGTCACCGTCGCCACCCTGACCGCCGGCAGACGTCTGGGCCTCGCCAACAAGGAGAGCCTGATCGCCGCCGGGCCCGTGGTGCAACCGCTCCGCTCGACACCGGGCGCCGAACTCGTGCCCGTCGACAGCGAGCACTGCGCAGTGCACCAGTGCCTCCGGTCGTCGGTCGACCGGCGCGAGATCAGCCGGATCGTCCTGACCGCGAGCGGCGGGCCGTTCCGGGGTCGGACCATGGAGGAACTCGCCGACGTCTCGGTCGACGATGCCCTCGCACACCCGACCTGGTCGATGGGCCCGAAGATCACGATCGACTCCAGCACGCTCATGAACAAGGGGCTCGAGGTGATCGAGGCACACGAGCTGTTCGGCGTCGGCTACGACCGGATCGAGGTCGTCGTGCACCCGCAGTCGGTCGTGCACTCGATGGCCGAGTTCACCGATGGGTCCACGATCGCCCAGCTCAGCATGCCCGACATGCGACTCCCGATCGGCTACGCCCTGGGCTACCCCCGTCGGATCGGGACGGCGTTCGGGCGAATCGACTGGTCGGTGCTCCGACGCCTCGACTTCGAGCCGCCCGATCCGACCACCTTCCGGTGTCTCGGACTCGCGTACGAGGCCGGTCGCGCTGGCGGTTCGGCACCGGCCTGGCTCAGTGCCGCGAACGAGGTCGCTGTCGACGCGTTCCTCGAACGGCTCATCTCCTGGTCGAACATTGCCGATGTGTGTCGTGCGGTGCTCGACGAGTATGACGGCTCCGCACCCGCTACCGTCGATGACGTGATTGCTGCGGACGCAACGGCCCGCCGCCGGGCGTCGTCGGTGATCGAGCAGAGAATGGCGACCTAGATGACGACCGACGAACTCCCCTCACCCCCGACACAGCAACCCGGCCGCTTCACCAGCGAGGTGATGGCCGGCGGTTCCGTCGTGGAGAAGGCGGACGACGAGCTGGTCGGCGGCGTCAGGGGAGCCCTCGGTGTCGTCGCCGTCGTCGCCCTGATCGGCCTGCTGGGGCTGTTCAGCATCTGGTGGCTGGTGTTCGTCGTCGGCGTCCTGATAGCGATCTTCCTGCACGAGCTGGGTCACTTCACGACTGCGCGATGGACCGGCATGAAGGCCACACAATTCTTCATCGGCTTCGGCCCCCGACTGTGGAGCTTCCGACGCGGCGAGACCGAGTACGGCGTCCGGGCGTTGCCGCTCGGGGCCTTCGTCCGCATCATCGGCATGAACAACATGGACGAGGTCGAACCGGGCGACGAGGACCGCACCTACCGCTCCAAGAGCTATCCGAAGCGCATGCTCGTGATCTCCGCCGGCTCGATCATGCACATGCTGATCGCCGTGCTGCTGCTCTTCGTGGTCTACGTCGCGGAAGGCGAGACGTTCCCGAACGGCGCCGAGATCGGCGGCGTCGAGGCCGCCGGACCGGCCGCGGTCGCGGGCCTCCTGCCCGGTGACGTGGTGCAGACGATCGACGGCAGCTCGGTCGATGGTTCGAGCGATCTCGGCCGGATCGTGCAGTCCAACGATCCGCAGGAGTCCGTCGAGATGGTGGTCCTGCGTGACGGTGAGGTCGTCACGCTGAACGTCGTGCTCGGCGCGAACGTCGACGAGGAGTCCCCGCTGTTCGGCAAGCCGTACATCGGCGTGTCCAGCAGTACCTATTTCGAGACCATCGAGCACTCGGTGCCCGCGGCGGCCGCCAATGCGGTCACCGACATCGTCCCGACATCGTGGGAGATGACGAAGGGTGCCGTCAAGGTGCTCAACCCGGTGAACATCTTCACCCACGTGGCCGGCACCAACGACGACCTCGAGACCCGGCCGACGACCCTCGTGGGGGTCACCGGGCTGAGCGACGACGTCGGGGAATCGCAGGGCATCATCGGCATCCTGTTCCTGCTGGCGGTGCTCAACGTGTTCGTCGGTGTGTTCAACATGTTCCCGTTGCTGCCCCTCGACGGCGGCCACGCCGCGATCGCCACCTACGAGCGGGTCCGAGAGCGCGGTGGTCAGCGCTACTACGCCGACGTCGCCAAGTTGATGCCGTTCGCGATGGCGGTCATGACGGTGCTGCTGTTCCTGTTCATGAGCGGGCTCTACCTCGACATCACCGACCCCGTCGGTTGAGCCGCGCCGGCCCGTTCCGATCGGTGACCGACGTCGGTCCGGGTTCGTCGCGCCTCGTGCTCCGGACCACCTGTTCCCGGCTCGACGTCGCCGCTTGATCACCACCGGTGAGATTCGAAGTCTCGTCGAGCGGTCGCGTCCGGGCCGGATTGCGTCCCGCCGCTCGTTGCTCGGAGGCAACTCTGTTTCGCCGCGCCGCGAGAATCCGGTGAGTGGTCGAACGGCGGACAGACGTAGCGTCTCGGGAAGGAGGACGGCTGTGCGATACACCATGCATCCACACCCGCCGGCGATCGATGTCCGGCGGTCGCCGGCGTGGCACCGCGACGACCTCGGGCCGCACCCCGTCATGGCCGATGTCGAGCCGCTCGGCGTGCAATCCGACCAGCAGTTCGACGAGATGCTCGCCGGCACCGGTTGGTTCGGTGTGGACGAATCCCGACCAGCCGGGCGCGACCGGGCGACCGCTGCCCGCATCGTCACCGGTGATCCCGACACGCCGGATGCCGAGCCGTTCGCACGCGGTCTCGTGTCCGAGGTGTCTCCGATCGGCCGCGACGTCGGGTCCGACGACGCCCCACGACCACTCTGGGGTTCGGGCGCCCTCGTGTTCCGGGATCGCGAGCCGACCGTATGACGTCGTCAGGACGACGAGTGGCCGCGCGGCGGGGGCCCGACGGATACGTGCACGGGCCGGATGCGACCGTCGTTGCGACGGCGGAGGCGTTGGAGCGCGCTGCGTCGGCCCGGTCGCTGGTGCTCGTCGAGGGGATCAGCGACGTGATCGCACTCGAGACGCTGGCGGTGCGCCGAGGGCGTGACCTCGCGTCGGAGGGAACCGTCGTCGTGCCGATCGGCGGTGCACAGGCGATCTCGCGGTTCGTCACCGACTTCGGCCCCGGCGGCGTCGACCTGCAGCTGAGTGGACTCTGCGACGCCGGGGAGGAGCGGTTCTTCCGACGGGCGCTCGGCCGTGCAGGCCTCGGAACGCCACGAGACCGGCAGGAGATGGAGCTGCAGGGGTTCTTCGTCTGCGTCGACGACCTCGAACACGAGTTGATCCGGGCCTCCGACCCGTCGACCATCGAGACCCTCCTCGATGCGCAGGGCGACCTCGGGTCGTTCCGTACGATCCAGAAGCAGGTGGCCTGGCGTGGCCGGCCGTTCGACGCACAGGTGCATCGGTGGCTCCGAGCCGGGGCCCGGAGAAACCTCCGCTACGCAGGGCTGCTCGTCGACGTCATCGAATCCGATCGTGTCCCCCGGCCGCTCGTCGGTGTCCTCGACGCAGCAACACCTCACCGAGCCACGCCGCGGGGCCGTCTGCCCGTCGAGCGGGGTAGCGTCGATCGGTGATGGACGTCACCGAGTGGAAGACCGAGCGCAGGCCGACACGTCAGATCACGGTCGGCGACGTCGCCGTGGGCGGCGACGCGCCGATCAGCGTGCAGTCGATGACGATCACGAAGACGTCCGACGTCGAGGGAACCCTCCAGCAGATCTATGCCCTCGCCGCAGCAGGCTGCGACATCGTGCGCTGCACGTGCAACGAACTGGCGGCCGCCGAGGGGTTGGCCCAGATCGTGCCGAGGTCGCCGGTACCGATCATCGCCGACATCCACCACCAGTACAAGATGGCACTCGCTGCGATGGAGGCGGGGGTGCACGGCCTGCGGCTCAACCCCGGCAACATCCGCAAGCCCGAACACATCAAGGCCGTGGCTGCCGAGGCGCGTGACCGGGACATCCCGATCCGGATCGGCGTGAATGCCGGTTCCCTCGACCCGTCGCTCTACGAGAAGTACGGCGGTGCCACGCCCGAGGCGATGGTCGAGTCCGCCGAGCGCGAGATGGCGTACTTCCAGGAGGTCGACTTCGACCTGATGAAGATCTCGGTCAAGGCCTCCAGCGTGCCGCTCATGGTCGAGGCGTACCGTCAGCTGTCGGCCGTCACCGACGTGCCGCTCCACCTCGGCGTGACCGAGGCCGGGCCACCACCCGCCGGGCTGATCAAGGCCACCGCGGGGATCGCGACGCTGCTCATGGAGGGCATCGGCGACACCATCCGTTATTCGCTGACCGCCGACCCGGTCGAGGAGGCGCGCGCCGGCCGTCAGCTGCTCGAGGCCCTCGGCCTGCGCGAGCGCAAGAACGTCGACCTGATCGCATGCCCGTCGTGCGGGCGCGCCGAAGTCGACGTGATCGAGGTCGCCAACCGTGCCATGGCAGCGTTCGGCGAACGCAAACTGCCGCTCCAGGTGGCGGTGATGGGTTGCGTCGTGAACGGGCCCGGGGAGGCACGCGAGGCCGACATCGGCATCGCGGCCGGCAACAAGCGCGGCCATCTGTTCGTGAAGGGCCGCAACGTCGCGGTCGTGCCCGAGGACGAGATGGTGGATGCACTCGTGGAGTGGGCCGAGTTCATCAACGAGCACGGCACCGAGGCGGCGCTCGAGCGTGCGGACACCACCGTCGCCGAACGCGAGGCCGCCCGCGACCGCTCGACGCTGTTGGCAGCGCAGGGTGACGATGCGAACAACTCGGGCGAGAAGATCGTCGAGATCCGCAAACAGGTCTCCGGCTGACCCGACTCGCCCGCGGGAGTGACCGGCTGGGATCATGCCCGCATGAAACCGATCGAGATCATGCGAGCCACCGACGCGATGTAGACCGTCGGCGCCGCGCACTACTTCCACCCCGACACCATCGCCCGTGGCAAGGAGGCCGGTCTCGACGGCTTCCGCTTCTACATCCTCGGGCGAGGCGGGGTTCTCGGCAATGTCGAACCCGAGGTGGTGCACGGTGCGTTCGGGTACTTCCATCCCGATCTGATCGCCAAGATGTGGACCTCGGCATCCGAGCGGGTCGCCCCGCGTGACGCTGCACGGCTCTATCACCGTTGTGCCCATGACCTCGGCCGGGCGGAGTTGGCCGACGTCGACGGTCTCGAGGGGTTCGTCGATGCCGCCACGCAGATCATCGGGGCAGTGGAAGGCGCGTCGCTCCCGCTGTTCACGGCGATGCGCGCCGAGCCGGTCCCGGAGGACGCACCCGCCGCCGCGATGCACCAAGCGATGGTGCTGCGCGAGTTGCGCGGCAGCGTGCACCTGCTCGCGCTCGTGGCCCAGGGACTCGACAGCGCCAAGGCGCACGCGATCAAACGGCCCGATGACGTGATCGTCTCCGGCTACGAGACCGCCCCCGATGTCACCGACGAGGATCGCGCGACCTGGCAGCGTGCCGAGGATCTCACCGACGAGTTGCTCGTTCCGGCGTACGGGAGCTTGAGCGACTCGCAGGTGGCGGCACTGGTGGCGGGAACCGCTGCGATGGCGGCCGCGCTCGGCGTCTGACGGGCTGCGTGCTCAGCTCGGGGCGCCGGCGCCGGCGCCGGGTACCACCACGTACGTGACCTCGTCGGCTTGCACGACGTCGCCGGGTCTGCAGTACCAGGTCGTGCCACCCAGGTCGACCGTCAACTCGTGACCGGTCGCGGTGTGTGTCTCCCCTGGTTCGAGCCGTACGAGCGCGACGCCGGCGGCGGGGAGCTCATGGCGGTCTGCCGGTCGGAGCACCGGGTCGGGCAACGGTGCCGCATCCAGCACGTCGAGGAGCAGATCGACGTCCACGTGCTTGACCGTGAGTCCGCCTCGGACCACGTTGTCGCTCGGTCCCATGAGCTCGATCCCGGCCCCGTGGAGGTATGCGTGCAGCGTGCCGGCATCGAGGCGGATCACCTCGCCGGGTGCGAGGACGACCCGGTTGAGGAGCAACGTGGCGGCCACGCTCGGGTCGTCCGGATAGGTCGTGGCGAGTGTCCGCACCTGGACGGCTTCAGGACGTTCTGACGTCGCGCAGGCCTCGACGATCGCGGGGGCGGCGAGCTCCCCACGGTAGATCCCGGTCAGCAATGCGTCCGGTCCGCCGGTCGCGAGCACTCGCGACCACTCCTCGAGCCCGAGTTCGTCGAACAATGCCAGCGTGGCCCGGACGGGGCGGATTCCGCAGAGCGCCTCGAACGGAGTCAGTGCGCAGAGCAGCTCGGGCTTCGGGTTGGCGTCCGGGAACACGCCGGCGTCGAACCCTCGCTGTGCCTGGTCGGCGTCGGGATGGGTCTGCAACGACAGCGGCCGGCTGCAGGCCAGCACCTTGAGCAGATAGGGGAGCGGGCCGGTGACGTCGACGAGCGGTGTGCCGTCGTCGAGCACGGCGGGTCCGTTGGGGTGCGTGCCGAGCCAGAGTTCGGCCCACGGACGGCCGTCCGGCTCGACGTCGAGCAGGCTCGGGATGAACACGGGGTCGCCCCACTCGTAGTGCTGGACGACGCCCTCGATCCGCTGCATCCCGGCAACCTACCGGTGCCGGCGCGAGCGATCACGGGCATGCGTCGCCCGATCGTCCCCGCGGTCAGGCGACGCCGAGCTCGTGCGCGCGGGCCAGGACGCCCTCACGTTCGGCGCCGATCGTGGTCGTGTCGCCGTGACCGGTGTGCACCACGGTGTGCGACGGCAGGGTCATCAGCTCGTCGAGAATCGAGCGGACGATCGTGGGTTCGTCGCTGAAGCTGCGCCCGGTGGCGCCCGGCCCCCCGCAGAACAGGGTGTCGCCAGAGAGGACGAGACCCGACGCGTCGTCGTGGAAGCAGCAGCATCCGGGGGAGTGCCCCGGGGTGTGGAGCACGCCGAGCGAGTGCCCACCGACCTCGATCTTCTCGCCCCCGACCACGGCACCATCGGTCTCGTGGTCGGGCCACACGACTTCCCACAGCATGGAGTCGGCGGTGTGCAGCAGGATCGGTGCATCGACGGCGTCACGGAGCGGCACCGCGGCGTTGATGTGGTCGTTGTGGCCGTGCGTCAACACGATCGCCTTCACCCGGCGGCCGTTGATCCCCTCGACGATCGGCTCGTGGTCGTGAGCGGCGTCGAACACGACGACCTCGCGGTCGTCGCCGACGATCCAGATGTTGTTGGTGACCTCCCATTCGCCGCCGTCGAGCGCGAAGATCCCGTCGGTCGTGACCAGTTCGATCGGCACGATCAGTCCATCACCACGACGCTGCGGAGCACCTCGCCGCGCTCCATCTTGTGGAAGGCCTCCTCGACGTCGCCGATGCCGATCGTCTCGCTGACGAACCGGTCCAGATCGAGGCGTCCCTGCTGGTACAGATCGATCAGCATCGGGAAGTCGCGGCTCGGGAGGCAGTCGCCGTACCACGACGACTTCAGCGAGCCGCCTCGAGCGAAGACGTCGATGAACGGCAGTTCCAGTTTCATCTCCGGGTTCGGCACGCCCACGAGCACCACGGTGCCGGCCAGGTCTCGGGCCTCGAAGCACTGCTTGTAGACCTCGGGGTGACCGACGGCGTCGATGCAGACATCGGCGCCGTTGCCGTCGGTGACCGACCGGATGTACTCGATCGCGTCGGTCTCGCCCGCGTTGCACGTGTGGGTGGCACCGAACTCCTCGGCCCACTCGAGCTTCTGGTCGTCGATGTCGACGGCCACGATCGTGGAGGCACCGGCGAGGTGGGCCCCGGCGATCGCGGCATCGCCGACACCGCCGCAACCGAAGACGGCGACAGAATCGCCTCGCCCGACACCGCCGGTGTTCATGGCCGCACCGAGCCCGGCCATCACGCCGCAGCCCAGCAGGCCGGCCGCCGTGGCCGGGGCCTCGGGGTCGACCGGCGTGCACTGTCCGGAGTGGACGAGGGTCTTGTCGACGAATGCCCCGATCCCGAGTGCGGGCGAGAGCTCGGTGCCGTCGGTGAGGGTCATCTTCTGCGACGCGTTGAACGTCGAGAAGCAGTACCAGGGCTTGCCCTTCAGACACGACCGGCAGGTGCCGCAGACGGCGCGCCAATTCAGGATCACGTAGTCGCCGGGAGACACGTGGGTGACACCCTCACCGACCGATTCCACGACGCCCGCGGCCTCGTGGCCGAGGAGGAACGGGAACTCGTCGTTGATCCCGCCCTCGCGGTAGTGCAGGTCGGTGTGGCAGACCCCACACGCCTGGATGTCGACGACGGCTTCGCCGGGGCCGGGATCGGGGATCACGATGGTCTCGAGTGCGACGGGCTCGCCCTTGGCGCGGGCGACGACTCCTTGAACTTCCTGTGGCATGGCGCAGAACGTAGCCGACGTGGGCAGGGGCGACGATCCGGCCCAGCCGTCAGAACAGGCGGAGGTCGTCGGGGGCCATGCCCCTGAGTTGGTCGTAGTCGACCTCGACCCACCGGAAACCGCGGCTCTCGGCGAGCACCTTCGCCTGCGGCTTGATCGACTGTGCGACGAACACCCCTCGGATCTCTCCCAGGGAGGAGTCCAGTTCGAGCCGTTCGATGTATCGGGCGAGCTGCTCGACTCCGTCGATCTCGCCGCGTCGCTTCACCTCGACGGCCACGACGGCGTCCTCGGGATCGCGGCACACCAGGTCGATCGGTCCGATCGCCGTCGGGTACTCGCGACGGACCAGCGTGAGGCCGCCCTCGATCGCGTCCGGCGCCGCGGCCAGCAGCTCCTGGAGGTGGGCCTCGACACCGTCCTTCTGCAGACCGGGATCGTCGCCGAGCTCGTGGGCGGTGTCGGAGAGCACCTCGTGCAGTGTGATCGTGAGCGTCTCGTCCTTGGGGTTGGTGACGACCCACTTCGGGGGGTCGTCGTCGATGGTCTCGACGAGCTTGTTCGGCGCGTTCATCCAGTTGAGCGGCTTGTAGGCGCCACCGTCGGCATGGATCGCGACACACCCGTCGGCCTTCACCATGATCAGCCGGTTGGCCTCGGGCAGGTGGGCGGCCAGCCGGCCGGCGTAGTCGACCGAGCAGCGGGCAATCACGAGGCGCACGGCGAGCGAACCTAGTTCAGCGGGTCTGCTCGGCGTGGGCGCGCATGCGCTTCTGGATCAGCTCGCGACGCTCCTGCAGCTCGCGGTAGGTGAGGCTGTCGACGTCGGACTCGAGCCCGAAACCCGCTTTGACGCCGTCGAAGTCGAACTCGATCTCGGCCGATGCCAGACCGAGCTCGGTGGCGATCCGCTGGCCGTGGCGTTGGGCGAACATCATCGAGATGTTGGCGACCTCGGCGAGCAGATCGAGGTCGGGTGCCAGCCGGGCGATCGCGCCGTCGAGGAAGACCATGTTCTTCACGTAGAGCATGAGTTCCTTGGGCATCCGCGCCCCGTAGCCCAGCATCGCCTTCACGATCCGCTGGACCTCCTTGACCATCTCGTCGCCGGTCAGGGTCGTCGGGTCGATCGGCGGCCGGTCGAGCCCGAGATCCTCGATGACGGCTGCGAGGTCGGTGTCGGGCGGCAGCGCACCGAGATCACGCAGCGCCGCCATCTGGCCCCTCACGTCGTTCGTGGTGGCACCGAGCATCAGCCGGAGGAAGGCGAGACGACGCTCCTGCGAGAGCCGGGCCACGATGCCGAAGTCCAGCAGCGCGGTCCGGCCGTCGGGCAGCACGAACAGATTGCCGCCGTGCAGGTCGCCGTGGAAGACCCCGTGGATCATGGCGCCTTCCATGAAGGCGATCATGCCGGTGCGGATCACCGCCTCGGTGTCGATGCCGGCATCCTGCATACCGGCCACGTCGTCGAAATTGAACCCCGTGAACCGCTCCATCACCAGGACGCGACGCGTCACGAGTTCGGGGTGGGGGCGGGGGACGACGTAGCCGTCCTGGTCGAGGTCGTGGATCACACGCGCGACGTCGATCATGTTCGCCGCCTCGAGCCGGAAGTCCAGCTCCTCCATGATCGTCTCGGCGAACAACTCGACCAACGCCGGTGGATTGGCCAGGGCGGCGACGGGGATTCGTCCGACGAGGTGGGGAGCGATCCAGGCCATCGCACGCAGGTCCTTGTGGACGAGCTTCGCCACGCTCGGACGCTGTACCTTCACCACGACGTCCTCACCGGTGTGCAACCGAGCGGCGTGCACCTGGGCGATCGACGCCGCAGCGAGCGGCTCGGTCTCGAAGTAGGAGAACATGTCCTCGAGGCGGCAGCCCAGATCCTGTTCGACGGTGAGTCGCACGACGTCGAACGGTTCGGCTGCGACCTGATCGCGGCACTTCTTGAACTCGTCGACCAGCTCGGACGGGAACAGGCCCTCACCCGACGAGATGATCTGCCCGAGCTTGATGTAGCTCGGCCCGAGCGTCTCGGCGGCGAGTCGCAGCCGTCTCGACAGGTCGATGCGGCTGACCTCGGGGCCCGGGTAGGCGTCGCGTCGCTTGCGCCACATCCACGGGCCGATCGCCCGACCCAGGTGGGCGACGACGACGGCGATTCGGCGTGCCGGCGGGTGCGTCGAAGGTGTCGTCAACCGCGGGACGTCCCGCCGAGCCTGCGCACGGAGCCGGTCGACGGTGCCCGTCCAGCGGATCTCGTCGGGCTCGAGCACCCACGGCTCGGCCTCGGAGAAGGCGGCCCAGGCCCGGTCACTCGACGACTTGTCAACCATCCGACCAGGATGCCGCCATCGAGGGCGGATCGGACATGCCATCCAGTCGTCTGCGGTGACGCCGAACAGGCTGCACGGCCATCCGTCGTCGTCGACATGTCATCCGGGGCGCATGTTTGCCGTCACTGCTACCACACTGTCTTCGCGGTTCCCGATCTACACCCGCGCCAACGACGGTGAGGTGTTCCCCGGCCCGGTCACGTCGGCGACGAGGCGCCCTCTACCGTGGGAATCCGAGCTCGGTTGGCGCGACGCCTACGTGCGGAGGGGGCCTTCGAGGCCGACGAGTTCCCCGACGACGCGTTCGCGATCCTCGGCGTCGCGGGCGGCTACTGCTATCTCAACGCCTCCGTGATGCGGCTGTTCGGCGAGCGGGCGCCCGGCCTGTCGTTGAAGATGACCGACGAGCAGTTCTTCGGCGCCCAGCCGGGCATCCCCGACTACGTCGAGCGTCCGGGTGATGTACGTCCCGATCTGACCGACCGGCTGCAGGAGACGTTCGGGTGGGTGTTCGCCCAGGCGAACGTCGACGATCTCGACCGCCTCACCGAGCATCGCGAGCGGACGGTCCGGCTCCGCGCCCGGCGGCCGGACTTCGCGGCGATGTCGGACCAGGAGCTGTGGGACGAAGCGCACGAGCTGTTCCCGTCGCACCGGGAGTACTTCTCCGAGCACATCTTCGCGTCGACCCTGGCGATCGTGCCGGTCCGTGTTCGCGGAGCAGACGACGAATCCGGCCGGCTGGCCGCGACGCGAGGACGGCGACGCCGCGCCGATGGCGGGTGGCGAGTCGATCCAGGGTTTCCCTGGCTGCCCGGGGGTGTCGGAAGATCGAGCGCGGGTGGTGCTCGATTCGCTCGTCCGTCGGCGTTGGAGCCGGGCGACGTCCTGGTGGCGCCGATCACCGATCCGCCGTGGACGCCGCTGTTCGTGCCGGCGGGCGGTGTGGTGGTCGACGTCGGCGCCGCCTTGAGTCACGCGATCGTCGTGAGTCGCGAACTCGGTATCCCGTGCGTGGTGT
>Ga0055584_100002925_pt1 | contig 16908 bp, 18 predicted proteins | sample OSDHelmetaG_FD_58716 | JGI IMG/M metagenome (GOLD analysis project Ga0055584, IMG submission 58716) | Pelagic marine sediment microbial communities from the LTER site Helgoland, North Sea, for post-phytoplankton bloom and carbon turnover... | ecosystem: Environmental > Aquatic > Marine >... | reverse complement strand
CGGGGACAGTCCCCTGCGGGGACAGTCACTAGGCGCCGACGGTCTCCAGGACGTCGTCCACCGGGGTGAAGTGGCGCTTGAACTCCATCGACTGCGTCGGCAGGCCCAGGGCCAGGCCGATCAACTGCGGCAGGTGCAGCACCGGCATGGCGTACTCCTCGCCCATCAGCTGCTCGGTCTTGCGCTGGTAGGCGTCCATGGCCAGATGGCACAGCGGGCACGGGGTCACCATGGCCTGCGCACCGGCGTCACGGGCACCGGACAGGGCCACGTGCGACTCCTTCAGCGCCACCTCCTCGCGGGCGAGGATGATGGGGAAGCCGCAGCAGCGCGTCTTGCCGTCGTAGTCGGCGACCTCGCCGCCCAGCGCCGTGATCAGGCGCTCCAGGCTCTGCGGTCGGTCGGGGTCCTCGAAGCCCATCACCGACGACGGGCGCAGCAGCTGGCAGCCGTAGTACGGCGCCACCCGGAGCCCGTTGAGGCCCCTCGGGCCGCGCTCCTCGAGCAGGGAGAGGCCCTCCTCGGTGGCCAGGTACCACAGCAGGTGGGTCACGTCGATCGTCCCCTGGTAGGGACGCGCACCGGCGTTCACCAGATCGGCGTTCACCTGCTCCAGCAGGCGCGGGTCCTCCTTCACCATCTTGTTCGCCCGGCGCAGGTTCAGCGTGCAGACGTTGCAGATGGTCAGGATGTCCGCGCCCATCTCCTCGGCCTCCGAGAGGATGCGCACGTTGAGCGTGAGGTACAGGTTGGGCTTGGCCTCGGCGATGTCGCCGGCACCGCAGCAGGTGGCCTGCGGCATGGGCAGGAGCTCGATGTCCAGCAGCGGGGCCAGGGCCTTGGTGGTCGCGTTGAGCTCCTTCGAGCTGAACTCGGCAACGCAGCCGGGGTAGTAGGCGAACTGTCGCGCCACTAGATCGTCTCCTTGACGTTCTTGATGAGCTTGGTGACCTGATCGCGGTCCTTCACCTTATGGGTGAGGGGCGACTTCGGGAGCTTGCCCTTCTGCAGCATGCGGAGGGCGAGCGGTGCGTTGAACACGCCTCCGACCGGGTCGGTGTAGCCGCCCACCAGTTGCTCGTTGAGCTTGCCGCCCTGGCGCATGGAGATGAGGAACGCCTTGGCGTGACGGGCGCCCTTGTCCTTCGTGACCTTCTCCTGGAAGGCGATGGCGCCGAGCTTCTCGATGGCATCGCGCGGATCCACGCCCTTCGGGCAGCGCTCATTGCAGAACATGCAGCGGGTGCAGTCCCAGATGCCGTGGTCGCCCGAGTACAGCTTGGCGCGGTTCTTGCGCTGCGCGTCGCGCTCGTCGGCGGCGAAGCGGTAGCCCCATGCGAACGCGGCCGGCCCCACGAACTCGGGGTCAGCGGCCAGCGAGTTGCACTCGGAGTAGCAGGCGGCGCACAGGATGCAGGCGCTCTCCTTGGCCACCTTCTCCATCGCGGCCTTCGGCACCAGGCGCTCCTTGTCGGGCGCCGGGCCGTCCGGGATGAGGAAGGGCTTGACCGCCTTGAACTTCTCCCAGAACGGGGTCATGTCGACCACCAGGTCCTTGATGGGGGCGAAGTTGCCGATGGGGTCCACCTGAAGGGTGTCGGCCCCGCTCTCGGCCTTGGCCTCCTCCACCTGTGTCATGCAGGCGAGGACCGTCTTGCCGTTGACCTTGCAGGCGCACGAGCCGCAGATGGCGCTGCGGCAGGAGTACCGCACCGCGAGGGTGCCGTCCTGCTCGTTCTGGATGCGCAGCAGCGCGTCCAGGATGGTGGTCTTCTCCTCGTGGTCGAGTCGGAAGTCCTGGTGGTACGACTCCGACTCGCCGGAGTCCGGCTGGTACCGGAATACGCGGAACGTCGTGCTCGCCATCAGTAGGACCTCACCTGGGGCTCGTACTTGGTCATGGTCACCGGCGAGTAGTCGAGGCGGATCTCGCCATCGTCCAGGTACGCCAGCGTGTGCTTCATCCAGTTCTCGTCGTCGCGCTCGGTGAAGTCCGTGCGCGAGTGCGCGCCGCGGCTCTCGTGGCGGGCGATGGCGCCGGTCACCATGGTGTCGGCGAGGTCCAGCAGGTAGCCGGTCTCGATCGTGTGGATGAGGTCGGTGTTGAAGGTCCTGCCCTTGTCGTCCACCACTACGCCCTGGAACTTCTCCTTGAGCTCGGTGACCGTGGCCTTGGCCTCACGGAGCGGGCCGTCCGAGCGGAACACGCCGACCTTCTCCTGCATCACGGCGGCGAGCTCGTCGCGGATCTCACCCTGGCGGGGACCGTTCTCGCGGAGCAGCAGCTCCTCGATCCGGTCCTGGGTCTCGGCGGCGGCGTTGGACGGCACGTCCGGCTCGCCCACGTCCTGGGCGTAGGCCGCGGAGGCCTCGCCGGCGCGGGCGCCGAACACCACGGCCTCCAGCAGCGAGTTGCCGCCGAGGCGGTTGGCGCCATGCACCGATACGCAGGAGCACTCGCCGGCGGCGAACAGGCCCGGCATGTGCGGGGCCGCCCCCCAGTTGTCCACGTGCACGCCGCCCATGTGGTAGTGCGCGCCCGGGCGGATCGGGATGGGCTCCTCGATCGGGTCGGTGCCTGCGAAGGCGATGGCCAGCTCGCGGATCTGCGGCAGCCGCTCCATGATGCGGTCGCGGCCCAGGTGGCGCAGGTCGAGCAGCACGCATCCATCGACCCCGCGGCCCTCCATGATCTCCGTGGCCTCGGCGCGGGACACCACGTCACGGGATGCCAACTCGAGCTTGTTCGGGGCGTACTTGCTCATGAAACGGTCCCCGTCCTTGTTCAGGAGGTACCCGCCCTCTCCGCGGGCACCTTCCGTCACGAGCACGCCGTTCGCGGCCAGCGTGGTGGGGTGGAACTGCATGAACTCCATGTCCTTGAGCGGAACGCCCTTGCGGAGGGCGAGGCTCATGGCGTCGCCGGTCGACGCGTGCGCGTTCGTCGACGGGCGGTAGACGCGGCCGGCGCCGCCGGTGGCCATCACCACGGCCTTGGCGCCGATCGTCTCGATGCTGCCGTGGATCATGTCGTAGGCCACGACCCCCACGGCGTTGCCGGAGTCATCGGTCACCAGGTCGGTGACGAACCACTCCTCGTAGGTCGGGATGTTGTACTTCACGCACACGGTGTAGAGCGTGTGCAGGATGACCAGCCCCGTCAGGTCGGCCGCGTAGCAGGTGCGCGGGAACCCGGCGCCACCGAAGGGGCGCTGGGCGATCTTGCCGGAGTCCTCCTGGCGGCTGAAGACCGCTCCCCAGTGCTCCAGCTGGTACACCTCGAGCGGCGCGCGCTGGCAGAGGATCTCGATCGCGTCCTGGTCGCCGATGTAATCGGCGCCCTTGACGGTGTCGAACGTGTGGTTCTCGGTGCTGTCCTCGGTCTCGTTGCCGAGGGCGGCGTTGATCCCGCCCTGGGCCGCGCCCGAGTGGCTGCGGACCGGGTGGAGCTTGGTCACGAGGGCGACGTCAACGCCCGCCTCGTGCGCGGCGATGGCCGCCCGCATGCCCGCAAGACCGGCACCGACGACGACGACGTCGTGTGTGCGCACTTTTCCGATACCTCCGGTTGATTGAGAGGGCTCCCGCTGCCGGAAGGGTACCGCAGGCGCCGTCTCCTGAATGTCCCTACCGACGGGACATTCGGCCCCAGACGCGGAGGGACCTCAGGCCGAGCGGAACACCGCGCCCAGCCGCTCCATCCCCACGGTGATCTCATCGGGGGACACCCCGGAGTAGGCCAGCCGCAGGGTGTTGCGGTGCCCCTCCGTGAAGCAGGCCGAGCCCGCCACGTAGATGACCCCGGACTCGCGTGCCACCGGCAGCAGTGCATCCGCGTCCATGTCGCCCGGCAGTTCGAGCCACATGAAGAACCCGCCCTCCGGCGGGGTGCAGCGCGTGCCCTCCGGCATGTGCACCAGACCCGCGGCCATGGCGTCGCGGCGCACGCGCATGAGCTCGGTGACCCGTGCGATGTTGGGGTCGAGCAGGCCGTCCTCGCACACCTTCAGCACCGCGGCCTCGGGGAGGTGCGCAGGGGAGATGTAGGTCTGGTTCGCGCGGGTCACCAGCGTGGAGATGAGGTCCGGTGGCGCGATCAGGTAGCCCACGCGCAGGCCCGGGGCCAACGTCTTCGAGAACGACGACGAGAACATCACGCGGTCGGGGCCGCCCAGCTCGTAGATGCCCGGCAGCGCCTCGCCCTCGAAGCGCAGGCGTCCGTAGGGATCGTCCTCGAGGATCCAGAAGCCGTGCTTCTCGCTGAGCGCCACGAGGGCCGTGCGCTTCTCCAGCGAGATGGTGGTGCCCGCGGGGTTGTGGAAGTTGGGGATGGTGTACACCAGCTTGGGCACGCGTCCGGCGTCGCAGGCGGCCGCGAGGGCGTCCACGTCCATGCCGTCGTCCTGCATGGGGATCGGCAGGATCTCCATGCCGTGCATCTGCGCCTGCAACAGCGCGCGGTCGTACGTGGGCGCCTCCAGGGCGATCAGGTCGCCCGGCGACAGGAAGGTCTCGAGCAGGAACACGTACCCCTCGAGCGACCCGTTGGTGATGAGCACGCGGTCGGCCGTGGTGCCGTGGTGCGCGGCCAGCCACTCGCGCAGCGGCGGGTAGCCGCCACCGGTTCCGTAGGAGAGGATGACCGTCGGGTCGTCCTCCAGGGCGGAGGTGGCGCAGCGGGCGATGAGGCCGCCATCCAGGGCCTCGGGGGCCGGGGCGCCGCGGGCGAACGAGATCACGTCAGGCACGCGGGCGAGTGTAGACGCACCGTGCTCCCGGTCGCCTGCGCGACCGGGAGCACGGTGACAGTCGTCTGCGGTCGCCTACTTCAGGCGGTCGGCGACGATCTCGGCGACTTCGGTGGGGTTGGTTCCCACCTTCACGCCGAGCGCCTCGAGGGCGTCCTTCTTGCCCTGGGCGGTGCCGGACGAGCCGGTGATGATGGCGCCGGCGTGGCCCATCTGCTTGCCGGGGGGCGCCTGGAACCCGGCGATGTAGCCCACCACCGGGGTCGACATGTTCTCGGCGATGAAGGCGCCGGCCTTCTCCTCCTCGTCCCCGCCGATCTCGCCCACCATCACGACGAGGTCGGTGTCGGGGTCGGCGTCGAACATCGCGAGCACATCGATGAACGACGATCCCACGATGGGGTCGCCGCCGATGCCCACCACGGTGCTCTGGCCGATGCCCATGTCACCGATCTCCTTGGAGATCTGGTACGTGAGCGTGCCCGAGCGGCTGATGATTCCCACCCGGCCCGGCGTGAACACGTCGGTCGGCATGATGCCCACCGTCGCCTTGCCGGGGCTGATCGCGCCCGGGCAGTTGGGGCCCAGCAGGCGCTGGTCGCCACGCTTCAGGTGCGTGTACACGCGCATCATGTCGTGCGCCGGAATGCCCTCGGTGATGGCGATGGTGAGGTCGATCCCGGCGTCCAGCGACTCGTAGATGGCGTCCGTCGCGAACCGCGGCGGCACGAAGATCATCGACGTGTTGGCGCCCGTCGCCTCCACGGCGTCGCGCACCGTGTTGAACACCGGGATGCCGTCCACGTCCTGCCCGGCCTTGCCCGGGGTGACGCCGGCCACCACGTTGGTGCCGTATGCCTTGTTGCGGAGGGTGTGGAACTGGCCCTCGCGGCCGGTGACGCCCTGCACCACCAGCTTCGTGTTCTCATCGACCAGGATGCTCACGCGGCCTCCTTCGCGAGCTCCACGGCGCGCTTGGCGGCCGAGAGCATCGTGGGCTCGACCACCACGTTGGCCGGGGCGCGATCGGCGATGATGGCGCGCCCCTCCTCCGCGGCGGTCCCGTCGAGGCGCACGACAATGGGGAGCGTGGCCCCCAGCGTGTCGAGCGCCGTGAGGAGGCCCTCGGCCACCTCGTCGCACCGCGTGATGCCGCCGAAGATGTTGATCATCAGCGACTTCACCTTCGGGTCGCTCAGCAGCACCTCGAGCGCGGTGGCCACGGCCTCCGCGTTCGATCCGCCACCGGCGTCCAGGAAGTTGGCGGGCGTGCCGCCGGCGAGCGCCACCACGTCCAGGCTGCTCATCACGATGCCGGCGCCGTTCCCCATGATCCCCACGTCGCCGTCCAGCTTCACGTAGGTCACGCCGCGCTCGTGCGCCATGCGCTCCTGCGGGTCATCGGTGACGCTCTCCTGCAGCTCGGCGAGGTCGGGGTGGCGGTACAGGGAGTTGTTGTCGATCGAGACCTTGGCGTCGAGCGCCACCACGCGGTCGTCCGCCGTCCAGATGAGGGGGTTGATCTCGATGAGCGTGGCCTCGAGGTCGATGAACGCCTCGTAGGCCTTCATGAGCGCGTCGAGGACGCCCTTCTGCGCGGGCACGTCGATGCCCGCGTGGTAGATGAGCCACCGGGCGTCGTGCTGCTGGAACCCGATCAGCGGGTCCACGTGCAGCCGGGCGAGCGCCTCGGGGTGCTCCTCGGCGACGGCCTCGATGTCCATTCCGCCCATGGCGGAGAGCATCACGAGGGGCTTCTTCGCCGAGCGGTCGAAGGTGACCGAGGCGTAGTACTCCTTCTTGATGTCCGAGGCGGCCTCGATCCACACGCGCTTCACCGTGTGGCCCTTGATGTCCATGCCCAGGATGTTCTGCGCCTCGGCGTAGGCCTCGTCCGGCGTCCCCGCCAGCTTGATGCCGCCGGCCTTGCCGCGGCCGCCAACCTGAACCTGCGCCTTGACCACGACCGTTCCGCCGATGGCCTCGGCGGCGGCCTTCGCCTGCTCGGGCGTGTCCGCGATCTCGCCGCTCGGCACGGCCAGGCCATGCCGGGCGAACAGCTGCTTGCCCTGGTACTCGAAGAGATCCACCCGCGTCCCTTGTCTCGCTGTCAGTGAACGGCCGCGCACGGGTCATCCCGCCGCGGGCCGGTGGGGCACTCTACCCATGACGCCGCGGCGGGCGGCCGGGATACGCTCGGGTGCATGTCCGGTGACGTCGATCTCGCCGCGCGCCTGGAAATGCTGCTGGTGCTGCAGTGGCTCGATGACGGCCGCCCGCCGGAGGGCGATGTGATGGTGTCGGTCTCCACTGCCGCGGCGGAGCTGGGACGGGAGGGGCCGTCGGGCCTCCTGGCGGTGATGGGGGCGCTCGGTGCGCTGGAGGAGGCCGGTCGCGTCCGCGTGGAATGGCCCGGACGGCCAGGGGACGCCGGTGAGGCGCGGGTGCTGCTCTCCCGCGACATCACGCGCGATGCCGATCGGTTGTTCGGGACCGGGGCCTAGCGGCGCAGCAGGCGCACGGCGATCGCGACGCCCACGGCCGCGCCGATGATCGCCCCCGCCACGAGCGCCGTGGTCCGGTTTGCGGTGGCGGGGTCGAGCGCCGCCACCAGCGCCGCCGCCACCCCGGTCCCGATGGCACCCACGAGCAGCGCGGCACCGGTGGCGATGCCGAGCGTGCGGGCACTGGGCGCCTCCCATCGGGAGTCCTCAGGGGAATCGGTGGTGGTCGCACCCGCGAACAGCCGGACATCCTCCGGGTCGCGGGCCGTCACCGCGATGCCGCTCGCAACATCGACGAGCGTCTCCGGGTACGTGGTTGCCTCCCGGGCCAGGCGGCGCAGGGCCACGCCCGTGCGTGCCAGGTGCAGGGGGTCGCGCGGCAGCGCACGGGCCATGGCCGCCGCGGTCAGGGCCGCGGCCCGGTCGGCCGGCAGGTCGCCCGGCACGATCACGGGCTCGGTGTCGTCCGGGTCGTCACCCGGCTGGAGCAGCAGGTCGGCCACGGCGGCGCCGGGCGGTGGCGCCACCTCCCCGGGTGGCACCGACAGGCCGCCGATCTCGCAGCGGCCGGTGAGGTCCACGAGGTCGTCGGGGTCCGACGCCGCGAAGGCCCGGGCGACCGCCCGCCGTCCGGCATCGGGGCTCGCGGCGAGTCGGTCCGCGGCCAGCGCGACCCCGCATGCCAGCACGGCCCGTCGCACGGTCTCGCGATCGGCGCCGCCCGGATCCACCAGGGCACCCGCCGATGCGCGCCCGGCGCCCAGCAGTCCCGCCCACATGACGACGCGCGTCATGTCAGCCGATGACGGCGATGACCTCGTCGGCGGCCACCGACTGGCCGGCCTCGACATTGATGGCCGAGATCGTGCCGCCGGTGTGGGCCGTGACCTCGTTCTCCATCTTCATGGCCTCGACGATGCAGATCACATCGCCCTCGGCGACCTCCCGGCCCGCCTCCACGGCCACGCTCAGCACCGTGCCCTGCATGGGCGAGTGCACCTCGCCGGTGGCCCCGCCGCCTGCCGATCCATGGTGGCCGCCGCCCCGCCGCTCGCGCTTCCTCGTCGGCGCGGGGGCACCTGCGGGCCCGAGGTCCTTCTCGGGGATGAACAGGCGCACGTCGAACCTGCGGCCGCCCACCTCGGCGACCATTGCGCGCTCGGCCACGGGCCCGGCCTCGGGCGCCTCCGGCGCCGGGGGCGGCCCGCCGTCGCGCGGCGGCAGTGGCGTGTTCTCCTCGGCCATCAGCTTCAGGGCCTCGTGGCACGCACCGCCGTCGATGAAGTCCTGCTGCTGCAGGAGCCAGATGTGGAATGGGATCAGCGTGGTGGTGCCCTCCACCACGTACTCGTCCAGTGCCCGCAGCATGCGCATGCGCGCCCGCTCGCGGTCGACATCCCAGGTGATGAGCTTGGCCACCATGGGGTCGTACATGTCGCTGATGACCGAGCCGCCCTGCACGCCCGAGTCCACGCGCACGCCGGGGCCGGCAGGCTCCCGGTACGCGGTGATCGGCCCGGGGGTGGGCAGGAACCGCTTCTCGGCGTCCTCCGCGTTGATGCGGCACTCGAACGCATGACCGCGCGGGTGGATGTCGTCCTGGGTGAGGCCGATGGCCTCGCCCGCCGCGATGCGGATCTGCTCGCGGATCAGGTCGAGCCCGGTGACCATCTCGGTCACGGTGTGCTCCACCTGGATGCGCGTGTTCATCTCGAGGAAGAAGAACTCCTCGCCCGACACCAGGTACTCGAGGGTGCCGGCGGACCGGTAGCCCACGGCCTCGGCGGCATGCACCGACGCCTCGCCCATGCGCCGGCGCAGGTCCTCGCCCACGATGGGCGACGGGGTCTCCTCCACCAGCTTCTGGTGGCGGCGCTGCACCGAGCAGTCGCGCTCGCCCAGCCACAGCGTTGTGCCGTGGGCGTCGGCGAGCACCTGGATCTCCACGTGCCGGGGGTCCGGCAGATAGCGCTCCAGGTACACGGTGCTGTCGGCGAAGAACTTCTCGCTCTCCCGGCGCGCCCCCTCGAACGCGCCTTCGAGGTCCTCCGGCGAGAGCGCCACGCGGAAGCCCTTGCCACCGCCGCCCGCAGCGGCCTTCACTGCGATGGGGTAGCCGATCTGCTCGGCGATGCCGGTGGCCTCGGCCACATCCGCCACGCCCTCGGTGACGCCCGGCACGATCGGCACGCCCGCGGCGTCCATCAGTGCGCGCGCGGCGGTCTTCGAGCCCATGGCGTCAATCGCGTCGGCCGGCGGGCCGATGAAGGTGACCCCGGCGTCCTCGCATGCACGCGCGAACGGCGCGTTCTCGGCCAGGAACCCGTAGCCCGGGTGCACGGCCTCCGCGCCCGCAGCCGCGGCCACCTCGAGGATCTTCGGGATGTTCAGGTAGGTGTCGGCCGCCGGGCCCGCGCCCAGCGAGTGGGCCTCGTCGGCGAACTGCACGAACAGCGCGTCGCGGTCGGCCTCGGAGTACACGGCCACCGAGCGGATGCCCATCTCGCGCAGCGTGCGCATCACCCGGATCGCGATCTCGCCACGGTTGGCGACCAGCACCGCCTTGAACATCAATGACTCCTCATGTGATCGGCGGGCAGGCCCGCGCCCTCGCGGATGGCCGCCCGCCGCCACATCGACCGGTAGGCGGCGGGGCGCAGGTCGGTGTCGCCGCTGCCCGCGGCGGCGATGACCGCGGTGACCGCCGCGGCGATGGCGGCGGCCTCCTCGGGGGACGGCATGGGGGAGATGGCGATCGACGCGCTCACAGCGGGATGTTCCCGTGCTTGCGCCGCGGCCCGTCCACGCGCTTGGTCAGCGACACCTCGAGCGCCTTCACCAGCCACGGGCGCGTGTCCTCGGGCTGGATCACGTCGTCCACGTAGCCGCGCTCTGCCGCCTGGTACGGGTTGGCGAACCGCGCCTTGTACTCATCCACCATCTCGGCACGGCGGGCGTCGACGTCGCCGCCCTCCTCGGCCACACGCTTCAGCTCGCTGCGGTGGATGATGTTCACCGCGCCGTCGGCGCCCATCACGGCGATCTCCGCCGATGGCCACGCGGCGTTGAAGTCGGCGCCCAGGTGCTTGCTGTTCATCACGTCGTACGCGCCTCCATAGGCCTTGCGCGTGATGACGGTGATCTTCGGCACGGTGGCCTCGGCGTAGGCGTACAGCAGCTTGGCGCCGTGCAGGATGATGCCGCCGTACTCCTGGCTGGTGCCGGGGAGGAACCCGGGCACGTCGACGAACGAGATCACGGGGATGTTGAAGGCGTCGCAGAAGCGGATGAACCGCGCGCCCTTGATCGAGGCGTCGATGTCCAGCACGCCGGCGAGCGCCTTGGGCTGGTTGCCCACCACGCCCACCGAGTGGCCGTTGAGGCGGGCGAATCCGATCACCAGGTTCTGCGCGTAGAGCGGCGCCACCTCCATGAACTCCCCGTCGTCGAACACCAGCTCGATGACGTGCTTCATGTCGTAGGGCTTGTTCGGGTTGTCCGGAACGATGGACCGCAGCTCGGGCTCACGGCGATCCGGGTCGTCGGATGGCGCCTCGTACGGCGCGGAGTCGAGATTGTTCTGCGGGATGAACGAGAGCAGGTGGCGTACCTCGTCGATGCACGATTCCTCGTCCTCGGATGCGAACTGGCACACCCCGGACTTGACGGCGTGCGACAGCGCGCCACCCAGTTCCTCCATGGTCACGTCCTCGCCCGTGACCGTCTTGATCACGTCGGGGCCCGTGATGAACATGTGACTTGTCTGCTTCACCATGAAGATGAAGTCGGTGATGGCGGGGCTGTACACGGCCCCGCCGGCGCACGGGCCCAGCACGACCGAGATCTGCGGGATCACGCCGCTGGCCTGCACGTTGCGCAGGAAGATGTCGGCGTACCCGCCCAGGCTCACCACGCCCTCCTGGATGCGGGCCCCGCCGGAGTCGTTCAGGCCGATGACCGGGCACCCCATCCGCACGGCGAGGTCCATGACCTTGCAGATCTTCTCGGCGAAGACCTCCCCGAGGCTGCCGCCGAACACCGTGAAGTCCTGGCTGAACACGAACACCTGCCGGCCGTCCACGGTGCCGTGCCCCGTGATGACGCCGTCGCCCCACGGGCGGTTGTCCTCCAGGCCGAAGCCCGACGCCCGGTGGCGGGTGAACATGTCCAGTTCCACGAACGAGCCCGGGTCCATCAGCAGGTCGATCCGCTCGCGCGCCGTCAGCTTGCCGCGGGCGTGCTGGCGCTCCACCGCGGCGTCGCCCGACGGGTTCATGGCCTCGGCCCGCAGGTCGTCCAGGCGCTTCTCCGCGTCGGAGGTGCTCATCCGGCACCCGCGATCATGCGGTCGTACTCGCCGAACTCGTCGCGGAGCACCCCGCACACCTCGCCGATCGTGGCCCGGGCCCCCAGGGCGCGGTGCATGGGGGGCAGCAGGTTGTCCGTGCCCCGGGCCGCGCTGCGCACGGCGTCGAGGGCTGCGCGCACGTCGGCTTCGTCGCGCGCGGCGCGGAGGTCCGCGAGCCGCTGCACCTGGGCACGCTCCACCGCCGGGTCGATCTTGAGGATGTCGATCTCGGTCTCCTCGGGTTCCGCCTGCACGTTGATGCCCACCACCTTCCGCTCGCCGCTCTCCATGGCCGTGTGCCAGCGGTATGCGGCGTCGGCGATCTCCTCGCGCATGAAGGCGATGCCGTCCACGGCCCCGCCGCGCTCGTCGATGCGTGCGATGAGCTCGCGGGCGCGGTCCCCGATCTCGGCGGTGAGCGACTCCACCATCCATCCTCCGGCCATCGGGTCGACGCTGTCAGTGATGCCGGTCTCCTCGGCGATCACCTGCTGCGTGCGCAGGGCCAACTTGGCCGAGTGCTCGGTGGGCAGGGCCAGCGCCTCATCGAAGCCGTTCGCGTGGATGGACTGCGCGCCGCCGAGCGCGGCCGACAGCACCTGCAGGGCCACCCGCACGACGTTGTTGTCCGGCTGCTGGGCGGTGAGCGTGCTGCCACCCGTCTGGGCATGGAACCGCAGCGCCATCGACTTCGGGTCGGTGGCCCCGAACCGCTCGCGCATGATCTGCGCCCACAGCGTGCGCGCTGCACGGAACTTCGCGATCTCCTCCATGAAGTTGGAGTGCGCGTTGAAGAAGAACGACAGCCGGGGTGCGAAGCGGTCCACGTCCAGTCCGGCATCCACCGCCGCCTGCACGTACGCGATGCCGTCGGCCAGCGTGAAGGCCACCTCCTGCACCGCCGTCGATCCGGCCTCGCGGATGTGGTACCCGCTGATCGAGATGGTGTTGAAGCGCGGCATCTCGGCCGCGCAGTACGCGAACGTGTCGGTGGTGAGCCGCATGCTCTGGTGCGGCGGGAAGATGTAGTTGCCGCGGGCGATGTACTCCTTCAGCACGTCGTTCTGGATCGTGCCGCGCAGCTGGTCGGCCGCCACGCCCTGCGACTCGCCCACCAGCCGGTAGAGGAGCAGCAGCACCGCCGCCGGAGCGTTGATCGTCATGCTCGTCGAGACCTCGTCGAGCGGGATGCCGTCGAATACCCGCAGCATGTCGTCCAGCGAGTCGATGGCCACGCCCACCCGGCCGACCTCGCCGAGCGCGCGCGGGTCATCGGAGTCCATGCCCAACTGGGTCGGAAGGTCGAAGGCCATCGACAGGCCCGGCGCGCCGTTCGCCAGGAGGTACCGGAAACGCGCGTTGGTCTCCTCGGCGGTGGCGAAGCCCGCGTATTGCCGCATGGTCCACGGCTTCTCGCGGTACATGGTGCGGTACGGCCCGCGCGTGAAGGGGAATTCGCCGGGCTCGCCGAGGGCGGTGGAGAGGTCGAGCGCCTCCACGTCCGACGCGTGGTAGACGGGCTCGATATCGATTCCGGAGTCGGTCCTCCGTGCTGCTCCCGCAGCGTCGGTGCCGCTGCTCACACGCGCCTCCCTCGGGTCGCCGGCACGCTCAGGAGGCCCCTCGCGTGCGGCGGCACGCTACCAAAGCGCGGGCTCCCGGCACGACCATCGACGCGGCCCGTTCCCCGTCGCGGTACGCTGGCCGCCATGAGTGACCAGGACCGACGCATCGACCCCGCGAGGGGGCCGGGGGTGGGAGTGATCGACGCCCCGGACCAGTCCACGGACGTCGAGGAGCACCTCTGGACCGATGACTCGGGTGAGGACCTCGAGGGCTGGTACTGCATCGCCACCGATCCGTGGCCATGCCCCGCGGAGGGCTGCGGCTTCGTGGCCAACCACATCACCGCGGCGCATCTGGTGATCTGCTGGCCCGAGATGGATGACCCCAACCTCCTCACGCACGCGCAGATCGCCAAGGAGGTGGGGCGCAATCCCCGGGTGGCCGAGTACCAGACGGGCATGGGTCCCGCGTGCTCCTACTACCAGTGGATCGCCGCCGGGCGTCCCGTGCATGGGGTGCGCGGGGGCGGGACAAAGGCCCCCTAGAGCAGCCGGCGGGCCCGCAGGTCGGCCACCACGGCGCGCGACAGGGCTGCCGAGATGGTCCCGACGCGGCGCAGGAAACGATTGTCGTCCGGGGCCGCGCCGACCTCCACGATCACCCGCGACTGCGCCGTGGTGCGGTAGAAGCCGTAGAAGTGGTTGATGCGCCGGTTGGTTCCCGGCGCGATCACGCCGGCGAACCGCGCCCGGGCGCCCGCGCGGCGGGTGCGCACGCGCTTGAGACCCGCGGCGACCCGCCGTGCGGTCGCGGCCGAGGTGCGTTGCACGGCGCTGTTCACCGTGGTGGCCGGCGTGCGGTGGGTCGCGCTGTCGGGGTACGGCGTGGACCTGCCCGTGCCGAAGCCCTGCCCCCGGTAGTAGTTCTCGTTGCCCCCGGTGACCGCGTAGCCCACCATCGCCGCGCCGCCGGGGGAGTCGTGGTGGATGCTCACGAAGGTGGCGCCGCCCACGCCCAGCGGCTCCACACGGGCTGCGAGGGGGCGCGCATCCACGCCCGCGCGCCGCAGGCGCCGCACCATGTCATTCCGCACGCGGCGGTTGAACTCCGCCTCGCCCCCGAAGGGATTGCCGGAAGCCCCGGTCTGCGCCAGGTACCCGGGCTCGCCCGGGCTCAGGTGGCCGGCCTGCACCAGCACCACGGGTCGTGACCGCCGCGCGGACGGGCCCGTGCGGGCGGGCGCCGCCGGTTCGGCTCCGGGAGCGGGTGCCTGCGACTGGGCGCCGGCCGGTGCTGCGACGATCGCCAGGCACGCGACAGAGGCCACGACAAGGGACGTGGGCAGGAACGGGGACGGGGCCGGACGCATGCCCGCAGGATGCCATCGCCGCCGGCGCCCGCCCGTGGGTCGGGTGCCGCCCGGCCTACCCGCGCCGGCCCCGGCTGCGCCGCGGGAACACGTCAAGCGCGAGCGAGGCCACCCGGTCGAGGATGAGCACGCCGTCCAGATGATCCATCTCATGCAGGATCACGCGCGCCTCGAATCCCTCGGCGCGCACCGCGCAGCGCGTGCCCGCGAGGTCCTGGAAGGCGACCTCCACGTGCGTGGCCCGCTCCACGTTCGCCGTGATGTCGGGCAGGCTCAGGCACCCCTCGCGCCCGATCTCCGCGCCCGACCACCCGCGCACCACCGGGTTCACCATCACCAGCCGTCCGTGCGGCGCGGGGACCTTCGGATGCCCCGTGCAGTCGACAAGGCACACACGCCACAGCTCGCCCACCTGTGGCGCGGCGATTCCGGTCGTGCGTGGGTAGGAGCCGGCCGTCTCTGCCAGGTCGCGCGTGAGGCGCCGGAGGGCGGGTTCGAACGACCGCACCGGTGCGCAGGGTGACTTGAGGCGCCGGTCCGGGTAGGTGACGACCGGGCGGATCAGAGCAGTCGCTGGGACTCGTCCTGAACGGAGATGTCGAGGCCGGCGAGATCGGGGGTGCGCAGCGCATCGGTGATCTGCGCCGCTCCCATCCCCTCGGGCACCTCGACCTCGATGCCCAGCACGTAGACCGGGGGGTCGCCCGTCACCCGCGAACTCAGGTCCACGATGTTCGCGCCGGCATCCGCCAGCGCCCGTGCGGCGCCGTGCACGATCCCGGGTCGGTCGCCGCCGTACACGCTCACCACGCAGCGGGTTCCCCGGGCGCCGTGGTGGGCGGGGGCCGCGGGGCGCACGCCCAGGGACAGGCCCAGGTCCGACGCGGCCGGGGCCAGCAGGTCGACGATGTCCTGGTCGGACACCCAGTCGGGCACCTCCACCGCCAGCACCATCGCGAACGAGCCCGCGAGGATGCCCGCCCGGCAGTTCTCCACGTTGCCCCCGGCACCCAGCAGCGCGCCGGTGATGGCTGCGACGATCCCGGGGCGATCCCCGCCCATGACGCTCACGGTGTACTCGTTCATGCGGCGAGGATAGGGCGCCACCTATGCTTGCGGCGTGAGCGGCCGCGCATCGCTGAACCCCGCACTGGTCGTGACGGCTGCGCGAATCGCGCTGATCCCGGTCGTGATGGTGCTCATCCTCGTCGACGACGAGGGCGGCCGGTACTGGGCGTTCGCCCTGTACGTGGTGGCCGCCGCCACCGATTCCCTCGACGGCTGGCTGGCGCGCTCGCGCGGCGAGGTGACCGTGGCCGGGGCCTTCCTGGATCCGCTCGCCGACAAGCTGCTGGTCACCGGAGCCCTGCTCTGCCTCATCGAGGTCGGCGACGTGTCGGCGTGGATCGCAATGGTCATCATCACGCGCGAGTTCGCCGTCACCGGGCTGCGGCTGGTGGCCGTGAGCGAGAACCTGGTGATCCCCGCCAGCAGCCTCGGGAAGATCAAGACCCTCAGCCAGAACGTCGCGGTGGCCTGGGTCATCCTGAACATCGCACCGCAGTGGCAGTACGACGCCCTGCTGTACCTGGCGGTGGCGCTCACCGTCATCTCGGGCGCGTACTACTTCATCATGGCCCGGCGCCGGCTCTTCGAGGGCCGTCTCCCGGCCCCCGACGTCACCGGAGACCCGTGAACCAGGCCATCGCCCTCATCGCCGCGTACCTGCTCGGCTCGATTCCCTTCGCCCTCATCGCCGGCCGCCTGAACGGCATTGACCTGCGCGCGGTGGGCAGCGGCAACCTGGGCGCCACCAACGTGTTCCGCACCCTCGGCCGGTCGTGGGGAATCGCCGTGATGGTGCTCGACATCGCCAAGGGCGCGGCCGCGGTGCTGCTGGCCGACTGGCTCGCGGGTGGGTCGTGGTGGCCCATCGCCGCCGCCGCGCTGGCGATCCTCGGCCATGTGTTCCCCGTGTGGACCGGCTTCCGGGGCGGCAAGGGCGTGGCCGTGGGAGCCGGTGCGCTGATCGGACTCGTTCCCGCGGCCTCCGGCGTGCTCATCCTGCTGTGGCTCCTGCTGGTGGTCACCACCCGGTACGTGTCGGTCGCCAGCATCACCGCCGCGCTCGCCGCCGCCCCGCTCGCCTGGGCCTTTGGCGCCCCGTGGTCATACGTGGGCTTCATCGCCGCCGCCGCGCTGTTCGTCATCTGGAAGCACCGCGAGAACATCCGCCGTCTGCTGAACGGCACCGAGAACCGGATCCACCTGGGCGGCAAGGGCGCGCCCGGCCCCACCTGATCCACCCCGCATGCGCTCACGGGAGCCGGGCCTGGTGTTAGCCCCGGCGAAAAAGCGCGAGAGGCGGATGGC
>Ga0055584_100002924_pt1 | contig 16913 bp, 12 predicted proteins | sample OSDHelmetaG_FD_58716 | JGI IMG/M metagenome (GOLD analysis project Ga0055584, IMG submission 58716) | Pelagic marine sediment microbial communities from the LTER site Helgoland, North Sea, for post-phytoplankton bloom and carbon turnover... | ecosystem: Environmental > Aquatic > Marine >... | reverse complement strand
CTCTCTGTGGGCATTTTTGCACTATAAACGACGTAGATACCACCGGACTGCACACCGTCTATATGAGCCCGCATCACGAGCTCGGACCGGCCATCGCCGTCCCAATCGTCGCCAAAATACACCTCGAAGCCGAGTTCGGCTTCTGCGTGCTCAACGACAAATTCAATAATCTCACTTTGCACATCGACCTCAATTGAATCGATGCCGCTATTGAGCAACTTACTTGGGATTAGGTAAACACTCCCCGAACGCTTGTTGGCAAAACGAGCCCCCACCAGCACATCGGCGCGCCCATCGCCATCAAAATCGCCGTTATTTGCCACGGAATGCCCAAACCACGCCCGGTGTTGGCGGGGACCATAGATCCGCACGGGCAATTGGTCTTCTGCAATGACTAAGACCATGCCCCGCTCTTCGCTATCGTCCGAATATTCGTAGCCCCCTGCAACGACATCATAACCCGGCGAGCCGATTATATCGCCGGCCATAGCGACGGAATAGCCCATCAACGTTCCAAAACTGCCCGTCTTGTTCTCTCCGAGATAGCGATGCCCTATTGCAGATAGGGCAAGGGCATTCGAATCGGCCACAGAGGGAGCAGTATAATCTCGTTGTAAATCTTCGATTGCCACTGAGTAGCGGCCATGGCGATGGTCAATCTCGACGGCTCCCATCCCATGCACAGCAGATAAGCCCTGTACTATTTTGACCGCTACGCCACGGGGAATTTGCGCTAAAACAACGACGGCAACAGCCCGTCTATTTACGCTGTAAGCGACCCCAAAAACAAGGGCTAAACAGACGAGAATAGCGATTATTGATTTTGTCATATTTGACTCGAGGGCACACCGTCTATCCATGATCCACCACGATAAAAACAGCTTCGACCAACAATGGCAATGTATCAAAACGATAACTAATTCCACTATCCTTGCCGCTGCGATAATCGCGTTTTATCCCCAAGCCTAACAAAGGCCCAATACCCAAAATCAGTTAGCGGCTAAGGCAAGGATCGTACGCCGCATAGATGCTCTATACATCATATAACTATCGAGTATTTGACGGAAGTTCAGTTAGTATATTGGGTGGCTTAATACACGACACCAACTATAAATAGCAGCGCAGCCCAGAGTTAGGTTTATTGGTAGTCGCCAAACAAACCGATAAACCGACCTTTATCCGGAGCTGCACTGTGAGAGTAATCCATACGATGAAACGGGCGTTGAAGCAAGTACCGCATGATCTTTCTCGGTACCAAGAAGATCTTTTCTGCCGTCTGTTGAGCGCCTTAATTCAGACGCGCTCGGTCAATTTGAAGAAGCTGGCTTCCGCTCTTTGCGGTTCAGCTCAGATCGATAGTCATTATCGGCGCTTGCAGCGTTTTTTCAGCAGCGATCTATCGCCGCACGTTTTTACGGAGTTGATTCTTCGTCGTGTTATCCGACCGGGTAAGCCGCTTTTTCTTACGTTGGATCGGACGCATTGGAAATGCGGCCAAACGCACCATAATCTGCTCTGTTTAGGCTTAGTGCATAAGCGTGTTTCCATACCGATTGAATCGAAATCGTTAGGTAAAGCAGGCAATTCTTCTACCCGTGAGCGAAAGCACTTGTTAAAAAAAGCGCTCGCCTATTTGCCCATCAAGCACTGCTGTTTACTGGCGGATCGAGAATTTATCAGTCAAGAATGGCTCCAGTATTTGCAGCGGAGGCGCTTAGATTTTGTCATTCGTCTACGCTCCAATCATTGGATCGAAAAGAGGGATGGAGACCGATTCCACCTGGAGTATAACACGCGTCGTCAAATGAAAAATACGACTCGACGATATATGAATGTACTGCTCTATGGAAAGGTGCGTGTACATCTAATCTGCCATCGCCCCGCGCGAGGAGCGCGACTGTTTCTCATTACGAACCGGTCCGATCTCAACCCGATTGTGGCGTTGTATAAATTGCGTTGGTCGATTGAAACCGCCTTCGGTTTTCTTAAATCGAAAGGCTTTGATCTGGAATCGACCCGTTTAAAAAAGCCAGATCGAATCCAGCGAATGATGGGGGTATTATCAGTCTGCCTCTTATGGGGTTTACTCGTCGGTCATCATCTGCAACGGCAAAAGGCTACCGTCATTAAAAAACATGGGCAACGCGCCATCAGTGGGTTTCGAAGAGGATTAGATCATCTACACCATCTTTTCGCCAATGCCGAGGAAAAAGCACAGCAACTAAAATTCGTCACCCGACTTTTGGTGTCGTGTAGTTAGATTGGGTGGATAGAACGACAACTGATCGCATTACCCCTGTCCCGGCGCTTACGCATATCTTGTAAGTAGCGAGTATATAACAACAACCAAAAATTTAATTGGAGGTATTTTTTAGTGCTAATTGGTAGATTAAAAGACTAGAAGCCGAGGCTCGGGGAGCATTGAAATTTCACCCTAACCACTCGCCCCGATCTCTTTAACTTGAGGCGGACGGCTGAATCGCTTTAGAAAAATACTCAAGGTCATTTCCATACGCGATTCGTGCTGGTTATTAATGAGGTTGCGAAGTGTGCGGAACAAGCGCATTGGGTTGCTAGTATAGCTCATAGCATAAAATAACACTAGACCTAAAACTCTATAGACTTTCAAAGCGCGCGCCGACAATTTATCATCCCAAGAAACGACATTCTTTAAGTCAGCGTAAGATAACAAGGAGCTAAAATAGTCGTCCTCAAAATCTCCTATTTTCCCCTGCTCTTTCAATTCGCTGTACATCTCGGTACCCGGATAAGGCGAATACGTCCACACCGAGACATCGTTGGCCCCACAAATAGCCATACGGGCGATAAAGAGCAGACTTTTCCATACATCACTATGGGATTCTTCGGGGAATCCAAATATGATATTAGCCTTGACATTGAGTCCATTCTCCACAGCCGTGCGCATGGACTCGATCATACGCTGGGGCACTACTTTTTTCTTTATTCTTTTGAGTACTCTTGGCGACCCGCTCTCCGGTGCATAGGAGAGATTTCGACATCCCGATCGATATAGATACGACAAGACTTCTCCGTCTAAAGCCTCTGAGCGCGTCCCGCTGGGCAATTGCCAAGTTATATTCAGCTGACGATCTATCAAGTCCTGTGAAAAATCAATAATCCAATCCTTGCGCACTACGGCCGTCAGATCATAAAAATCGATATTGCTCACATTGTAGTTTCGCACATAGGATTCAATTTCATCTACGACCAAATCGGGACGCCGCGCCTTCCAACTCGTAGTCCACATATTGGGACTCGAACAGAAGGTGCACTGATAAGGACACCCGCGCGTGGCGAGCATGGGGATAGTCCGCCCCCGGTTGACACCAAAGCTATACCCCTTTTCTAGATAATTCTCTATCGGCGTAAGGTCCCAACGGGGTAATGGAATATCATCGATTGCAGTAATGCGCTGTCGCCTAGGGGTAAACTTTAGCTCTCCCCCATTACCTCGATATACAATGCCCGCTACATCTTTCCATTCTTTATCTTGCTCTAACACCTCGACCAATTCCACAAACGTCTCTTCGCCTTCGCCCAATATAGCGTAATCTAAAGCGGGACAATCACTCAACGAAAAAACTGGCTCAGCCGTAATATGCTCTCCGCCTCCGATTATAATTATATCGGGGAAAGATTGGCGAATAAGATTGAGTAGCTTTCGCACTTCCGGCCACTCAGAAGTAAATAGACACGATATGCCCAAAACGCGGGTACGGGCATCAATGCGTTCTACAATTTCTTCATGGCGTAAACCATTAGCCACCAATGGATAAATATCACAGTCGTAGGTCTGGTCGAGAGCCTCCCCCACAGCATCGACAATCTGCACTTCGTGTCCCGCATGACTTATACTACCCGCCAGATAAGCAAGCGAAAGTGGCGGAGTAGCATTGAGTGTAATAGCCGATTTGGAGAATATGCTAGGGGGACGAACGATCGTGACAAATGACATAGGGATTTTCAGTCTACGAAACGATACTTTACCAACGTGAAAATCGCCTCGAAACCATCTCTCCAGTGAATCTTTTTACCGTCGATAAACTCGCGGGGCTCATAACTGACGGGCAGTTCGACAATTTTCAAACCCATCTTGGATAATTTAGCAGTGATCTCGGGTTCAAAATCAAAGCGATTTGCCCGCAAGGTAAAACGCTGCAGCAGTTCAGTGCGAAAGACTTTATAACAGGCCTCCATATCGCGTATATTCGTGCCATAAAGTATATTGGTCAGACCGGACAGGAACCTATTTGCATACGCGTTGAGTGCGCTGCGATGATTCCAGCCATGTACAAAACGGGACCCATATACTACGTCGGCTGTGCCGTCGATAATCGGCTGAATTAAACTGGGAATCTCTGCAGGATTGAGCTCAAGATCGGCGTCCTGAATCGTCACGATCTCGCCCGTTGCGTGCTGGTAGCCAGTGCGAACCGCCGCCCCTTTCCCCTGGTTATGTTCGTGTAGAATGACGCGAACGCGTTCATCATCCCATGCGGATAAGACTTGGCGAGTGCCATCCGTTGAACCATCATCAACGACGATCAACTCGACATCGAGTCCCAGGTCAAGAACGCGGTCTATGACCTGATTAACCGTACTCACCTCGTTGTAGACCGGCATTACAACGGTGAGCAAAGCGCGCTTTTGCGTCTCTTTTTCCAGGATATCCTCCCCCGCAGTATCCCCTGCGTATACCATCGTATTTTGGCTCATAATCACTCTCTATAATCTATTATGTATTAACTTATAAATTCAAGGTAAAAGATTGCGGCAAAGCCGCGCTATTGGGCAGCAAAATTATCAGCGAAGGACAGCAGCACGCTCTTCGCAAACCTCTTCGTACCAAGACCAATAGCGCTTTAACCCACTATCGAGTTCAACCGTTGGCTGGTAGCAAAAATGGGATCGCGCCTTCTCGACTTGAGCACAACGCCGTGAGACCAGATCCCAGTTTCGGCGCGGAACTCTTTCTACGCCAGCACCGTTGCCCACTATGTTGTTAATCATTTCGGCCAAATCACCGACCTGCGTCTCCACGCCGGTGCCCAGGTTGAAAATTTCTCCGTGGGCCCGCTCTGTAACGGCTGACAAAATTGTTCCTTCTACGATATCTTCAACAAATGTGAAATCGCGAGTCTCCTCACCCGAACCCATTATTGGCAGAGGTTTTCCGGCTGATGCCAGTGCAAAAAAATTGGGAATCACATTGCGATAGCACCCCGGAAACTCTCCTGGACCATACGAATTAAAATAGCGCAGTATAGCAGTAGAGAGCCCGTGATGATGAGCAAAAAATTGGACGTACTGCTCACCGAGAACTTTTGTTATTGCATAGGGAGTATCCGGCGATAAAGGCAAAGTTTCGTCGAGCACCTCCCCGCGGTTTCCGTAAACACAAGAGGAGGAGGCAAATACAAAGCGCCGCACTCCTTGTTTGGCTGCACTCTCAAGTAACCGTAGGGTCCCCAAACCATTGGTATGTAAATCGTCTTCCGGATGTTCAACCGAATTCTGATTGGCGAAAAGAGCAGCTAAGTGAAAAACGTAGTCGACCCCACCGACGAATGCGGTATTGAGTAAAGAAGGATCGGCCAAGTCACCTTCCAACAAAGAGATCAGATCTTCCACATCGGCTAAATTTTCTCGAATACTCGAGCTAAAATCGTCAAGTACGACGACATCTGCTCCCAAGCGCACCAACTGGCGCACCAAGTTATTGCCAATAGCCCCCGCGCCACCCGTCACTAAAGTGCGCGCTCCGACAAGAGAGGAAAACTTCGACTCCTGATCCTTATCATTGACTTTAACCATATCATCGACTTTAACCATGGTGTTTTGTCTCCTCTTCTGAACCGGTGCCATTACTCTGCCGATCACGTTTGCCAACTTCTCCAACTACACCGTTCAATTCATACACTTCTATAAAATGTAAATAATTGTATTTTAATGCCTTAAGGCGCATAGAATAAATATAATCACCTATGCCTGGCAGTGCCTCTAAACCGTCAAATACGAGGTTATTCACGAGGAATTCTATTTCCAGCAACTTGTCTGGCCTGCGGTGTGGAGCCGTAAATACAGGACGCGCATCTCGATCGAGTTGCTGCATTAACTCGCGTTCTCCAGCTCTTTCATAGCGCTTATACAAAGCGATATACCGCGCACCCTCTGCCCCTCGCTGCGGATCGATGTTTTTGATTCCATTTATAGCCCACAATGTGTTACCCGACGCTGAAACAACCCTTACTTCATCATGCAATTTTAACCATTGAGCCGTTGAGGCCCACGCCGATTCAACCGCGTAAATGGGACGAACATGGACAATATTAACCGCAGCAACGGCAAAAATGACCCATATTAAGACGCGCTGCGGGGGCCACGACCACTGTCTCAGTGTTTTTAGCAAAAGCCGTTCCAACGCAACAGCAGCCAACAGTGCTGCGGGCAAGCAGCCCCCTGCAGCATAGCGGTATACGGCTTGATTCTTACTACAAATGAAAAAGAGCAATGGCACCCAAAAGAGTATTAGTATGAAAAGTATTTTTGCATCCTTGCGGTCGTCCCGCAGCCAGAAGACGATAGACAATCCAATCAATACGCAAACCAACAAACCTTCATGAGCCCAAAAAAGCAGCAAATACGTATATATCTTTTGCAATATCGTCACTTCGCCAGCGATAACAGCATCGGCATGCAGCGCAATTTGTTCGAAATAGGTGCGAAAAGGTACAACTAACCAAGCCGATGCGGCACTAAGTGTTCTGCCAAAGAAGAGCCCAATCGCCCGATAAATAGCTTCGATAGATAGAGCGACCCCCGCCCCGCCAACAGCGAGCCAGAAGCTTCTCTGTAAAGCCAGTACCCTGCCGCGTAAACGCCAACTACTTACGAACTCGGCCATCCCGCATAGTCCTACATAGGGCAGTAAATTGGGATGTATCGCGATACACATCCCCCAGATAGCTCCCACCACCCAGAATTGGCGCACTCCTCCTGAGCTTTCTCTCCTACAAAAATGCAGATACAAATGTGCACCGAGTAAAAAAAATGCAAGCGAAGCGATGTGGGCCATACCCGTCCGCGCATAGACTAATGCACTGCCCGATGTCGCAAAGAACAAAGCCGCCAGCAATCCCACTTCTGCGCAGAAAAAAGCCATTCCCACCCAGGCAATTAACCAGATTGCCACGGCAAAAAACAGCAAGTTCGCGTAGAGAATTGCATGGGGCTGAGGCCCCCATATACCAATGGCAACTAAGCATATAAAATCAAATAGGGGCTTGCTATAATAGGGAAAAATAAATTTTATTCCCTCTCGTTCATAACGAGCACTAAGCTCCCCCACATCAGCCGTTCCCTCGATAATGTTAGCCCAGTTATCTCCTCCCCAGCCTAGGAGCAAACTCAGCGAGCGAGCGGTTTCAAAGTAGGCTGTATCATCCCCTTGAGTAACGGGTAAGTCATTCAAACCAGGCAATGCAAGCGCAATGCCCAAAGCCACTATCGCGGCAAATGCCCAAGTTATCTTCGCGGGAGCAATCATACCTAACTATATCTTCGTTGCAGCAACGAAATAGTTAGAACAAAACTTATTAAGCAATGGAGTAGCTTCAACGCAGCGCTCAATGCCGCGAAAAACAGTGAGCATTGCCGGAGACAAAAACTGGGGGACAAATCCCATATAACGCCCTTCGCGCACTTTAAATCCGGCGCGGCGAATTTTGCGGTGGAGAAAACCACGGCGCATCAAACGAGCATTGTCCTCTCCAATTTTATTCATGTAATAATACCAATAGAGATTCAACGGATTAGCTTCGTAAATAAGCACAGTGCCTCCAGGCTTTAGCACGCGATGTACCTCACCCAAGGCATCGTCGACATAGTCGAGTCCTTCAAAGGCAATATGGTGAAATACATCGACGCTAAAGACGAGATTGAAGCTGCTATCTTGGAAGGGCAACTTCACGCCATTTCCCTGTAAAAAAGCGGCCCCCTTATTACCGCTTTTGGAACGGGCAATATCCACCATATTTTTAGTATAATCCATGCCAATTCCACGGATATCTTCTTTGGCCAAAATCTCTTCGAAGATAGTGCCAGTACCCACTCCGAGGTCTAAAAAACGATCTCCCGTGGTCAACCGCTCCGATGCCAACGCGGCCCGACGCCCGGTAACATAGCGCTTAACGACGTCGGTGATATACATCGTCTCATAGTATTCCTCGGCTCTATCTTCCCACCAGTTCTGTTGTTTTTCCATAGTTTGCACTGCTTCCATGTCTTTTTTGCTCCGCAAAATGTGGCGATGCCACAGCAGATGATTGCCTCTGTGTCAACGCCCACCACATAAAGGCTACGAATAGACCCAAAACAGAAAAAGCACGCGCGTACCACTCATAAGCCGGCAGCACATAGCGGTGCTCAACCAACCTGACTCCTGCGGGTAGATAGAGAGCTGTCAGTCCTGCTTGGGCCTTTAGTACAGGAATCTCTCGACGGTCATTATAAGCGTGCCAATCCCTGAAGTACTGCTGAGAGAGAAAGATAAAATTACCATTTACATTTCGATCAATCTCATATAAAGTCCGCTCTGCCCCCTTCTCGAGACGCGTGAGGTTTGCAACTTGAGAGTCGACTTCGCGCGCGTAGAAAGCGCGCAGCTGATCCATATCCCAAGCCTCGATCTCAGCCGGAGCCTGGGCATCTCCCACCGCGATACAGGCGGCAAATTTTGAGCGCATTTCGACATCCAATTCGCCCCAAGACTCACTCAATATGAATAGCAAGCGATCTGCCCGATATTCGGGTAAATGTGTAATTTTTTCGAAAAATTCTTGCCCTTTCCTCGTCGAACCCAACACCAGAATAGTCTCCTCTGGGACGACTCCCCAAAAGTGGCGCAGATTGCGGAAGACCGCCTGACTCTGCTTCGCTTGCCCCCCCCCCCCATTTACAATAGTACCGAGGCTGAGATCTCTACTCGAAGCGTCATAGCTATTATCAGCGGATGTTTCTTCGCGCTCGATAAGCAACTCTAGGTTGGGGTCAGCTTGCAAATGCGTGACCCCACGCTCAAAACCGAACCCATCTCCGCGATAATCGTAGAGCTTGCGAGCCAAATCGACATATTCTACATCGAGTAATGCCAGCGATTCGGCCGTGTTATAGGTAGAATCCAACGTCCTCATCGCTTGCAACTGGTGCGAGATATAGGAGTCGTATTCCCAATTGCGCGTGCGCAACTCGATTATATTCGCGACCGGTTTCTGCATCAATACGGGCAATAAGTAGAAAGTGTGATCTGGGTTATAAGTAAAAAAACGGTGGCCTTCATCCCAGTCCGCATCATCTGCCTGCAACTGTTTCCACACACCCACCTCTGGTAGGTCCTCTAACGACAAATGCGTGATAGCCAGCCTGTTGAGAAAGAAAGTTACCCCCCCCAAATCGACTAGTAACAAAACGCAAACCATGCCTACTGCGGCAATGGGCTTTAGCCAGTGTAAGACCAAGGACGCAATATGGCGCATGCCAAAAGCAGCTAATAAAGACAGCGCTAATGTCGGTAGAATCGCCCAGTTATGCGTGCGCCCAACCCAGGCGGAAGCAGCCATGTTGGGAATCGCAGCAAAGTAGATGAGATAGTATCCACCCAGCAGCGCCCATAAACCCGCAACTCTTCTATCGCGCGCCTTAACGTAAAATCCAACCGAGGCGATAGCCACACCCAAAGTAGATAGACCGATATAGTCTGAAAACACAGCCCAAGCGAGGAAATCTCTTCCCAAAAAACTAAGCCCTGTCACCCAATAACAGACAAAGTTTAGGCCGTAAAGCGGGATCCAAAATAAAACGAGCCAAGGCGCGATAAACGCATTGCCCCGGGCCTCGCCTAACAACAAAACTTCCTGGCGCATGACCATCGCCGGAGCGATGAGAAAGATTGACCACCAGGCCGCAAATAGTCCGAATAGGATGCTGTACACCAACCAGCGTCGGAGTGATGCAGATTTCGTATGTACCGCCACCACATACGCTAAAGGCACGACAAAGAGAACTACTTTAACAGCAACTTGAGCGTTAGAGGTCACACTAATGCAAAGTATTAACGCAGAGGCCAGCAAATATCCCCGAGACGCGCGGCAGATGGCGTAAATAAAAAAAAGGGCGCACCACGGCATTAATGCATATAGGAGTAAATTGCTCAAATAAGATTGGTAATATGCCGTAAAGGACAGAAACCAAGAAAGGGAGTAACTAACAGATGCTACAATCCCCCCCATCGCAGATTCTGACAGATCGCGCGCAAGCACATACATCCCCATCCCCGCAATGACATAGAGCAAAACGGCATAGAAGCGCGCACCAACTTCAAGCCCTAGGGCCGAGGTAAATAGTCCCATTACCAGCGCGTCTAAGACACCGGCCATTTTAAAAGCAGGTTGACCTGAAGCTGAGAACGAGCTCCAGTCGGACCAGTCCCCGTTCGCAATTCCTTTGTTCATAAGCCATGCGTTGTACAACCAGAGGAAAAAATCGTATCCACGCGAATAGCACAACGACACGACCCAATGCCCACCTGCTATAACGGCAAAGAGCAGAGACACAGCATATCCCCATCGATTTTCATGGCTTGTAGTAATTGACATCAGGTGCACACTTATCCTTGATTACTACTAACTATATCGGTTTAGACTCCAATTCCTGTAGTGCCCCCCGATCTTGGCACGATGGGTCTGACACCTCATCCATATCATCGCAAAGGTCGCGATAGCTCGAAGTGAGGATGGAGCGCTCGCGCAGTAATTCGAGCATGCCGCGCAACTCTCCCGATTCGACCGCATCCCAGGGATCGAGATAGATATTGACAAGCCCACCTCGATTACCAACAATCACCGCATCTAATAAATCGGCAAAAAGGCTCGTTAAGCCACCCACCTCACTATGACTAGCGTTGCACTTACCAATGCTATGCCATGAATCAAATACACCAAATGGATGCTCTGGGCACGGGCTAACGGGAATTTCCCAGACCCCTTTATGCGCTTGAAATGGCACCGGCCCTACCCGAGAAGTCATAGTAGAGCTGGAGAAGCGGTAGCCTAAATTGGCGAGGACAGGATAGACATCGTCTACGTGTAGTGCGCCGAAGTGGGGCGTGCGAAAACCGACGGGGGCAACGCCTAAGATGTCGCTCAGCGTAGCGTGACCACGTTCAATCTCAAGCCTTCGCGCATCGCTACTAATGCGGTTGAAATACTCTCGGCTCAGCCCTTTTTCTCGGGCGTAATCGTAACTGGGGTGATAGAGGTTGGGGTGGGTCTCAGTGTGGTTTATTATCTCGTGACCAGACGCCACGAGCAAGCGGTGTTCATCGGGGTATTTGAGCACCCATTGGCCGATACAAGCAAAACTAGCCCGTGCGCTAAATTCGCCTAGCAGTTGGACCAGGCGCTTCAAAACCTCAATATCACGAGGGAAATCGCAGTCAAACGAGAGAATACAACGCGATCTCGCCTCCCCTCGGTTCCTCAGCAAATGAGCAAAGCAGAATCGAGGTGCAAGCACTGTCAACGCCTTAGTCGCCAGCGGCCAGTGCCCGATACGACCGATCCAATTCCTATCCATCAACAAGCGAGACCGCCTCGCTCTGCAGCTGTTTTTTTCGCCCTCTAACCCCCTTGCTCTCTACGCCATATATGTCTTGCAACCCGCGCCCCTCGAACCAGGATTCCACTTCTTCCATTGGGAAATGAAATTGATATTGGGGATGGTACCAGTCAAAAGTGTCTATATGAGAAATACGCCAGTCTGGGTCTACGCGGATCGTCCCTTGTATCGCCGCGCCAAGGCCCGGAATAAAACGTCCAACCTTCCAGTAAAACCAGTTGAAAGGAACACAGAGGTAAGAAAGGTTATAGAGCGTCTTAAGCGGTAGATTCAGAGATACTTTGCGTATCATTCCTTCAATGAAGCGCGCAGGAGCCGGTCGCTTGCGATAGATCTTAACTGAGATATCACCGCCTGGTTTAACGAAGTCTACGAGCCCTTCAAAAGCACGACGGGGGTTCGGCGTATGATGCAACACCCCCCAACTATAGACCAGATCAAATAGTTCCTTGCGAAATGGTGGATAAAAAAGATCGGTCTGTACGATATGCGCCTTAGGCATATCTTTAGTAATTCGCCGTGCGTTAATCACGGCCACACTGAGGTCAATGCCGACGACTTCGGCACCATAGCCCTGAACTACGCGCGTATGGCGCCCATAACCACAGCCAGCGTCGAGCACCAATTTACCAGAGAAGAAGTCTGGGGTTAAACCGCCCTCGAGCACATAGCCCTCATCGCGCTGATCGCGGACGGCCGAGTAAATCGTCCACTCAAAGCCGAAGCTCTCTTGCGTCTTCTTTTTTTCTGCTTCAAAACGGCGAATCTCCTCTTCGGAGATCGTCCATTCGGGAAGCCTACCTGCATATTTTTCGGCAAAGTCTCCGTAGATGTCCAACGCATTGGGCAAAATAACCGGTACAGCGTTTACGATCGGGAACCAAGTGCCACAGGGACACCGCAGGATACCCTGATCGACTTCTACTTGGCCATCGGCATTTTCACTCGATTCAAACTCTTCACAGCTGAAAGCATCCCCACATTGAGGACAGGCCAATAAGTCTAAAAGACGGTACTTCATCTGATATAATCCTCCTCGTAACAGCTCAATTTACTCAATCCATAACAAATAGCATGCCAGTGTAACAATATTCAGATTGTTTCACTGGCTATTTCCCTCTGCTCCGACACGGTTTCACTCGCTAGCTCAACCGACTTCAACTCCAGGTATGACAACATCTTGCCCCATTTAGCTATCTGTTTTTTCGAGCAAAAGTCATCTTGAGCCCTTCCCATGTTAGCCCTACAACGGCTACGCAGCTCATCACTCTCGGCCATTCGCCTCAGACAGTTAGCGAGCCCTTCGACATCTCCAGCATCGGCGACGAGACCGATTTCATAGCCCTCGACGATTTCGCGCGAGGCCCCCTCGGGTAGAGAAGCCACAATCGGAACTCCAGCTGCTATATAATCGAAGAGCTTAGTTGGCGTGGCATAGGCATAGGTCGCATCACTCAGAGAGAAAAAACCTATATCTGCCCCCGCTACGATCTGTGCCATTTCATTTTGGTCTTTAAAACCACCAAAATGACATCCCGCTGTTAACATTTTGCGAATTTTCACGGAAAAATAAGGGCTTTCGGGACCATAGAAATCAACTCGTAAACGCTCTTCCCATGCGGAATCCTCCGCTAGCAGTTGCGCATAAGCCTTGAGTAAAACCTCGGGTTTCTGCACGCGCGACATCGCACCGGCATAAATAACGCGCAACATAGCAACCGACCGATTGGCCCTAACAACTGCCGCAACGGGCATTGGTGGCACTATGTTAAAGACGACCTCTACTTTATCCTTTGGGAGCGAGTAGCGGCGCAGTAAATCACGCCGTAGCGCCTCGGTCGTGACGCTGATCCGATCAGCAGACTTTACAATCTTCCCTTCGACAAAACGATAGAAAGGCTGCAGTATTTTGCGCCAGCCACTAGTCATAACACCGGAAAAATCGTCCCTAAAATCGATGAGCAGCGGAAACCCGTACCGCCGCCGAACACAATAGCCGACAAGCAAGTCTGAAAAAACCGGATAAACGACAAAGACAGTTCCCGTCTGAGAAAAAATTTCGTCTCTCCGCCGCCAAACGCTCCAAGCCCAATTCAGATAGTAGCAAGGTAAAATGCCCAAAGCGTAGAGAACAATATTTAATCCCCTCCAATTGGCAGCCTTTACGCGATGCACAACTAGATCTGGGTGCAAAGCCTCTTCCAAACTGCGATCCTCTTGATAGGCTATTAGCCCCCCCTCTTCACGCTGCATACATACCACTTCAACATCAAAGTCTTCCGTTAGGGAATTCGCCACGCAGGAATTGGTAATAGCATTGCCACGACCGAAGGGCGGGAAGCAACAGGCGATAAAATAAACTTTGTGCTTCAGATCCATCTTAACCCCTTGAAGGATAAACGATCTCAAACACGGCATACCCTTCATCTAAATGCAGAATTTTCAAATATTTCTTGCGAAAATTTTCATGCCAAGGATCGTCAAAATACTGAGGGTAGCCCACCCCCCGGGTTCGCCCAGGCGGAATGTATCTCATACGCACGATATGCGTTAAACCCAATTCACCCATCCGCGCCAACAATTCTTCAGCCGTTTTGTAGTCGCCATACTGTAAAAGCATCTGGTAAGGGTGGTCCCATATATAGGGTCGCTCACAATAATACCCCTTTACGATGCCTTGTAATAACACAACTGACTTTTCAGGTAGATGCTGGTTTACAAAGCGAAAGGCTTGGTAGTTACCTTCGTTTTCTAGTAGGTATTGATCCGGTTTCTGATGCGAGAATACATAGTTTATCCCCTTATAAGACAGGGCATAACCCAGAGCGAGGTTTCCCACTAAAGTAGCTACAAAAATTCCGTTAAAGGCTAAACCAAACAAACGCACGCGCTGGCGACTCAACTGCTCGGCAACTAGCCCCATCAAAACGCTGAGGAGTGCGAAGAGGGCAAAATTATAGCGCGGATTCCCGTCTATATAGAGAACGGCGAGCAGATAATAAATCAAACAAGCCAAAACCAACCAACGCACACGCGCCAATCGCCCAATGGCTAGAATTCCCGGCAACAGCGCCACATAGTAGATACCCGTGGCCTTCTGCCATCCCAACTGCTGGTTCCAGGCCCATTCCCATAGTGAAGCGACAGACCAATAGAGTAGATCTTGGACCCGAGTGATAAGGGAAACCATATTGCCAATTTCTGCGCCCTTGGAAACACTGTAAGAGCCTTTATAAGCCAGACCATTGAAAATCCCATTGGCCACCGGCCAAACCGGATTCCCCGCCTCCCATACCGCACGCAAATACCACGGCGAGGCCACCCCTATAGCAATAGCAGAATAGAGAGCGAGGGAGATGATCAAATGGCGGATGTTCTTTTTCTGATATAGTCCATATACTACGATCACTACAGCTATTAGCACGGTCATAAAAATAGCAGTGTGTTTAGCCCCCATAGCCAAGCCCATAAATATGGCAGTTAGTACTAGAGTTCGGAGTCCACCCTCATCCAGCCATTTAACGAGAGCCCAAAAACCGAGAAACTGAAAAAGGCCAACACCGACATCGATATAAGCCAGTGGGGAGAAAAACACAAAAACCGGCATATAGGCGTAAATAGCCGCTGCCCACACACCAGCTTTAGCATTAAAATATCCCCTGCTAAAACACCAGATAGCGAGAACGGTTGCAGTCCCCATAAACCAGTGGACAACCTGGGCGAGTGAAGCATCGCGCAAACCAATGGCCAGCAGATAGAGCATGCCGATATTATCTGGGTAGAGCGATCCGGTTAGCGAGCGCTCGAAGCTTATATGCTGTTTTAAAAGATATAGTTTGGGCAGTGCCAAATGGTAAGCCAGCGGGTCAACAGCACCGTGGGCAGGCAACAAAGCACGCATTAGGTTTAACAACAATCCAAGGCCAATGAGTGCTATAAGCCAGAAGTGGAACAAGCGCCAATTGAGAGAGATACCGCTTAGGCCTCCCTGTAGACGTCCAGCTAATCCAACTAATTCTTTGCGCCCGGCCAGAGCGCCCAGAACGAGTACGCCATAAAAAACCTCGCGATAGAGCAAGTGCGCAAAACCGAGAAATAAAATCCCCAAGGCCAACGTGCCCAGTCCAAGGCCCAAAGAAAAAATTAATTCCTCGGCACGTGACTCGAAAATCGGCCCTATGCGACGCAAAAGCGTCAGCCCCACTCCAACGGCCACTATAGAGATAAGCAGGATATAAACGAGTTCAACCAACGAGCATTCTCCAGACCTGAGCCACTAAATCTATATAGTTCAAGGAACTAAATGCTTTCTGGTTATAGTAGTAGTATCCCATGCAACCAATAGCCCACGCTGAGGCGGCTAACTCTAGCACCCAATAAAACTTACCAAATCCAGTAGCGCTCCCTTCCCCATATTTATCTTTAGTAGTCATGCCATCTTTCACTTTTGAATGATCCCGCCCACTATCAGACAATGTCCTTTCACCCACCCCCTTAACAGCCTCTCTTCAATTTTTCCGAGTCCCAAAAAAATTGGGAAAAACAATTTTTTGTAGATTTTAAACAACCGCGAATTTGCAACATCGACTAAATCAGCCTGTGAGTTGTAGCGCGTTTTCTGCGAGGCGTAGGCGAGCTTGGTAACACCCAGCAATATCTCGCTCAAAAAGAAGTTGGTATAGGCTACTTCGGTATCTGCGATAGTGCAATCGCCCATCAATTGCTGCAGCGATTCCGTCGTATAGCCCTCGCGATAATTTTTCTGAAACTCGTCCTCTTCTCCGTGCAAATACGTTTTGAGCCAAGTCTCCGTAAAAATCCCCTCAAGGGCCGGCGTAGAAATCACGATGCGCGCGCCCTGCTTGGCCACGCGCACGATCTCGCCAAGTGCCTGGTGGTCGTCGGGCACGTGTTCGATTACATCGGCAAAGATCACTTTGTCGAAACTGCCCGTGGCAAAAGGCAACCCACCGGCGCCGGCCACGACAAAATCCCCCTCGACTTGGTCGCGCGCATGCAGCAGCGCCTGGTGGCTCATATCGATACCGACGATCTCGGCTCCGCGCGCGCGCGCAAGACTGCTCAAATAGCCAATGCCACAACCGACATCGAGCAGGCGTTCCCCCGGTTTTATATCGAGCAAACGCAGAATCTGCCGCTCTTTAAAACGCGTTGTCAGCGAGTATTTTAGCGGATTTTCTTTCATCGCGACCCTTTCA
>Ga0055584_100002923_pt1 | contig 16917 bp, 14 predicted proteins | sample OSDHelmetaG_FD_58716 | JGI IMG/M metagenome (GOLD analysis project Ga0055584, IMG submission 58716) | Pelagic marine sediment microbial communities from the LTER site Helgoland, North Sea, for post-phytoplankton bloom and carbon turnover... | ecosystem: Environmental > Aquatic > Marine >... | reverse complement strand
TTTATATGTATTGCAATTGGTTTAGGTTATGGTGCTAATCAAATTAATGTAACCATCATAGGTTTTTTATTGACTATTATTGCAGTAGCTTTAATCAGAAGATCCGCTTTTAAGGTTGAGAGATCGAATGTGATGTATCTTACAATTAGTAAAGAGTCAAAGGAAAGACTTGAAATTACAAAAATACTTGAAGTGCTTGAGAGAAATTCTGTTGAAATTGATTTAAAGAGGCTAGATGAAGGCCCATCATCAAATGAGGCATCATTTGTAACTTCATTCCAAAATAAGTCACAGATCTTGAAATTAAGAGAAGATCTTTTTAAACTCGATAACCAACTAGAAATAACCTTTTTGGACAATACCAAGATTTTCTAATTGTGAAGATTAAGTCGAAACAAAATCTTAATAACTACAAGCTAGATAATTTCAACTTTTTAGGTGCCTCAAAGCTAAAATCTCTATTAGTTTTTTTTATATCTGTACTTGTATTTTTAGTGCTAAGTTCAATGCTGATATGGTATGGCGCAGTTTTGCAAAAAAATCAAACTATGTCAAAAATTCAGCAGATAGCATTCAATGCTATGGAAACTAAATTTTCAGTTTTCAGTAATTATGTAGATGGTTTTTTTACTTCGCCAGATAAATTATTTATCGATCTTGATTTTAAAGGGGTTCAATTGCTTAATTATGCAAGAGAGTCTGCTTTATCGAGAGGCATAATTACTGATGAAGAGCAAGAAGTTGTTGTTAAGGGAAAATTATCACTTAATTCTGAAGTATATGAAGTTAAGCTATCTCCAACAGGGCAGAATTTAGATATGATTGGTAGTATTGATAAAAGAGCTTACAAAGTTAAGGTTTTAGAGGGCAAGAAAATTTATGGCATGGAGGAGTTTAAATTACTTCCTCCAACTTCAAGAAATAATGTTGTCGAGTGGATAGGGCATGCATTAGAAGAAAAAGAAGGTTTGATTGCTCTTAGATATTTTTTTATTGAGCTTGCTTTAAATGGAGAAAATCTAGGAGTGTACGCTATTGAAGAGCACTTTAATAAGGAATTACTAGAAAATAGAAGGTCTCGTGAAGGCATTATATTTTCAGCAAAACCAAACCAAATAAAAATATTTAATGAAAAGAAAATAAGTCAGGATCTAAATAAAAAAAATCAAATCAGATTTTTGCAATCTGCATTACAAAGTGTAAAAGATAATGAATTAGAAATCGAGAGGATTTTTGATTTAGAAAAATTTGCATCGCACTTTGCAATAATAGATCTAATGGATGGTTACCATGCAGTTGGCGATAACTCTATCTATTATTTAAACCCTGTAACAAACTTAATAGAGCCGATTACTCGTGAATATAATTCCTTGCGCTATTCTGATGGGCAGCCAAATGTTGAAAAGTTGATGATTGATCTTTATCAGGGGGAGGGAGAAAGCTGGGCTTTTGCAAATAAGCTTTTTAAAAATAATGAGTTTACTGAAAAATATTTGATAAAACTTTCAAAATTATCAAATAAACAATATCTTGATGAGTTTTTTTTAGAAATAGATGAAAATTTGAATCAACAAACAAACATAATATATAGAGAAGATCCTTTTTATAAATTCCCCAAAGAATATCTCTATGAAAGGCAGAAACAAATCAAAGCATGGTTAAATAAAGATTTAATGATTGTTGCCAATGTTAATGAAGATAATGATTCTTTATACAATCTTAAAGTTAAAAATGACTCTCCATTCCCTATTGAATTAATTAAAATTTTTTCAACTAATCAAAGTTTCGAATTGTACTTAAATAATATAGTTTTTCCTCGAAGTGAAATATCCCTTTCAATTGAGTCAGAGCAAAATGTGAACATACGTGAACTTAATTACAGTTATCAAATTAATGGTATTCAGAACCTATCCAGAGATTCAATCGTGGTTCCAAAATCATTTATTAGTGAGATTACATTATCTAAGTTATGGAATACGTCGAATGAATATTTATTTAATAATAGCGATATAAAAGTAGATCACTCCAATAACATAATTTTTTTTGAGAATAAAGTTTATGACATAGACAGAGACATATTCATTCCTGAAAATTTTATTGTGAAAGCAAAACCTGGTTCAATATTAAACCTTATAAATGGTGCATCTATTTATTCTAAGTCAGCATTTGTCTTTAATGGTTTGCAAATTAATCCAATCAAAATTACTTCCTCAGATCGCTCAGGGGGTGGTTTAGTAATTCTTTCTCCAAAAATAGAGAGCATATTTTCAAATACTATTTTTGAGAATCTAAGCTCACCAAATATTGGCAGTTCAGGATTAACTGCGAGCATAACAATTTATAATACAAATGCTTCTTTTGAAAAATGTATTTTTGAAAATAATGAATCTGAGGATTTTTTAAATTTGATAAATTCAAAATATGAACTTGTTGATTTAGATTTCAAATCTGTGAAAAGTGATGCTCTTGATAGTGACTATTCTCAGGGCACAATAAATGATATCTTATTTACTGATATTGGAAATGATGCTATGGATTTTTCAGGAAGCATTTCTGAACTATCTGAAATTAGTATTGATGGAGTAGGAGACAAGGCTTTAAGTGCCGGTGAAAAGAGTATTATTTCAGGTAAACATATTGGTATTTTAAATGCTGAAATAGGAATAACAAGTAAAGATCTTTCTGAAGTTAGCCTTAGTAATGTGAAGATCAGCGACACTAGATTGGGTTTTGCTGTTTTTCAGAAAAAAGAAGAGTATGGTGCAAGTGAAGCTAAAATTACTGATTTAGAGATGACAAATGTTGATTTTATACACTTAGTAGATCTTAATTCAACTTTAACTTTAAATGGAAAAGATGTGATTAGTAAACTTCCCAAAGTAGAAAATTTTCTATATGGAGCTAATTTTGGAAAGAGTAGTAAGTAGTAGTTGGGATAATTAATTAGGATTTAAATATATAAAACTATATTTTTCTAAGTTTAAATTCAGTTGCCAATCAATATTGTATCTAAGTTCGATAAACTTTGTAAATAATTGACATACATCAAGACTAGATTTCTTGTCTTTTGGAATAATTACCTCAAGAATCAACTTTTAGCCTCAAAATCTAAAAGGTCGAAGTTAATTATATTTTTTTTTAGTTAAATTTATTTATAAATTAAGCAAGATCAAATAATGAAAAAACAATTTAGTGTATTCCTATTAACTTAATTATAATATGCATCTTAATTGTGTTTTAGTTGATAACATTTTGAGGAATTTTAATTGAATTCATTTTTGAAGACTAAAATTAATTCTCTTGGAAAATTGTTGCTTTTTCGAGATAAGGATATATTCTATAAACCATATTATGGGTCTCTAGACTTCTTTCGACTGTTTATATACAATATATTTGCACCAGGAAGGATTCTTAATAGAATTCGATATAAGCGTTTTCCAGTTTCCAAGCCAACAGTCCCTGTTCTGGATAATTCTCTTGTAGTTAACCCAAGTAATCTATCATTTGATGATCTCGTGGAGCTCACTGTAGCTACGATAAATCGGCATGGTGCAGCAGTTGTTGATGGATTCTTTTCCGAGGAATATATAGACGAATTTAGGAATGAACATTCTAGTTTTTTCCCTTCTTCAGCCTCCGAATCTAGTAATGCACCAGAAATCTTTGAAGGCGGGACAATGTCTCTTGATATTCAGGATTTATGGATGCACGAATTTATTGTGAAAGTGATCCAAAGCTATATAGGCCGGCTTCCTTATGCCCGACGATATGCTGAAGTTTGTGAAATACGACCTCGCCGTAAAACGACAAGCCGAGATTTCTCGCGCCCAAACTGTAATGGTAACCGCCTTCTCGCAGAAGAATGGCATGTTGACCATTCTTGCTTGATTCAAGCAGCAGTGTTCTTCGATGATGTTGTTCCTGATGGTAGTCATATGGAGGTTATTTCAGGCACGAATAGGATGCTATGTAGTCCTCTGACTCTCTCACATGAATATGTGGAGAAAAGTAGTTGGGCTTCAAAAGTATTGCCCTGCATAGGTAGAAAAGGATCTATACAATTCCATTGTGGTAATGTCTACCATCATCTTAATGCAGAGCCTCTCCACTCGCGATGCTGGCTAAAATTCGAATTTACATCTGGTCCCAATATCATGACATCTCCAGACGGTATTTCTAGTCTATTAGCAGGCTCTTCGAATTACAAAGATCTTACTCCAGAGAGAAAGCAGATCCTTAGCGGTGTGCTCCCCCTTGAATCTAATAAGGGTTATCAGCCACATCATCGAGGTGGCTTCATACCAGTAAAGTTCAAAGGAATATGATTCTTTGGTTACCCTGGATTCTAGCGGACTTGATAATGGTAGTGTAAAAAAGACTCTATTATGAAAAAACAATTATTCTCTTTTGTCGGTCTCTATTTCTTTTTTTTGGTGAATTTATGAAAATATTAGTTACAGGTGGTAGTGGTTATAAAGGTCATGTATTAATACCAAAGCTTTTGAATAATGGCCATGAGGTTATTGCGTTTGACATACAGTGGTTTGGAAATTTTTTAAATCCCCACTCGAATTTAAAAGTTGTTAAGGGGGATGTCAGAAATATTGATGAAATCCCACTTGAGGGAGTTGAGTGTATTATTCATTTAGCATCCATTGCAAACGATCCTTGCGGGGATTTAAACCCTAAGCTAACATGGGAAGTGAGTGCTCTTGCAACAATGCAACTAGCTGATAAGGCAAAAAGATATGGTGTTAAAAGGTTTATCTATGCATCTTCTGGAAGTGTTTATGGGGTCAAGGAAGAGGAAAATGTAACTGAAGACTTGGAGCTTGATCCTATATCTGAATATAATAAAACTAAAATGGTAGCTGAAAGAGTTTTATTAAGTTATCAAGGTGATATGATTGTTCAAATTATAAGGCCTGCAACTGTTTGTGGCTATTCACCGAGGATGCGTTTAGATGTATCGGTTAATTTACTTACTATGCATGCATTATCAAAAGGGAAAATTACAGTTTTTGGTGGAGCTCAAATTCGTCCAAATATCCATATCGATGATATAACAGATTTGTATATTCATTTTATAAATCATCCTGAGTTTGTTGGAATTTATAATGCTGGTTTTGAAAATATATCCATTTTAAAAATTGCACAAATGGTTACAGAAAGTTTACCTGTTGAGATAGAAGTAATAGAATCTAGTGATCCAAGATCTTACAGAGTGAACTCTGACAAGGTCCTTGCAACTGGTTTCACGCCTAAAAAAGGCGTTAAGGATGCAATTAGTGAAATTGTAGAAAAATATAATTCAGGCATACTAAAAGATGAAGAAAAATTCTATAATCTCAAATGGATGCAGACTAATGAGTTATTTAATTAAATTGAGTTTTTATTTTTAATAAATGTAAAAAATGAATTTTAAAAAATAGGAGTTTAAGATTGGGATAAGAAGTTATTTAATGAAGTATTACCCTTGAAATAAGAGATATAAAGCAACGTAGCTCAGAAAAAACTAATGAAGATAGAGAGCTAGCGTGTAAATTTGAGAAGTTTTTTTTAATGAGGCTAACTTTGATTAAGACTATTATTTGTATATGTCATTATGTATAAGAAACTTGCTGTAATAGGATCTAGCTCTTTTTCAGGAAGTAATTTTATTAATTTTGTCTAAAATTCACACCAAATCTGTCTATTAACAATTGTTGACCTTTTAATTGGCTCTAGGGAGTATTCCGCTTAAAAATTTAAAAAAGAAAAATAATGATAATAAATAAAGTATTTGATAAATTGAATAAGATTGGCTTTAATAATCTTATTTTTATGACCCCACATTTATATTCTTTTGGTGATTGTGCTGATCAATTGACGTCCGGCTTAATGAAGGCAAGATTCAGCAATAAAAAAATATTTTTGTTATCTCCCTATAACTCTAAGTTTCTCTTTGGCAAGAAGATAACTAATGAAGAAATGTTACAGCTAGAGTCGAAATATATTTATAAGCAGAATCTTATTGTCTGTCATGTAATGAAATTACTGGTAACTATAATGCTTCTCCCTAGTCGGTCTCTTGATCGTGTATTAAATATGTTTGGGAAGTTTTTAGATGAAGAAAAGGTTGTTCCTCTTGTTGGATTTAATGATCTATGGTGTACAGAACATGAAATGAAATCAGGATTTTCATGGGATGTGGTGGAAAAGTATCAGTGGCATAATCAAATTGAAGATGATTATGATTTAGATTTTAGCGATCATAAGAATAAGATTGGGAGACGTTTACTTTCAGAGATCGGTATTGATTCCTCCACATGGTATGTTTGCCTGCATGTAAGAGAAGCTGGTTTCAAGAATGATCATGGTAGAAGAGAATATAGAAATTCAAGTATTCATAATTATATACCAGCAATAAAAGTTATAACAGATGCTGGTGGAGTTGTTGTAAGGATAGGTGACCCAACAATGACGCCATTACCAGAACTTCAAAATGTGATAGACTACCCTTTTACCTCGAAAAAAAGCTCATTACTTGACCTGTATTTAATAAAGCATTGTAGGTTTTATCTGGGAGCAACTAGCGGGCCTGATGCTGTCGCTGAAATGTTTTTTAAGGACGTACTGATAACAAATAAGTTCCAGTGGTTGTTGGGTTATCCAATAAGAAAGAAAGATAGAGGCATATACAAGCATGTCTATTCTAAGGCCCATGGCAGATATCTTACTTTTCATGAAGTTTTGAACGATGATTATAAAATGCAACCTATATTTGGATATATAGATGATAATTATGAGTTGACTGAAAATACAGCTGAAGACATCGAAATGGCAGTGTCTGAATTCTTACATTCCTATGTTTCAAATGACTTTTCACTCAGTCAGAATCAACTTGATGTAAATATGAGAAGAGTTTCTCAAGCAAGAGTAATATATGATAAATTCAATCTGAGGGATGATTCAGATAAATTCAATCTGAGGGATGATTCAGATAAGCTCAAGGAGATTCACACAAAGTATAGAATAGCATCTAGAGTAAGTATTAATACTCAGGGGAGTATTTGTGATTCCTTTTTGCAAAAATATCTACATCATCCATATAGTGTCAACAAATAGATTGGTTTATAAAAATTTCTGAGTCATCTCCAAAGGACAAAAATTTTCCTAGATTTCAATCTAGATTGGTATGGTATTTAATTATTATCAGGATTAACTTAATTAATTATTAAAAATGTTATCTACACAAGCCAAATGATCAATTTACTAGCAATTTCTGGGAGACTAGAGATTGGTTCTTATCAGAAATTCGTGAAGATATATCTTTATATTTGGGGCTAATCCTATGTGTTTTGGAAAACTAACTTTGCATTATCAAGATCGATAAGTTTCTCATATTTGAGGCCTAAATAGTACCAAATATTGGCAGAAATTTGTAGTGTAGAGATAATCTTTTAAGGTCTTTTAAAGACATTCTGGCATCACCACGTGTCAAATTATAGTTTTTCTCAAAATTCAATCAGTTATTTGCATTTTCTCTAAATTCAGATAGTTTATCGCTTGAAATATTTGAAACACCTCCAACTGGAACTTTATATCTTCTAAGGTCATAACAATTAAATGATTTGCCTTCAGCGATTAAATCTCTATTTATTTCAGTTCCGGGTAACGGCAATACTATACTGATAAAATTTACTCTTAGCTTGAGTATGCGTAAAACTAGTTTACCAAAATAGTCCTAACTTTATTTAGAGAGCCCCCTATACTTCAAAAGGTGGAGAATTTAATTCAGGGTGTTAGAAGATTAATATACAATCGCATAAATTGCGCATGCATTTGAAATTTTTTTCAATAATCTAAACAGTAAAAGTCATTAAAGGAAAAGAATTGGCTATTATTTAAAGATATTGTTAATATTATGATGTATCGAACCAATAATAATCTTCTGTATATCCAGTTTCATTAAAAATTGAAATCCAGTTATTTTCATGAAGTATAGTTTTAGCAACTAAATTCCAATCATTAAGATTTTTGAATTCATCTTGATTTTTGTAGGCATTAACTTTAATAAAGGCATTTTTTTTTGTTACGCGCATAATCTCTTTCAGAGATTTTTTTACTCCATTAATGTCTAGGTTATGAATTGTTGCAATAGAAATAACCAGATCAAAAGTATTGTCAGCATAGGGAAGGTTATCACAGCTTCCATGAATTAGGTAGGGTTTTACACTCTCTATAGAGTTCTCTAGGCAGTATTTAGAAATATCAAGTCCAGCAATTGAACAACCAGGCAGGAAGGATTTAAAGTCATACAACATAAAGCCTTTTGCACAGCCTACGTCCAAAATCGAGCTTTCATTTGTTAATCCATAGTGATGAATCATATCTTCAACTACTGGTTTAAAAAATTTAGGGTTATATGAGTAGCCTCCCATTCCAAGCCGCCTTGGTCCATCAAAATATTCTTTATCAAATCTTTGAGCTATTTTCCTATCACTATCCGAAACTTTGACTCTCTCAGAAATAATAGAGCTACGTTGAGTAACAGGGTATCTTGACATTAAATCTATTTTCAAAATATTAACCTCACTTTATAAATTATTTTAATAGCGTTGAAATATACTTAATTAAGTCTATTTTATTTATTGTAGACTCATTTCCTATAATCTGAACATCAATAGCTGCAGCAGTTGCCCCAAGAAAAATGGAGATCTCTGGATTTAAATCACTTCCTAGACAAATTGCTGAAATTGACAGAAAAGCATCACCGGCTCCAACTCTATCAACTACATTAGATGACAATGCAGGCACCTTGAAAGAACTATCATTGTTGGTGCAATAGGTATAAAGCCCTGCAGGACCTTGAGTAACTGAAATAAAGTTAGCATTAAGTAACTTTGCAGTAACTCTGCTCAATTCAACTATTGAATCTTGGAGATCATGTCTAGCTAATCTAATCTCCGGTTCATTTAGTGAGATGAAGTTTGCAGAATTATATCGGTTCACAACATGGTATCCTCTATTTCCACTATTAATCTGAGTGTTGATAGCTAAAAATTTAGATTTTCTCGAAATAACTTCAGTCATTGAGTCTGTTATAAAGCCATTTCCATAGTCAGGCACTACGACAATATCAAAATTTTCTAAATTTGATTCAAGCCAATCAACTAATTCTAAGTTTTCATTAGAAGTAGAATTTTGACCCTCATTAGAATGATAAATTTCAAAAAATTTATCCATTTCATCATCAACAAACCTTTCCTTTACAATCGTTCTTGCTTCATTGTAGTAGAAAAAATTGGGAGTAATATTAGGTAGTAAGTTATTCTTAATAAAACCATCATAATTTTCAAATTTTTCAATATTGCCAAGCCCAGTAAACAATGTTACTTCATCTACAAAAGAACCAATATGATTAGCAACTGCAATTGAACCACCAGGATAATCTTCGGAATATTTTTTACGGACAGAGAAGTGGATCCCTTTTCCACTCTGTCCCAAAGGCTTTACAAAAGTATAGCGATCAATAATTGCCTCACCAATTACCAAAACTTTTGATTTTTTTACTGCGTTTAATGACTCAATAATTTCTGATAAAGAGAAATTAGATTTAAGGTTATTTATATATTCTTTAACTTCTGGAGTGAAGATATCAAAGCTACGATTCAACAAATTACTAGAACTAAAAACCAAGTCATCAGTAAAAATAATCTTACCTTTATAAAGTTCAACTGTTTGTTGTTCTTTAGTAATCATTCCAGTAATATCATCAGATTCTATCTCGTATTCTTTTCCTTTTGCATAAATGTTAGGCTGAATTATTTTTATAGCTTCAATAGCACTGGGGTAAGGACATATTGCAATATAATCTATAATTTCTAAAGCTGCTAGACTTTCTGCTCTTAAATTCTCTGAAAATATTGGCCTATCAGGCCCTTTTCTACAAAAATCATCAGACGTCAAGGTTACAATTAGAATATCACCTTCTTTTTTTGCCTCTTTAAAATAACGTATATGACCTAAATGAATCAAATCAAACATCCCATGACACAGAACTACACTCTTGCCATCTCTTCTAAATCTATTTGAAATTTTCCCTAACTCATCTAAAGAAGTTATTTTATTATTATTCATAGAGCTGATTTTAACTTATTATGCTAATTTATTCGCAACAGACATTGCTTGTTCAATGCAGTCATCAATATCAACTCGATATTCATAAGAACCAGCCCTACCAATAGAAAAAACATTTTCTGGAAGTAAATCTAAGTATCTATTAGCACGTTCATATTCTGATTTAAATGGTAGAGGATAATGTTTACCATTGCTCGAAGGTATTTCCATCCCAATCAGCGTGTGTGGTGATTTATATTGTGTAAATCTCTTATATTCTACTAGACGAGTAAATTTCTCTTTTCCAGCATAATAGAGAAAATAAGTTTTATCAGGAAATGCAAACTCAATTGGTAGAACAAACATATGCACATCTCTACCAACATAAGGCAAAGCTCCAAAACATTCTTCAAAAAGAATATCAGGTGATATTGTATTAATAATCACATCATACTTATGTTTTTTATCGTTAAAGACTACTTCTTTATTAGTTATGTCAAAGTTAGTAATATTGGTATTTAGATAGACTTTTGTAGATTCAGTTGCAATTTTAAAATATGAATTATATCCGTCGATAGCATATGGATAACAAGAAATAGCAGTATCCCAAGCCTTTCGAATACCTTCTTTTAATGCTACACCTTTTGGAGACCAACTAAAGTCATCGAGCAATTTATTATCTTCAATTTGCCACATTTTTTTTGAATATTCATTAATAAACTTATCATATAAAGTTTCTCCAACTGAAGCTTTCCAATATTCTTCAAGATTTTTAGCATTGGCAACATCTTCTATATGTTTTTCACCAAGTTCAAGTTGTATTTTTTTTGACTCCGGCATTCTTGGAATGTCATCTTTATGAATTGGATAATCATAAAACTGAGCATCTTTTTCAACATAAGTTTGGAATATATGATCACAGTGTCTTAATGGAAGGTAGCTATTTAAAAATTCAAATACATCTTCATTTTGAGTTAAAAAATGTCTCGGTCCAAATGTATGTGGATGTCCACCATAAAAATGAGTGTAATTACCTGCTCCAATATTTGCGCCTTTTTCTACAAGTGAAATATCCCATCCACCTTGAAGTGTTAATTGGTGAGCTGCAGCACAACCTGCAATCCCACCACCTATAATTAATGCTTTTTTCATAATTAACTTTTTTCAATTAACAATAACGATTTAACTCTTTTTGCAATACTACTAGCATCCATACCATGTTGCTTAAGCAAATAATCCCTTTTTCCAATTTGAGTAGAAATAGTATCAGGCACTCCTATCATTAATTGCTGAACATTGAAACTACTTTGAGCAATTATTTCAGCAATAGCACTACCAAGGCCACCAATAACACTATGTTCTTCTACAGTAACAACGAATTTATATGAGCCAATTTGACCTAATATTGAATCTATATCGAGAGGTTTTAAGGAGTGAATATTAATTAGTCCACATTTAAAATCAGTAGACAGAATATCTGTTGCTAGAATGGCTTCTTTCAGAATAGATCCACAACTAATAAACAAAACGTCTTCACCATTTCTTATGAGATTAAGTTTACTAGGTTTTCTATTTTTAATTGAATCTTTTGTCAATAAATTCTCTTCTCCACCCCTTCCTAATCGAATATAGGTTGGGCCTTGATGAGAAAAGCTATCTTTTAATGACAGCATAACTTCTTGAGGATCACAGGGAGTAAGAACGTGCATATTTGGTAAAGATCTCATAATCGAAAGGTCTTCAATAGCATGATGTGTTGGGCCTAACGTATCATAGACGAGGCCTCCTCCAACACCAACAAGAATTACAGGTAAATTTTGAATGCATAAATCGACTCTAATTTGTTCAAAGGCTCGCATTACTAAAAAAGGAATTATTGTATAGACGACAGGTTTAAATCCAGACATAGACAGTCCTGCTGCCAATCCAATCATATTTGACTCTGCTACACCAACATTAAAAAAACGATTAGGAAATTCTTTCCGAAAACTATCAAAAACTCCAAAACCAATATCACCAACCAACAATACTATTGAATCATCTTTTCTCGCACTTTCAATCAGTACATTATTAAATGAATTACGCATTTCGTGCGCTCGTTAATTCTTCTAAAGCGATCTCATATTCATTTGGCTTTAACTTTCTATAGTGCCACTTTGTATTTCCTTCCATAAATGAAACACCTTTTCCTTTTATAGTATCTGCCACAATAGCTATCGGTTTTCCCGGTTGATGGAGTTCTGGCAGAATAGCGCCTAAAATTTCACTATGTTTGTTGCCATTAACTCTTTTTACGCTCCAACCAAAAGCTTCTAGGCGTTCATCTAAGGGTTCATTTGATAAAATATTATCAGTTAAATCCAATGATTCCAATTTATTGTTATCAATAACTATAGTGAGGTTGTCAAGTTTTTTCTGTGAAGCAAACATCATTGCCTCCCATGAGCTTCCTTCATTCATCTCACCATCACTAAGAACAACAAAAACACGATTAGACTTATTTTTTAATTTATGAGCCCATGCAATACCAGCACCAATAGATAGGCCATGTCCTAAAGAGCCAGTGGTTGCTTCAATCCCTGGTGCATCATCTTTTTTAGGATGACCTCCCAATATTCCTCCATCACAAGAGTATTGTTCAAGAAAAGTCTTATCAAAATAGCCACACCTTTCTAAAATCGAATAAAGGGCTAAACAACAGTGTCCTTTACTTAGAATTAAATAGTCTCTATCTGTCCATTTAGGATTTTTAGGATTATGATTTAATACTCCATAATATAGTGTTACCAATATATCAGTTACAGAATAGCAGCCACCGATATGCCCACCAGGAGTTCTGTAGACAATATCCAAAACCCTTAGACGAATTTCTTTAGAAATATCTTCTAAATTATTTAATTCAGGCAACTTCATAAACTATTTTTTTTACTTTTATAAAATATTCCATTGCTTTATGCAATTGCATTTTTTTTATTTCACTATGATAGTTATTTTTTTCACTATTTGCATGCTTACGAACTTCCCAAACATTAGGTAAAAATTCATTTAATAAAATCATACACCAGCGAAGTCCATAAAGTGGATGACAGAGCTTGAGCCTAGAGTTATAATTTGGATCATCTGAGAATAAATCTTGCATACCTTTTAGCCAAACTATTTTAGCTTGATTGCTAATATCCATTCCTGCATGCCATATAAAATCAGATGTTAATTTTACAGGATCATCCCAGCCAAAATACTCAAAGTCTATATAAATTATTCCTTTATTATTAGTATGTATAGCGTTATGAAAACCAAAATCTGAAGGACTAAGTATTTGAAATTCTTTTTGAAGGTTTTCACTATAGTGCCAATCAAAATTCCAATCTGATTTTATTCTTGAGTTTAATTCATCAAATAAAGGTTTAAATTCATTATTTAAAAAATTTTGGAGATCTAGCTCACCTTTAATGTCATTTAGCTTAGCTAGTCTTCTATCTATTTGTTGCAATAATTCGGTAATTGACAAGCAACTTTCAGAAGCCAGCTGTTTTGGCAAGTTTGCCTTAGATTTTGAAAGATGTTTTAAGGTTTTAATAAACCCTAAGGCATCAATTATTTCGTTCTCTATAACTTTAGGTGATATTGATCCATCTATCCATTCATACAAAGCAATATTTAACTCCTTGGACTTCTTGAAAGTTTTGGGGGTATTAGTAACGCCATTTCTATTCAAAAAATCTAGCGAATCAAATTCTACCGACAATCTATCCCTTTTATCTAAATTATGACTAGGATAAATTTTTAATGCATAAACTCTATTGCTATTAATTATTTTGAATATTTGGCTATTGGCTCTTCCAGCAATTTTATGAATAGAATATGTTCCATTCATTGCATCCTCGATCCAAGCAATTATTTTCGGACTCAACACTCTGTAAAAAAATCAGTTGAAAAATTATTCCAATTATTAAATGAAAAAATTTGATTGGGTATCTTATTATTTGTGAATTCTCTGAAAAGAATTTTATTAACGGAATCAGATAATATTGGATGGGTTAAAATTTCCAATAAATCATCAATAAAGTATGAACAATTTAGGCTATTTATCCTGCAAATTTTTTCTTCTATCGTAGGCTCAAAATATACTCTATCTTTTCTTATTCCTAATTCTTTAAAAAAACCTTGTTTACTCATCCATTTTAAAGCTTCATCTCTTAATGGTATTTTTTCTTCATCATGAATGCCAAAAATAGTTTTATGGCTAACAATACAAATAGGTATTTTTTTTTTCTTACATTGCAATAAAAAGTCTTTTACCCCAGTAAACAAATTAGCTTTATGCATGAATTTTCCATAAGCCTTACCTTGAAGTAGTTGCCATTTGAACTCTCCATTTGGTTCTGAAAGTAGGTAATTTTTTAATTGTAATTTATTACCAGTCCAGCTAGAGTCAATAACTTTTTGATCTATTGCTAATAGTCTAAAAACTTCATCATAAGATACTAGAGTATTGTCGAAGTCAAGTCCTAATAACATATCTAAGAAAGTTTATTTATTTCATCCATTTTAAATTATAAAAGGTTTCATTAAAATAATTACATCAAAAAATAGTTCATTAAGATACACTAATATGAGTTTACAAAATAGACATATTTATTTAAAATGTAATAACAAGTATGAGTAAAATTTAGGTGTTTATTTCATACAATACTCAAATGTTCTAGAATGAATTCAATTGAACAAAAATTAGAGAGAGATGGGCTTGTTATTTTAAAAAATTTGTCTCAAGATTCATGGGATGAATTCAACTCGATAATTCAGGATGAATTAAGCTTAATTCTTAATTTAAATTTCGAAGATGAAATTCAAAATATTTCAAATCTTAATGAAAAAAGGATGCAAGCATATAAAAAGTTGAACGAAGTTTCTAGTTGGGAGAAAAAATATGCTTCACTTGGCTATAAATATTTAGAGCAGCTTCTTGGACCAGATATACTAATCCAACGAAAATTAAATTTATCTGTTCAAGTTCCTAATGACAAGACTTCAATGTTAGGAATCCACGCTGATTCACTTTCTGGACAGTCACCATTTGAAATTGTAATGTGGACTGCATTCACAGAGGTTTTTGAAACCAATGGAATGTTCTATTTTGATAGAGAAACCTCTAAGAAGATGTTTGCTGAAATGCCAAGTTCTGAGAATGAAGGCCTTGAATATCTCAGAAAAAAATACTGGGGCCATGCTAAATTTTTGAAAATGAAACCTGGCCAAATTGCCTTATTTACAGGCACTATCTTTCATGGTAATGTTATTAATTCAACAAATAGCCCAAGAGTTTCAATTAATTGCCGTTTTAAAAATTTATTTTCTCCTCAAGGAAAAACCCAATCAATTGATAGAGGCGGCTCTATTTTTTATAAGAAGCTTCAAGAAAGTGCAATTACAAGAATTGGGCATGAGTATCTTCAAAGAAAGGTGGAATTTTGACATATCACGGTTATGTGACTTCTCGAACGTTTGGCGGTATTAGTATGCCTGTTCCAGCTCAAAATAGCTGTATTCGTGAATTTATAAAAAATAGACAGGGTGATTATGTACTTCCTGCCTTAGAGAGTCATTTTGATAACTGCTATCATCAATTGTTCAACTTGGCTAGAATAGTTCCAAGTGGTCAATCAATTATTATGTATTCATTAAGTATGATGCCAAGTGAGAAAAAATTAGATATGTTGCTCTCTAGTTGTGGAAAGCGAGAAATATCATTTGCATTTGTATTAGAGGCCTTTGAAAGTAGATCGAGTTTTGAAAACATAATTCATGAGTTAAAGGCAATAAATATGCATAGTTACATATCAGACTATGAGGAAATTAAACATTTTTTCAATCCTAAATAAATTAAATATATTTATTTTTTTAAATATTAATCTTTTAACTTTTTTAAATAAAAAACTTATTTTGGAAAATAATAAAAAAACTAATACTTTGATTATTGGCGCTAGCTCAAAATTATCAAAACAATACATTGAAAAATATGGTGTTCATAAAAGTAATTTTTTTGGCGTTAGCTCAAAGGTTCAAGGTTATATTAAAGATTCAAATATAACTATTTATGAATATAAGACTGCAAAAAAATTAAAGAATATTCATTTTGATGAAGTTTTAATTTTAGCCTCAAGACTACCTAGCGAAAATATCACACTTCAAACCTATCTTGATACAAATGAGAGTGTATTAAATATATTGATTGATATAGTAATTCCAAATTGTTTAAATACTAAAATTATATTTATCTCTTCATACTCAGTGTATAGCCCTTTTGAAAATTTTTTAGATGAAAATTCAATGACTTATAAAGAAAACGATTATGCATATTCTAAGCTAAATATGGAAAATAGTCTGATTGAGCTTGCCAACAACCATAAATTTAATTTGATGATTTTGCGTATGCCAGTTCTCCTATATAAGGGAGTTAGTACAAATTTTCTAGGTAAGCTTTTATATGCCATAAAAAATGATGAAACTGCAAAATTATCTAATCCGGATGCTAGTCTTTCTTTAGTATTTGATGTTGATAACATTGTTAAGGTTATAAAATCATCTTGGAAGGGGAGTCATATTATTAATTGTTCATCTAGGGCTGATATAACATTTTCTGATATAGCTCAAATAGCTAAAGATTATGGATTATTAAATTTAGAATGGATCAAATCTGATAGGCCTTCTCAATGCGTTCAACAATCAAAATTGATTTCATTTATAGGTGAGTTACCATCAGCTAAGAAAGTTGTAAAAAGATGGTTTAAAGAGGAGTTTCAAAAATAAAAGCTACCA
>Ga0055584_100002922_pt1 | contig 16924 bp, 12 predicted proteins | sample OSDHelmetaG_FD_58716 | JGI IMG/M metagenome (GOLD analysis project Ga0055584, IMG submission 58716) | Pelagic marine sediment microbial communities from the LTER site Helgoland, North Sea, for post-phytoplankton bloom and carbon turnover... | ecosystem: Environmental > Aquatic > Marine >... | reverse complement strand
TCTTCTGCTAATTTTTGAGCTTCTTCTTTGTTTTTGGCAACAACAAAATCGTTCGCTCCAGAACCAAAATACCAGGCAGGGATTTGCTGTCCCCACCATAATTGGCGAGAAACGCACCAGTCCTTAACATTCTCCATCCAATACCGGTATGTGTTCTTAAATTTTGCAGGGTACAATTGAATAGTATCGTCCATTACATTTTCTAAAGCTGGTTTCGCCATTTTACTCATATCGCAAAACCACTGTAAAGAAAGTTTTGGTTCAATAACTGCATCGGTACGTTCAGAGTATCCCACCTTATTTATAAGGTCATCAACCTTAACTAAATAACCTTGTTCGTCTAATTCCTTTTCTATTTCTTTTCGAACATCAAACCTATCTTGACCAACAAACAGCTTAGCCTTTTCATTTAATGTACCATTCTCATTAAAAATATTAATAGTTTCGAGATTGTGTTTAATTCCTAATTTGTAATCATTTTCATCATGAGCAGGAGTTACTTTAAGTGCCCCTGTGCCAAATTCTATATCAACATATTCGTCAAAAATTACAGGAATAGATCTATTCACTAAAGGAACTATTGCGCGTTTGTCTTTCAAATGAGTATATCTTTCATCATCAGGATGAACACAAATTGCGGTATCTCCCAAAATAGTTTCAGGTCGAGTCGTAGCAACGGTAAGCCATTCATCATCTGTTCCTTCAATTATATATCGTACATGAAACAACTTTGAATTTACTTCTTTGTGAATTACTTCCTCATCGGAAAGTGCTGTTAAAGCCTTTGGGTCCCAATTAATCATTCTAACTCCGCGGTAAATTAACCCTTTATTAAACAAATCAATAAACACATCAATTACAGCTTCTGATAAGTCTTCTTCAAGTGTGAAACGTGTTCTATCCCAATCGCAAGAAGCACCTAATTTCTTTAACTGTTCAAGTATAATTCCACCATGTTTTTCTTTCCACTCCCAGGCGTGTTTCATAAATTCTTCGCGAGTGAGGTCTTTCTTTTCGATGCCTTCTTCACTTAATTTATTCACAACTTTTGCTTCAGTCGCAATTGAAGCGTGGTCAGTACCTGGCACCCAACACACATTCTTTCCTAACAATCTCTGTCTTCTGCATAATACGTCTTGTATCGTATTATTGAGCATGTGCCCCATGTGAAGCATTCCAGTAACGTTGGGTGGAGGAATCACAATTGTATATGGTTCTCTTTCATCTGGTTCTGAATGAAACATTTTATTATCCATCCAGAATTTATACCACTTCGCCTCTGCTTCTTTTGAACTATATGATTTTGGAATATCCATTGTTATGTTGTTTGAGAATGCAAATTTACTAATTCAAGTCAATCATATAATGATTGAATTAGATAATGATTAATTGAGTTTTCAACTATTTATAGCAATTAATGTTAATATTGATTTAGCCATGGTGACGGTGTTAATGTTTTGTTAAAACCTAAGATTATTCTTAACATTTAACTACATTTGTTTTGAATAATTTTAGATATTAAACTATAAAAAAATACTATGAAAAAATTAACATTATCATTCGGATTAATTCTTGCTTTCGTTTTAGGGTCATTCGCTCAAGAAGTTAGCGGATCTGCTCCAGCAGCAGGAGGAGCCAGCGTTGAATTTGAAAAAGATGTCCACGACTTTGGAAACATGAAGCAGCATGGTGATGCATCTACTGAGTTTAAATTTACAAATACAGGAGCTGCACCTCTAATTATTTCTAATGCTAAAGGATCTTGCGGATGTACTGTTCCGTCTTGGCCAAAAGAGCCTATTATGCCAGGTGAAACTTCTTCTATAAAAGTAAAGTACGATTCTAAAAGAGTTGGACCAATTAACAAGTCGGTTACTATTAGCTCTAATGCGGCTAACGAGCCTACTAAAGTTATTCGAATTAAGGGAATGATTGAAGCTGCTCCTAAAGAAGAAACTATGCCTGTTAAAGAAGCGCCAGTTGGTGCACCAGTTGAGAAATAAACTACATGGTTTTTCACGAAACTCAAAAGCTCCAGCGAATAATCGTTGGAGCTTTTTTTATACTCTCTAGTTTAATCTGTCATTCTCAAGCCCAAATGAAATTTGAACAAAAAACTCAAAACTTTAGTAAAGTAAAACCAGGACATGTTCTTGAATTTGACTATGCTTTCTCTAATTATGGAGACGAACCCTTAATAATCAATAACATAGAAGTGTCTTGCTCCTGTACAAAATTTATATTTCCAAAACGACCGATAGCAACGAAAGAAAAAGACACTATACATGTCACTTTCGATACTAATCATAAAATTGGTTATCAAGACAGAATTTTATTGGTTAATTCAAATGCCGAAAATTCCCCTACCAAAATTAGGTTTAAAGGGATGGTAGATAATAAATCTGAAAAATAATTTCTTCATTTTGTATATTCGCACACCGAAATAATATCATTATGCCATCAATATCTAAAAAAGGCTTTCAAATGCCCGAATCGCCAATAAGAAAATTAGTTCCTTATGCCGAGCAGGCAAAAAAAAATGGAAACCACGTTCATCATTTAAACATTGGTCAGCCAGATATTGAAACACCGCAAATTGCTATAGATGCTATTAGAAACTTTAAAGACAATGTAGTGGAATATAGTCATTCTGCTGGTTTTGAATCTTATCGAAACAAGTTGCGCAATTACTACAAGGAAGTTGGCATAAATGTAAATTCTTCTGATATTATTGTTACAACAGGAGGTTCAGAAGCACTTCTATTTGGATTTATGACATGCTTCAATGATGGAGATGAATTGATTATTCCTGAACCATTTTATGCCAATTACAATGGATTCTCTATTGCGTCTAATCTTTCAGTTGTTCCAGTTACTGCTACAATAGATACAGGTTTTGCTCTTCCTCCGATCGAAGAATTCGAAAAAAAGATTACAAACAAAACCAAAGGCATTCTCATTTGCAATCCAGGAAACCCAACGGGATACTTATATTCAAAAAAAGAGTTAGAGACGCTTAGAGATATTGTGAAAAAGCATGATTTGTTCCTTTTTGCTGACGAAGTCTATCGTGAGTTCTGCTATGATGGCAAAGAACATTTCTCTGTAATGAATTTGGAAGGAATAGAGCAAAATGTAGTTATAATAGATTCTGTATCAAAACGCTACAGTATGTGCGGTGCAAGAATTGGAGCTGTAATAAGTAAAAATACAAAAGTAATGGAAACCATACTAAAGTTTGCTCAAGCAAGACTTAGCCCTCCTACATTTGGCCAAGTTGCAAGTGAAGCAGCTTTAGATACTCCAAAATCTTATTTTAACGGCGTAATTACTGAATACGCTAAACGAAGAAACACGCTAGTAGAAGGTCTTAACGAAATTGATGGAGTAATATGTCCGAAGCCAAGTGGTGCTTTTTATGTTATTGCATCTTTTCCTATTTCTAATACAGAAAAATTCTGCCAATGGATGTTAGAAGAGTTTAATTACAATGGTGAAACAGTAATGATGGCACCGGCAAATGGTTTTTATTCTGACCCTAATAAAGGAAAGAATGAGGTAAGACTAGCATATGTGCTAAACTTAGAATCTCTTAAAAATGCAGTGCGGTGTTTAAAAGAAGGACTTAAAATCTATAAAGAAACAGTTGAAAATACTATTACTATTAATGTTTAGGTTGAATAAGAAGTTTCTTAACTTTTTCTATTGGTCCTGGACAGAATTCTTGATGACAATTAAGGCATGCTTGTACTGTAAAATTGAAATACATTTCCTTGTTTACCTTTTCCAACAAAAGAGAATCAACTTTATCTAAAAAATCAACTGCCTTTCCCTCAAAAGCTGGCCCCAAAATGGTTGAATCAGTTGGAGAAGCCCAATGAGTTCTGCGGACATTATTAAACAAGATTCTATCAACAGTTTTACCGGCAACAATACTATCCCTTATAACTTCAAAATTATCATGCATCTCGCGCATAAGAACTGTCATTTCACTGGTTGCGTTCGTCGGTACTTTGTTTATCTGCACATTACCATCATTTGATTTAGACACATTCGAATTACAAGCCATTACTATACTTGCTGAAAAGAAAGCCATAAATATATATTGCTTATTACTCACTATTCTTTAATAATAACACCGTCAGCAACAAAAGCAACAACAATTTCTGATTCAGTTATATTGTCAATTTCCTCTTGAGATTTACCAGCGTCTTCAGCATAGTGTCTTAGTGTTTCGATGTCAACTGTATCACGAAAAGCTTTACCCTCAAAAATTGCAGTTTTTCCTTGTTGACCATCCGTTGGAACAAAAAATCCGTAATCAGCAAACCTAACCATCATATCTTTTTCACCGCCTAAATCAACAGTCATCCAACAGCCTTTTTTGGAGCAAGTTTCATTTATTACAGCTTCTAGCTTAATTAGCAAAGTATCTTGGTCCTTTATTTTCACACTCAACTCTTCAATTTTCAGAGCTCCATCGGCTTTAATTTTACTGCCGTATGACATGTATGAAGTTTTAGTAACGGTTTCGGTGATATTCGTGTCGTCTGAACTAGCTAGTTCCTGATCACCACACCCAACCAAACCTGCAATTAATATTAAATACAATTTGCGCATAATACTATCATTTTATTAAACAAAGATAACCATGTCTGCATTAAATCACTCAAAGTCCTCATAAAGAATATATTTAATTCTCATTTTTTTAAACTCACGTAGCCTGGGCTCCCAACTCGTTTTTATTTGTTCAAGACTAGTACTTGAAACAATTTGCTCCATTAAGACGGTGTTACCTGCTAACAAATTAAAAAAAGCATTCTCCAAAAAAAAGGACTCCTTTTCAGGATACTGATCATAGGCGTCTAAAATCCATTTCAAATGTAATTCCCGAACAGTTTTCATATAATCTGTTCCATTTTTCGACAAATCCACTCCATAACATCTTTCACCTTTTAGTTTTGGATTTTTAGAACCTTCATGACTTGAAGGAACAAAACTATAACCGTCGTCAGGTAGTTTTGGGTGGCCATATATTTGAAATGGCTCTGCTGTGCCTCTTCCAACACTAACTTTGGTTCCCTCAAAAAAACAAAGAGATGGGTACAAGTAAATTGAAGTCATATTGGGTAGGTTCGGTGAAGGTTTGACAGGTAACTGATAATAATCTCTATGTGTATAATTTTCACATTTCACATACTCTAGAGCACAGCGAACTCCGTTTTTTAGCCATCCTTCTTCATTTACCATTATTGCGTACTCAGCAATTGTCATCCCATGTATAACAGGCACCTCGTGTAACCCAACAAACGATTTATTCTTCTTCTCTAAAACCGGACCGTCCACATAAAATCCGTTAGGATTAGGCCTATCTAATACTAAAAAATCGGTTACGTTTTCAGCACAAGCTTCCATCACATAGCTCATAGTAGAAATATAAGTATAGAATCTAGCACCAACATCCTGAATATCAAAAACTATAATATCAATCCCTTTTAAATCGGTAAATTTTGGCTTTTTATTTCCTCCATAAAGCGAGACCAATGGAAGCCCTGTTTTAACATCTATACCATCGCTTACTAATTCCCCCGCGTCAGCTTTACCTCTAAAACCATGCTCTGGTGAAAACACCGTAACGATGTTAACACCCAATGAAAGAAGTGAGTCAACTAGATGTGTGCTATCAATCATTGACGTTTGGTTCGCAACAACTCCAACTTTTTTACCTTCTAGCAATGGCAGATAAACGTATGTTTGTTCTGCACCAGTTAATATATCTCTATCATAAAGAATTCTGCCCTCGTCCTGTCCCAAAACCTGTGAGGTTAAAAAAATAATAACAGCAAATATTTTGATAGTTTTACCCAAAATTGTTTCAGCGAAAGTAAATCGAAAATATCTTTGATATTTTTTCATTGATACTCCAAATTTAATGCTGTTCTTCAAATAGCCAACTATTGAACTTTGAACTTTTTATAGCAAAAAAAATTATTGGGGCCGAAAACCTTAATTCTAAAGGAACAAGGCCAATAATTAATATTGCCACAGCAAGTATTTCATTAGGTATTTCAGTGATGATTATTTCTTTAGCCATTGTTACAGGATTTCAAAATCAGATCAGGAACAAGGTGATCGGATTTGGTTCGCATATTCAAATTACTAGTTATGACATTGTAAACACTGTTGAGTCAAGTCCAATTGCTAAACAGCAAAAATTCTATCCACATATAGATACTGTTAAAGGCGTCAATCATATCCAATATTATGCCACAAAAGCTGGAATACTAAGAACTCAGGATGATATTCATGGGGTTATTTTAAAAGGAATTGGTCATGATTTTGATTGGACATTCTTTAAACAAAGAATGATAGAAGGAAATGCTATCCAACTTTCTGATTCTAATAAATCGAATGGAATAATTATTTCTAAAACAATTGCTAAAAAATTAAAATTAAAAGTTGGCGACAAAACGACTGCACATTTTGTTCAAGACCCGCCGCGCGCCCGCAGATTTATAGTTAACGGAATCTACGAGTCAGGGATGGAGAAATTTGACAATTCGATTATACTTGTTGATATTCAACACATTCAAAAACTAAACAATTGGACTGAAGAACAAATAAGTGGTTTCGAAGTCATTCTAGATGATTATTCTGAACTGGAGAATATGGAAGAAATTATCTACAATCATATTGGGTATGAGCTGCGCACTTCACAAATTACTGAGCGTAACCAAGAAATATTCAGTTGGTTAGACCTACTAGACAAAAATGTTTACATTATTCTTATTTTGATGATTATGGTTGCTGGAATTAATATGATTTCGGCTCTATTAATATTAATTCTTGAAAGAACTAATATGATTGGCATGCTAAAAGCGTTAGGTGCCAAAAACAGCAGTGTTAGAAAAATTTTCTTATATAATGCATCGTATTTGTTAGGTAAAGGACTTTTTTTCGGAAACATTTTGGGATTAGGATTATGCCTAATTCAGCTTAATTTTCAATTAATTAAACTTCCACAAGAATCTTATTATATTAATTGCGTTCCTATTCAAATTGATATTTTAGACACGCTAATTATCAATTTTGGAACGTTCGGTCTCTGTTTGTTTATGATGTTGATTCCATCTTTTTTTGTTACCAAGATATCTCCGGTTAAATCAATACAATTTAACTAGTTTTTGGTACTTTCGCTACTCAAATAACCCGTAATGAAATACTATAAAAACATACTAGAAACCATAGGAAACACTCCTCTTGTAAGGATTAATAAGATGTGTAAAGAAGTTGATGCACTAGTTCTTGCTAAAATCGAAACCACAAATCCTGGTAATTCTGTAAAAGACAGAATGGCTCTTCAAATGATAGAAGATGCTGAAGAAGATGGTAGGTTGAAACCAGGCGGTACTGTTATTGAAGGAACTTCTGGAAATACCGGTATGGGATTGGCACTGGCGTGTATTATGAAAGGTTACAAATTAATTTGTGTACTTAGCGACAAACAGAGTAAAGAAAAGATGGATATACTTAGAGCCGTTGGAGCAGTTGTCCATGTCTGTCCAACGAATGTTCAACCAGATGATCCGAAATCTTATTATTCTGTTTCTAAAAGCCTAGCCGAATCTACGCCAAATTCATGGTACGTTAATCAATATGACAACCCTTCTAATGCTAAGGCTCATTATCTTCAAACTGGACCAGAAATTTGGGAGCAAACTGAAGGAAAAATTACACACTTTGTAGTTGGCGTGGGAACTGGAGGCACAATTTCTGGCGTTGCTAAATACCTAAAAGAGAAGAATCCTAGTATCAAAATTTGGGGAATTGACACATACGGATCTGTATTCAAAAAATATCATGAAACAGGCATTTTTGACCCAAACGAAATCTACCCTTATATCACAGAAGGAATTGGTGAAGATATTCTACCTAAAAATGTTGATTTCAGTATTATAGATAAGTTCGAAAAAGTAACAGATAAAGACGCGGCAATATACCAAAGAAAGTTAGCTAAAGAAGAAGGAATTTTTGTTGGGAACTCTGCTGGATCGGCCATTAAAGGAGTTCTACAATTAAAAGGTGAATTAACGAAAAATGATGTAGTTGTCGTTTTATTTCACGATCATGGTAGTAGATATGTTGGAAAAATGTTTAATGATGATTGGATGCGTGAAAGAGGATTTTTAGATGAAGAAAAAACTTCTGCAATAGACTTAATAAAAGATCACCAAGGTAAACACTTGGTTCAAGTTTCATCCGAAGATCCTGTCTCACAAGCTATCTTATTAATGAATCAATATGGAATTTCTCAAATCCCAGTGGTTCAAGATAATAAATTTGTTGGAGCCCTAACAGACAACAATCTTTTCGCTAAACTTTGTGAAAACCCTGAAATAAAAGAATTGCCAGTAAAAAACATTATGGAAACAGCATTTCCTGAGGTAAATGAATTAACCTCTATACAGGAAATATCCAAAGTTTTCACAAATAATGTTCAGGCTGTAATTGTTAACTATGGGGACAATCAACACCACATAATTACCCGGCAAGACGTTATTAGGGCGATAGCCTAATTAGGCCCGAACTGAAAATATTAAAGTTGAAAGATCAAATGGGAAGGAATGTTAACATTCCGAATTTCCCCAAAAGAATTATTTCTCTTGTCCCTTCTCAAACAGAATTATTATTCGATTTGGGCATAGGAGCTCGCGTAATTGGAATAACCAAATTCTGCATTCATCCAAAAATTTGGCATATTTCTAAAATCAGAATTGGAGGAACCAAACAGCTTAACATAGAGAAAATTAACGAGCTCAATCCTGATCTAATTATTGGTAACAAAGAGGAAAATAACAAAAGCCAAGTAACGAATCTAATGAAGAAACATCCTGTTTGGATGAGTGATATTTCTAACCTAGAAGATTCGTTTTCCATGATAAATTCAATTGGTGCAATCACTAATTCTGCTAATAATTCAGCAGCCATTGTATCAAATATTCGACAAGAATTTTCTAAATTAACTCCACTAAATTCATCGAAAAAAGTACTATATTTAATTTGGAAAAACCCTTATATAGCTGCAGGAAAAAAAACGTTTATCAACAATATGATATTGGCGTGCGGACTAATAAATTGCGTTTTAAATACGAGGTATCCCCAGCTAACCAATAAAGAAATCAAACAGCTTAATCCCGAAATAATATTTCTATCTTCAGAACCATATCCATTTAAAGAAAAACACATCATTGAGCTTCAAGAATTACTTCCAAATACCTTAATTATATTGGTTAACGGAGAACTCTTTTCTTGGTACGGATCTCGGTTGCTGCTTGCTCCAGCATATTTTCTAAAACTTTTGTCTAAAATATAATCTTCAACCTTTATTTTCGTCTTACGTATAGAAAGTTGCATTGTGATAAAAGAATTTTTATATATACTATTCGTTATTGGTGTACTTTTTACCTCTCAGAATACCCAGGCACAAAAAGTTGGGTTAGTATTAAGCGGCGGGGCTGCAAGTGGCATAGCTCATGTTGGTGTAATTAAGGCCCTAGAAGAAAACGAAATTCCGATTGATTACATTACAGGAACCTCCATGGGTGCACTAATTGGTAGCATGTATTCTTGTGGTTATTCAATAGAAAAAATTGAAGCCATGCTTACCTCGGAAAAATTTATCAATATGTCTAAAGGTGAATATGATGATAGATACAACTTCTACTTTAAAGAGGAGCCGAAAGATGCTTCGTGGATTAAACTAAAGTTTTCCCCAGATACAATCTTGTCCACCTCACTTCCAACTAGCGTTATTTCACCTATTGCAACAGATTTTGAGCTCATGGAATTATTATCAGGACCAGCAGCGGCAGCGAATTATAATTTCGACAATTTGTTTATTCCTTTTAGGTGCGTTGCCTCTGACATTCAAAACAAAAAATCCGTCATCTTTCGAAGTGGGCATTTAAGCCAAGCAGTAAGAGCATCAATGTCATATCCCTTCTATCTAAGGCCCATCAAAATTGAAGGAAAAATTCTATTTGATGGTGGCTTGTACAATAATTTTCCGTCCGATATCATGCGAGATGACTTTAAACCTGATGTGGTTATTGGCTGCAACGTATCCTACAACTTCGCTCCACCAGATGAAGAAGATGTTCTCTCTCAAATTAAAGCAATGCTTGTAAACCAAACCGATTATTCTATTCTGTGCGAAAAAGGGGTAATTATAGAGCCCAAAACTAGTGCAGGAACGTTTGAATTTGGCCGAGCTGTGGAGTTAATTGAACTCGGTTATCAAAGCACGCTTGCAAAAATTGACGAAATAAAAGCGGAAGTTACCCGTCGAACTTCTAAAGAAGATCTCGCAGTAAAAAGAGCAGCATTTTCTAAAAAACAACCCGCAATAATATTTGACAACATCAACATTGAGGGCTTAAGCATTCGTCAGGCAAGATATGTGAGAAGATCCTTACGGGTAAATCAAAAATTTCCTCCTACGATAACAGATGTCAAGCCTTACTACTTCAAGATATTTAATGACGATAAAATCAACTACATATATCCCACAGCTATCTACGAACCTATGACGGGATTTTATGATCTTAGCCTAGATGTGAAAAAGGAAAAAGACATTATTGTCAATTTTGGTGGTAATTTTTCGTCGAGGCCAATTAACACAGCCTTCATTGGCTTACAATACAATTACCTTGGCGGGACAGCGCTTTCATTAAGCGGGAACACATATTTTGGAAAGCTCTATAGTTCAGGACAAGGTAGATTAAAATGGGACGTTCCTATGAAAATACCAGTTTACATGGAAGCCGCATACACATATAATAGTTGGGACTATTTTTCGAGTAGCAGCTTGTTTTTTGAAGATGTAAAACCATCTTTTTTAAAGCAAACAGAAAATTTTTGGAATATTAACATTGGTCTACCATTAAGTAACAAAGGTAAGATAGTAGGAGGTATTTCTTCAGGTTATTTAATTGATCGATATTACCAAACAAGAACATTCTTGCAAACCGACACTGCAGATAGAACAGAGTTTGATTTCAACACGGCTTTCGTAATTATGGAAAGTGGAAGCTTGAACCGCAAGCAATATGCTAATAAAGGTACAAAAACAATATTGACCATTCGTGGTGTTGAAGGCGAAGAATATGAAACTCCTGGCTCAACTTCTAATAAAGATCGAAATTACACAAAACTACATGAGTGGGTAATGGTAAAACTTACCTATGAAAGCTATTACAAAGAAAAAGGAAATCTAAGATTAGGACTCTTCGCAGAAGGGGTATACTCATCGCAACAGCTTTTTAATAATTACACGTCTAGTCTGTTAAGAGCCCCTGCGTTTCAACCCAATCCTGAAAGTAAAACATTGTTTTTGGAAAATTTTAGGGCCTATAATTATGCTGCAATAGGACATAGATTTCTTTACAACTTTCGTGAAAACTTGGAACTAAGAGTGGCAGGATATATTTACCAACCTTATCGTGAACTTGAAAGGTCATTAGACGGCTCGGTTAAGCTTGGCAACGAATTCGCATCGAGATACTCAATCTTAACCGCTGCATTAGTTTATAATACACCAATTGGGCCAGCCGCCATCAACGTTAATTATTATCACAACCTCCCCTCTACTGACCAAATACCAAAAAATGGAATTAACAATGATTTACCCATCAGTTTCTTATTCCACTTTGGTTATATTATCTTTAATAATAGGGCAATAGAATAGTTACATGGGCCATCATGTTTATTATGGCAGACTTTTATTTTGATTCCTGGCGCGTTGAACTTATCCCGAAGTATGTAAAATAAATAAAAAGGATTGGGATACTTACCTATCTTTCTAAGAAATTCTAATTGGGCGTGCTTTGTATCACTATTTAATAACAAGCATCTATGCCATGCCGGTGGGTCCGCCGAAATTCATTGGAATCGCGTTTCCTGCAACGGGCTCAATGTCTTTAATTTGACCATGCAGTTGCTCAAACTTTACCACATTGTCTTGCAATGCTTTCATTAAACGCTTAGCATGCTGAGGAGTAAGAAGCACCCTAGACTTAACCTTTGCTTTCGGTGTTCCAGGCATTACTCTAACAAAATCGATAACAAATTCCGAATTAGAATGAGTAATAATGGCAAGATTAGAATAAGTACCCTCTGCAATTTCCTCAGTTAATTCAATATTTATTTGTCCTGGTTTTAATTCTTGATTCTCGTCAGCCATCTTAGTTTTTGGTTTTTTATTTTTGGTGTAAAAATCGAAATGTTTGTAAACAAAAAACCCCCTTGCTTGCGCAAAGGGGGTTTTTTAATATAGTTTTAAGATTCTATCTCAATCTGAACAGTTTCATCAACCGAATTTTTTAACGCTTCATACTCTTCTTTAGATCCAACTACAATCTTCTCATATTCTCTTAAGCCAGTTCCCGCAGGGATTAAATGACCAACGATAACATTCTCCTTAAGACCAAGTAATGCATCTTCTTTACCTTTTACAGCAGCTTCGTTCAACACTTTAGTCGTTTCCTGAAAAGATGCCGCAGAAATAAAGCTATCTGTTTGAAGAGACGCTCTTGTGATACCTTGAAGGATTGAGTTAGAAGTCGTAGGAACTGCATCTCTTGCCTCTACCAATTTCATGTCTTTACGTTTCAACATAGAGTTTTCATCTCTAAGTTTACGCGCTGAAATAATCTGACCTGCTTTCAATGTTTCCGAGTCACCGCCTTCTTCAACTACTTTCATGCCGAATAATCTATCATTCTCATCCATGAAATCGCGTTTATTAACGATTTGCTTTTCTAAAAATTTAGAATCTCCAGCATCTTCTATAGTTACCTTTCTCATCATTTGTCTGACGACAACTTCAAAATGCTTATCATTAATTTTCACACCTTGCAAACGATATACCTCCTGAATTTCATTCACAATATATTCTTGAACCTTAGTAGGTCCTTTAATTGCTAAAATGTCAGATGGAGTAATTGCTCCCTCAGATAAGGCATCACCAGCCTTTACGAAATCATTTTCCTGAACTAAAATATGTTTAGATAGCTTAACTAAGTATTTTTTAATTTCGCCAGTTCTAGCTTCAATAATAACTTCTCTGTTTCCTCGTTTAATTTTACCATAAGAAACTATACCGTCAACAGCTGTTACTACAGCAGGATTAGACGGGTTACGCGCTTCGAAAAGCTCTGTTACTCTTGGCAAGCCACCCGTAATATCACTTGTTCCACCTGCCGATCTAGGTATTTTAACTAAGATGTCTCCAGCTTTAGCCTTGTCTCCTTCGTTAACCGAAATATGAGCACCCACCGGAATACTAAATGAACGAATTTCTTCTTTCTTATTCAGTAACTTAATAGAAGGATTCTTTTTCTTATCTCTAGAATCAATAATTACTTTTTCGGTAAAGCCCGTTTGTTCGTCAGATTCTTCGCGATAAGTAAGTCCTTCTTCAATAAATTCGAAGTCTACAGCACCATCTACATCTGCAACAATTACAGCATTATAAGGATCCCACTCACAAAGTACATCACCTTTCTTAACTTTAGCACCATTCTTAGTAAATACTTCTGAACCGTATGGTACATTGCCTGTCATTAAAACAACACCCGCATTATTATCTATAATTCGAAGTTCAGCAGATCTACCTACAACGATTTTATGTTTATCCCCATTAGAATCTGTTCTTTCAACAGTTTTTAAATCGTCAATTTCAACAGTTCCAGCAGCATTAACAATTATCTTAGATTCAGCAGCAATGTTAGATGCAGTACCTCCAACGTGGAAAGTACGCAAAGTTAACTGAGTTCCAGGTTCACCTATAGACTGCGCGGCAATAACACCTACAGCCTCACCTCTTTGAACCATCTTACCAGATGAGAGACTACGCCCGTAACATTTAGTACAAACACCTCTTTTTAACTCGCAAGTAAGAACTGAACGAATTTCTATTTCCTCCATGCCACTTGCTTCCACTGCTGTGGCAATTACTTCAGTAATTTCTCCACCTGCTTCCACAATAAGCTCTCCACTTTCTGGATGATATGTATCGTGAACAACAGTTCTTCCAAGAATTCTGTCATATAAAGACTCTACGATATCCTCATTTTTCTTCAATGGTGAAGCAGTTAAACCTCTCAATGTACCGCAATCTTCAGCATTGATAATTACATCTTGTGATACATCAACTAAACGTCTAGTCAGGTAACCCGCATCTGCAGTTTTAAGAGCGGTATCCGCAAGGCCTTTACGAGCACCGTGCGTAGAAATAAAGTATTCTAAAATTGAAAGACCCTCTTTAAAGTTAGAAAGAATTGGATTTTCAATAATTGAACCACCTTGGGCTCCCGATTTTTTCGGTTTAGCCATAAGACCCCTCATCCCTGACAACTGACGAATCTGCTCTTTGGATCCCCTTGCTCCAGAATCATACATCATGTAGATTGAATTGAATCCTTGATTATCATTCTTTAATCGATCCATTAATGTATGGGTCAATTTAGAATTAGCATGCGTCCAAATGTCAATAATTTGATTATAACGCTCATTATTCGTAATAAGTCCCATATTGTAATTAGACATTACCTCATCAACTTGAACTTGAGCATCTCCTAATAAAATCTCTTTTTCTGGTGGAATAATAATATCAGCAATATTGAAAGATAAACCTCCTTTAAATGCATAATAATATCCCATTGTTTTCATTTCATCCAAGAAATCAGAAGCTCCAGCAAGTCCCACAATCTTCACAACTTCTCCAATGATATCTCTAAGTGATTTCTTCGTCAAAATTTCATTTATGAATCCAACTGACTCCGGTACAATTTGATTAAATAGAACTCTGCCAGCGGTAGTTTCAATAATTTCAGTTACTAACTCACCACTAGCATTTATTCTTTTTGCCTTAATCTTAATGTTAGCATGAAGATCAAGTTTACCATCATTCTTTGCGATTACAACTTCTTCATCGGAATAGAAAGTCATACCTTGACCTTTTATCTCATTTCCTTTTTCACTAACACGTGATTTTGTCATATAATACAATCCCAAAACCATATCCTGAGATGGTACCGCAATTGGGGCGCCATTCGCAGGATTAAGAATATTATGAGAAGCCAACATCAATAATTGAGCTTCAAGAACTGCAGCAGGACCTAAAGGCAAGTGAACAGCCATCTGATCACCATCGAAATCCGCGTTGAACGCAGAACACACCAATGGGTGCAACTGTATCGCTTTCCCTTCAATTAGCTTTGGTTGAAACGCTTGAATACCTAGCCTGTGAAGAGTCGGAGCCCTGTTTAAAAGAATCGGATGACCTTTTAATACATTCTCCAAGATATCCCAAACAATTGGTTCCTTCTTGTCAACAATTTTCTTTGCCGATTTAACCGTTTTAACAACCCCTCTTTCAATCATCTTACGTATAATGAAAGGTTTAAACAATTCGGCAGCCATTCCTTTCGGAATTCCGCATTCGTGCAATTTAAGGTTCGGTCCAACAACGATTACAGAACGTCCCGAATAATCAACACGTTTTCCAAGTAAGTTTTGACGAAAACGTCCTTGCTTACCCTTTAATGAATCTGATAGAGATTTTAACGCTCTATTGGATTCCGTTTTTACAGCACTTGATTTTCGAGAGTTGTCAAATAATGAATCAACAGCTTCTTGAAGCATACGTTTCTCATTTCTGAGTATAACTTCCGGAGCTTTTATCTCAATCAATCTTTTTAGACGATTATTTCTTATGATAACTCGTCTGTATAAGTCATTCAAATCAGAAGTTGCGAAACGACCACCATCTAGCGGGACTAATGGTCTTAATTCTGGCGGTATAACTGGAACGACCTGCACAATCATCCACTCTGGCTTATTTACAATTCTAAGATTCGCCTCTCTAAAAGATTCAACAACTTGAAGTCTTTTAAGCGCTTCAGCTTTTCTTTGTTGAGATGTTTCAGTGTCAGCCTTACGCCGTAACTCATATGACATGGTATCCAAGTCAAGTCGAGATAACAAAAGTTTTAAAGCTTCTGCGCCCATTCCTGAAATGAACTTATTTGGATCGCTATCGTCTAGGTATTGATTCTCTTTTGGAAGTCTATCCAAGGCATCTAAATACTCCTCCTCTGATAAAAACTCTAAATATTGCAGAGGTTCACCTTCGTTATTAACTGCATTACCTGCTTGAATAACTACATATTTCTCATAATAAATAATAGCATCTAGTTTCTTACTAGGTAATCCCATTAAGTAACCAATTTTATTCGGTAGCGATTTAAAATACCAAATATGTGCAACAGGAACAACCAAAGCGATATGCCCCATTCTCTCTCTACGAACTTTCTTCTCTGTCACTTCGACACCACAACGGTCGCAAATAATCCCCTTATATCGAATTCTCTTGTATTTACCACAATGGCATTCCCAATCCTTTACAGGACCAAAAATTCTTTCACAAAACAAACCATCTCGCTCAGGTTTATACGTTCTGTAGTTAATCGTTTCCGGTTTAAGAACTTCACCGCTTGACTGCTCTAATATCTGTTCTGGTGAAGCCAGACTAATAGTAATTTTATTGAAATCACTACTTGGTTTATTATCTTTTCTATAAGCCATGTTTTATCTTTTGAAATCTTTAAAATCTATTAATTAATCTAAACTAATGCTAAGTCCTAAGCCACGTAATTCATGAAGAAGTACATTGAATGATTCTGGTATACCCGGTTTTGGCATTGGCTCACCTTTTACGATGGCCTCATATGCCTTAGCTCTTCCAACAACATCATCTGACTTAACAGTGAGTATTTCTTGCAGGATATTTGCTGCGCCAAATGCCTCAAGTGCCCATACTTCCATCTCACCAAAACGTTGTCCACCAAATTGTGCTTTACCA
>Ga0055584_100002921_pt1 | contig 16924 bp, 14 predicted proteins | sample OSDHelmetaG_FD_58716 | JGI IMG/M metagenome (GOLD analysis project Ga0055584, IMG submission 58716) | Pelagic marine sediment microbial communities from the LTER site Helgoland, North Sea, for post-phytoplankton bloom and carbon turnover... | ecosystem: Environmental > Aquatic > Marine >... | reverse complement strand
TCGAGACAGCTACTATGGGGACATAGATTAGAGCGGCAAGGCGAGATGCATCGACGTTATCGCTAAAGAGCGCGAGCAATCCGGGCCTCTGTAGTGACGTGCTCCCAGGGCTGTCAGGTTGAGTTGTATTTGAGCCAAATAGATTTTGTAGTCCACTAACGGCGTAATCGATCATGGTGACTGGGTAGCTGAGGTATTGCTGCAGCACTAAGTCAATATAACCACCAAGGGTGGCGCTAAGAAGGAGAGGCACTTGTGCCGCAAAAAACGCAACCCCCGCTGCGCCAAACAAACGCCATGCCCTTTTGGTTCCAACACCTTGGAATGCTGCGAGGGTGAGAAGTGCAATTAAAGAAACAGCAAAAATGTATCCGAAATCTGGCCTGATCTGAAACGACACCGATAAAGTTGCGCCGGCAATGGCTGCGCTGCGCCACGTACAGTTTTGGATCGTGCTCGCCAGTCGCATTTGTGCGGCGGCATTCATCAAAATGCATAGACCATAGAAAGCAGTGGCTGGAAATGCTGGTACAAGAACGGGAATAGCAGTCATTGCGATGGCTATTGAGCGGCTGCCGGTTGCCATCAGAAGGGTGTAAAAAATTAAAATGTTGGTTATAGCTATGACCGTAAAGAAGAGCCCTTTAACCAGCACATAGTTCACGCCAAAAGTTTGGAACAGAACTTCACCGATCTTGAACCACAAGATCCCATAGTTAATGGATAGCTCTTCCGGTGCTCGGCCAAGATAAAGTTCGTAGGCGATTTGCGCGTAGTTCCCATCATCTGCAGCAGAAAAGCCGCTATTGAAGTAAAGCCCGTAGTAAAGTGCGGATAGGATGAGAACCGCGGCGTAAAAAGGCCAGTTGGGCAACGGAGAAGTGTCTTTGGTCATAGGGGCCACTGGCGCTTGAGTGAACGTATTTGTTCTGAGGGCTTGGTATAGGCCGGTATACCCCAAAAAAGAGGTTAGACGGTACACGGCATTTTGAGAATTCTTTTCAAAACAGGTGAGGCGAGGGATTCCTCGGTCTGCTTCCTGCCTGTATAAGACGTTTATGCATATTCTTTACCTCACTCAATTCTTCTGTCCCCCGGATGGCGCGGGCAGCACGAGATCTTACGAGATCTCACGGCGCTGGGTGCGGGCGGGCCACAAAGTTACAGTTGTGACGTCTTCGGCCAGGATGCCTGAGACCTATGGGGTCGGGCAGTACAGGCTGGATGACATAGATCTATCTGTTGTTCGTGGAGTGCGCGGTCCGCGGAATGGTCAGTTCTTAAGCGGCGTACGGTTTGCGATTGCAGCGATGTGGCGAGCAGTTCGGGTAGGGAGCCCAGACGTGATTGTGGCGGAAACCTCATCGTCCGCAGTCATGGTGCCAGGATTGATCGCCAGTAAAGCAAAGGCCGCGCCGCTGATTTTCGAAGTGCCTGATATCCAAATAGACGGCGGATTAAGTAAAGGGCGCAGGCGATCATCCAGGTTGGATCGCATGTTAAATGCGCTAAAACGCTTGATGTATCGTTCTGGCGATCACTGCCTTGCTCTTGAGTCCAGCATTAAAGATGCGCTGCTGTCGTATGGTGTCGCTGAAGGGGTGATAACGGTTTCCCCTGACGGATGCGATAGTGGCCTTTTTCGCGTCCCTGCCGATCATGGCGCGGTGCTGCTTGAGACTTACCCACATCTTCAGGGCGGCCCACTCGTTGTGTATGCAGGCAGGTTGGATGCGGCCCATGGTGTTGGCTATTTCGTCCATATTGCTGCTGCTGTGCGGGCGATTGACCCTGCGATTCGCTTTTTGATTTGTGGCTCTGGACCTGCCCGGGAAGAAATCAGAGCGGAAGCTTTGCACCTTGGCGTTCTGGAACAAAACTTTTGGTTTATGCCGTCTCTGCCCAAGCAGCGCATGCCGGAACTTTTGTCTGCAGCGACGGTTTCGATGTCTTTGTTTGACCGAAGCCAAACTGGACGTCTCAAGTCTTTCGCGAAAATGTTTGATGCGCTCGCAGCCGGCAAGCCTTTGGTTCTCAATCATAGCGGCGCTCATGTTGATCTCGTTGAAAGCCGTGGTGCGGGTCTTATTCTATCGTCAGACGACATAGAAACGGCGGCGCGTGATCTTGCAGATTTTGTGCGAGACGATGAAGCGTTGCGTCGTGCAGGAGAGCAAGCCGCTGCTCTTGCGGACAGCAGGTTCAATCGCGATAAGCTGGCAAGTGAATATCGTGCTTTGCTTGAAACAGTTGCTCAGGCAGATCCGGCACCGCAACGCCGCACAAGGCGGGGTCTGGCGTTAAAGCGGGTATTTGATTTTGTGTTGGCGGTGTTCGCCCTGTTGGTGTTGTCTCCGGTCTTGGTCATCCTTGCGCTCGTCATCATGATGACGATGGGTTGGCCAATCCTGTTTAGCCAAGTCAGACCGGGGTTGGGCGGAAAGCCCTTTCGGCTCGTTAAATTTCGAACGATGGAAAACACGGAAGATGGTGCTGGTAATTTGCTTCCCGACGGCGAACGCATGAGCGCCCTCGGCCGCTTTTTGCGCCGAACCTCTCTGGATGAATTGCCTGAACTGATTAATGTCATAAAAGGCGATATGAGTCTGGTTGGCCCGAGACCGCTTTTGATGGAATATTTGCCGTACTACGACACCAATCAAGCGCGCCGCCACACGGTAAGGCCTGGGATGACGGGCTTAGCGCAGGTTAATGGCCGCAATGCCTTAACCTGGGAGGAGAAGTTCGAACTTGATGTCTGGTATGTAGACAATCGATCTCTGTGGCTGGACGTGAAAACCCTGTGTCGCACTGTCTGGGTCGTGATCACTGGCCGGGGCGTGTCAGCTCCCGGACATGACAGCATGCCGCGATTCGATGAGATTATGGCGCGAAAGCAGGGCGCAGAGGACGTTTGAGCTTTAGTCTCGCTTTGGCAAGCTTAGGCCATAGATTGGCGAAGGGGGGTCATAACAAGCGTCACATCTTGAAGCTGTTGTAGATCTTCTAAGTATTGCTTTACCTGGGCCAATTCGCCAGGAGTGATTAATGTTCCAACACAGTCATCAAACTTGTTCCAATATTGTTCGTCTGTGAACGGAGCAGCTTTGCTGCCCAAGGGCATGGCCAAACTTTTCTCTAATACGGCGCCGGTTTTTAAGTGGACTTCAACTGATGTGGGAAATTCACCTTCCGATTTATCGATTGGTTTTGCTTCAATAATTTTATACAGAGATCGTATTTCTGGCCGCATCACAGCCTCGGGTGTGAAGTCGTGTAGCGCACACCCGCCTGTTCTAAGCACGACTGCTAAACCGTATTGCAGCGAAAACTTCGCTTGCATTGGATCCTTTGGATCGTGATGCATCAAGTTATTTAGGTGTGTTTTTGGAAGGCGTGCGTTGATTTTGGCAACGTCATCGACAGAAAAACCGCGCTCTTCTTTGAGTAAAGAGAGTGCGTCCATGGCGCGGTGCGCGCTGCCGCAATTGGCAAACCGTTTCACTCGGAATCCATTGTCTATTATGAGCAGGGGGGTGCCGATGCTTTCTGTTTCGAATTTTAAATTTTGCCCATGCTCAGGTTTCGTGATGGCATCTCGTAGCTCTTCGTAGTCGGGCCCTACCATCAAGCGATTCATGCCTGTGGGTCCGTCCAAGGTCTCGCGCCCTGCGGTGATTCCTGTCCGTGCCATGCTTGCCGCGATCACACCAGATTTGGCGGCTAAGCCGGCGTGGATTGGTTTGGTCATTGTTCCGAATTGAGACATGAATCCAGCTGCCATGCTGGTCGAAAGGGAAACCGCATTTGCTGCCTGTGTGGCGTTGAGTTTTAACAGTCGTGCGCAGGCTGCTGCCGCGCCGATTGCGCCGACAGTTGCGGTGGCGTGCCAGCCTCGATTGCGATGGGCTGGGTTAACGCCCTGACCAACACGGCCCATAATTTGTAGTCCGCAAATGTACGCATCGAGACAGGCGTGACCGGAAGACTTTTCCTGTTCGCCTAAGGCTATGATTGCCGGAGCCAAGACTGCTGTCGCATGCGCTTTCGCCGGATCAAAATTGTCGTCCAAGTCCAGGGCATGAGCTGCTGTGCCGTTTACTAAAGCGGCCCAAGGGGCGCTGAGGGTGCGCTCGCGCCCGATTGCCGTGCACGGGCCGTCCCCCCAATGTTCAACCGTTTCAAAGACCTTGGCCGTCGACGCGTCTCTGGCGCCAAGAATTGAGACGCCCATGACGTCAATGAATTGCCGTTTGGCGGAATGCAAAGCGTCCGCAGGCCAAGTGTCCGGTGTTTCAGCTAACCACGCACCGTAGGCGTCGATGGGGTTTTTTATGGAAGTGGTGTCAGGCACGTGTAGTCGTCTTTCGGTCTAGAAGAAGCTCTTCTTTGAGGTGTAGCGAATACGACCTCGAATCGTAAGGTACTCCATTGTTACGTCCCCCAGGTTTATCCCAGAACCCGTAATCAACTCTAAAGGACTCTGGTTCTAGAGGCCATCAAGCGGTGGCAAGTTATGCTCTACGCGATAGGCGCGCAAATCAGCCCGCCCCTCTCTGAAAGCCAATGCAAATTGATCTTGCGTGCGTATGAACGCCCACCAAGCTTCGAGCTTGGGGTGGCCAGTGGTGAGGTCAGGGATGCCGAAATGTGGCATCATTAGGCTGAGGTAATCGATCGCAGGCCCCAAAGCGCAATCAGCGTGACCAAGCGATTCACCCAGCGCATAGGGAGAGGGAGATAGTATGGTTTCTAGAATAGAGAGACCGTCCTTAAACGCTTTCACTTTGGATTCGATGAGCGCGGAGTCAGGGTTGGTTTGGCGTCGAAGGGGAATGAGCGGGACGTAATTTCCCATTAGATAGAGATCGACGATACGGGCGATGAGTCGCCCACGTGCGGCCTTTGCCGGGTCAGCGCGCTCGGTATCCCGATCTGGGAAAAGGTCGCGAAGGTAGCTGCAAATGACGTCGCCTTCAGCGAGCCATAGCTCGCCATGAACCAGCGCCGGTACGCGGCCAATGGGATTGATGGCTTTAAACTCCGGAGATGAAGTGCTTCCACCTGGAACAGACTCTGGCTGAAGAGTTATGTCTAAGCTATTCGCAACAAGTACGACCCGGGCAACAAATGGTGACATCATTTGGCCGTAGAGGTGTAGATCATCTCTCGAGTTACTTTTTGTCATGTGGTCCCTCTAACGCGTAATCACGCTTACCGTTAATAATGCGGTCGTAAATCTCTTCGGCATTGCCCCCAATTTTATCGATCAGGGCTGCTGGCACGTTGCGCGCAGCAGCGCGCCAGGCCGTTTTTTCGCGGACCGTGGGTTCATGGATGATTGATCCGGTTTGTTTTGCCTTCTCTAGATCAGCTTCATTGCGGGCACGTACACGCTGCCGCACCTCTGTAGCGCTAGGGATAGAGCGTCGCACGGCATTTTGAAGCTCTGGATCGAGCGCGTTGAACCAAGCCGCGTTGGCGGCATAAACACCGGAAGAATATGAGTGTCGGGTCAGCGTGTAGTGGCCAGCCACTGGCGCTAGGCCGTAACTTGCGTAGGTCATGGCTCCCGCCTCACCGCCTTGAATGAGGCCGGTCTGAAGTCCTTGGATCACATCGGGGAACGGCATAGCTGCGACATCTGCGCCCAGTGCAGATAAGAATAGGGGAGACGAGGGAACCTGAAACGATCGCATGCGGTAGTCAGCTGTATCTTCAGGTCCTCTCAACTGGGTCACGCTATATAAACTATGAAACCCCTCATCGGCCCAGCTGAGGACGACCAACCCTTTGGCTTCCGCTAACTTGGCCAGGGGTTCAATGAGGTGGTTATCGAGAACATAATCTGCCTCGTCCAGGCTTTCGAATAAAAAGGGGGCCATTAAGACGGCAAATTCTGGAACAACTGCGGACATTCCGCTCGACGTGAAGATAGCAACGTCGATCCGTCCGCGCCGAACGGCCAGCATGAGCGCTTCTTCTCCACCGACCTCTCCGCGCACGAGAAGTTCGGCATCGAGGCGGCCGTTGGTTTCATATTGAATGTCTGTGTCGAATTTCTGCCACAGAACATCATATGGGTCGCCTGGCGTGCTTAACGCTCCGGCCCGGAAGGTCTCCGCGGAGGCGCCCTCGGCCATACATAAGCTGAATACAAAGATAGAAAGAATTAATGGCAGCATGTCTAGCCCGCACCCTCTTCCACAGCGATACTTGGTACCCTAACGGGTTATTCGAGTATTCTGAACATCCAGCTCAAGACGTAAGAAAGATAAACTATGATTCAGCCAGGCATATACGATACCGACCTTGATCAAACCTCAGCGAACCAAGAGCCGCTCAGCCCGATTTCTTTTTTGCGCCGAGCCGCCGAAGTTTATCCAAGCCGTGTCGCTGTTATTCACGGTCCTGTCCGATATACGTATGCCGAGTTGTATCAACGCTGTCGGCGTCTCGCCTCTGCTTTAAATAATCACGGTATCGTCGCTGGAGATACGGTTGCTGTGCTCGCCCCTAACATCCCAGCCCACCTAGAAGCGCATTACGGTGTGCCGATGACGGGGGCTGTCTTGAACGCTATCAACACGCGGCTCGATGCGTCGGCGATTGCTTTTATTCTGGATCATGGTGAGGCCAAGGTTCTCTTAGTTGACCCCGAGTTGTCAGATGTTGCACGGGCAGCGCTGGCAGAATGCGGCCGAGATATTTTTGTTGTTGATATTGATGATGCTCTTGCACCGGACGCAGATCCAATCGGTAAAATTGCTTACGAGGCCTTTCTCGACTCTGGAGACCCTGATTACATCTGCCCGGCCATTGCAGATGAATGGCAAGCGATTGCGCTTTGTTACACATCAGGCACGACCGGTAATCCGAAGGGTGTGGTGACTCATCATCGCGGGGCGTATCTCAACGCCATTGGCAACATGATGGCCTGGGGCATGACGCCTAACCCGGTCTATCTGTGGACCCTCCCCATGTTTCATTGCAATGGGTGGTGTTTCCCGTGGACGATCACGGCGCTGTGCGGGACTCACGTGTGTCTTCGGAAGGTCGATACCGAAGCGATCTACAGTCTCATGAAAAAAGAAGACGTTACACATTTCTGTGGTGCGCCAACGGTTCTCAATATGTTGGTGAACGCGCCTGATGAGCAGCGCGCGGGTCTTCAAAGTGGAATTAAGGCCATGACGGCTGGCGCAGCCCCTCCTGCCGCGGTTATCGAGACGATGGAAGGGATGGGGATAGCGATCACCCACACCTACGGTCTAACGGAAGTGTACGGTCCTTGTGTGGTGTGTGCGTGGCACGATGAATGGGATGACTTGCCCATGGATGAACAGGCGGCGCTGAAAGCGCGGCAAGGGGTGCGGTATTCAGTCGTCGACGGGCTCGACGTAATGGATCCTGAGACTATGGAGTCTGTCCCCGCGGATGGAGAAACGATTGGCGAGATCATGTTCCGCGGTAACGTCGTGATGAAAGGGTACCTAAAAAACCCGACGGCTACCAAAGAGTCACTTAAGGGTGGGTGGTTTCATTCTGGCGATCTTGCCGTGAAACACCCAGACGGTTACGTCGAAATCCGAGACCGTTCAAAAGACATCATTATTTCCGGCGGCGAGAATATTTCGACCATTGAAGTCGAGGGCTTTCTCTTTAAGCACCCAGCCGTATTAGAAGCCGCAGTCGTGGCAAAGCCAGATGATCATTGGGGTGAAACGCCTTGTGCGTTCGTCACGCTTAAAGCTGGGCAATCCGTTACCGAAGAAGAGATCATCGCTTTCTGCCGCGACAGTATGGCGAAATTCAAAGTGCCAAAAACAGTGGTCTTTGATGATTTGCCCAAGACGTCTACGGGTAAAATTCAGAAGTTCGTCTTACGGGAGCGAGCTAAGGCGCTGGGTTCGAGTTAGGCGGTCGGTCTCTTATTCCGGCAGAGGGCGGACCCGCATCGCAATTTCAGAGGTTTGATCGAGCAGCGTGCGCGTTGGGTTGCGCGCACAGCTCTGTTTAAGGGCGCGCACGATCTTTCTTTTGTTGGCGACCGATATCACCAAACGTGGGTGGTGCCGCACACTGACCGTGCCTTGAACGAAAGCAAACGCCCAAAACTCAGCAGCCTCGGAAAGGCTCTTCGCGTTACCTCTACTGTTAAGGCCATCCGAGTATGAGGCGCACGAATAGGCTCTAGGATCTAGACCTATAGCCGTCGTTGCTGGTAAGGGCTCCGGCTGAGAGACAGAGCCGACAGCAGCAGCATGGATCGAGTTGTCTATGTTTTCTTCGCAATAGTCCTTAACTCGAGCAATGATGGCGTGTTCTGCTACGCTTTTGTCGTCAGAAAACTCCAATACGGAGTCAGCGTCGTATGCACCGGTCAAAAAACCAATCAACCAGAAGCGTGCCAGTTCAGCGCGGTCTGACCCTTTATTGCCATTCTCCTCGTTTTCCCCGTTCATAAAGGTGATGCAGGCGTATCGAGCGTCTTCGATTCGTCGATCGCTGATCGCCTTCGCTGGGCCAGCCGTAACGACCCCCATGACCAATAACGTGGCGAGAGAAGGTGCTAATTTCCGATGTTTTTGTTTCATTCTGACAGTGTCATTTTTCTGTGCTCCGGGCACAATAGCCTGTGAAGACTCTCACTAGATTGTGAGGCCCAGCTCCGGACCATAAGACAAAAGGGCCGGTGCCACGCGGTTGCACGATGCCGAAAGGAAAATTCATGAGCGTGACTCTCTACAAGTTTGGCCCCGTTATGGGGTTGCCTGACCCAAGCCCTTTTTGCTTCAAGCTTGAAACATATTTACGCATGGCGGGCATTGAATACACGGTCGCCTCGGACAAACGAAAGAAGGCCCCTACGGGCAAGCGCCCCTTCCTGGTAGATGAAAGTGGCAAAGTCATGGCCGATAGCGGCTTGGCCATAGCGCAGCTTGAGGCTCAGAATGGCAACCCGGTTGATGGTAAGCTCACCCTGACGGAGCGCGCTGAGAGTTTGGCGTTCCAGCGCCTTATGGAAGAACACCTCTATTGGACCTTGGTATACTTTCGCTGGCTTGATCCACATGGCGTTAAACATTGGACTCCTTATATGAAGGACATCCTTGGTGTTCCGGGCCCCGTGCTGGCTATTTTGAAGCCACTCGCGCAACGTATTGTGCGCAAGCAATTGGCGGGGCATGGGATTGGCCGACATTCGCCAAAAACGATCCAAGACATGGCCATTACGGATATCGGGGCGCTCGCTCATTGGCTCGGCCAAAAGGAATGGGGTTTTGGTGATCAACCAACGACTTTTGATGCCTGCTTAGCTGCCCATGTGGGGAAATTATCTCGCAGCCCTGGGAAAACGCGGTCGCTGTGGAAACACGAAAGCATCGCAACCTCGTCAGTCATTTCGAACGTATGATGACTCGGTATTATCCAGAGCTTAGAGACTCAGAACATTCGGCCGCCGGAGCACCCTCATGACCGATAAAGGTTACACAAACCCCGAACTACTCGTTGAGACTGATGTGCTTGAAGCAGAGCTGGGCGCAGACGATCTAAGAATCATTGATTGCAATGTCGTGATGGGACCCAAGCCTGGTGGCGGGTACGATATCAGGAGCGGCCGAGAGGACTATGAGGCCGGCCACATTCCGGGCGCTGTTTTTCTTGATTTCCTGACCGAGTTATCCGGTGACCACCCATCCCTTAAATTCATGATGCCATCGCCGGAAGGTTTTGCGCGCGTTATCGGTGATGCCGGAATCGGAGATGGCCACCGTGTCGCCTTGTATTCACGCGGCGCAAATTTCTGGGCCACACGATTATTCCTGATGTTCCGCGCATTCGGATTTAACAATTGCCGTGTTCTGAATGGTGCATGGGATAAGTGGTCTGCAGAAAACCGGCCAACCACGACAGACGTGCCCGGTCTTGCGGTTGCCGAATTTACGCCAAACCCGCAGCCGGGACAGATTATCGGGAAAGACGAGGTGTTGGCTGCAGTTCAACGCAAAGATACTTGTTTGATAAACGCGCTTTCACCAGAAATATTTTCAGGTGAAACCGTCAATGCAGCTTACGGCCGCCCCGGTCACATCGCGGGTAGTGTTAATCTTTACGCCTACGACTTACTCGATGAGTCCGACAATACGTTTGCAGACGCCGCGACCCTTAAAGAAAAATTCCGGGCTGTTGGCGCTCTTGATCAAGAAAAAATCATCACCTATTGCGGTGGCGGGATTTCGGCGACCACGGACTCTTTCGCGCTCATGCTGCTCGGTCGGGATGATGTTGCGTTGTACGATGGCTCAATGATGGAGTGGGGTCCCGATGACAGTCTTCCCATGTCAACGTTAGCGGACGGGGAGGCCTAATCTATGTTTACGAACGTATGGTACACGGCGTCATTTTCTAAAGACGTTACGATTTCACCGAAACACGTAAAGATGCTTGGTCGTGATTTCGTTCTTTTTCGCGATGCCGACGGTGCCGTGCATTGTCTATCCAATGTTTGTTGTCACCGCGGCGCGCCCTTGAGTCAGGGAGTCCAACAATCAGATGGAACCTTGGCGTGTTGTCAGCATGGCTGGCGTTTTGGCGGAGACGGTCGCTGCAGTATGATGCCCGCCTTACCTGAAGGCGGAGAAATTCCCAAAGCCGCTCGCGTAGATTCTTACCCGGTTGAAGAGCGCTACAATATGATTTGGGTGTTGCTGGGCTACGACCCTGACGCTGCGGCCCCCATTCCCGATGTTCCAGAATTTGATGCCGAGGGGTGGCGTTGGATCGAATACGAAGAAACCTGGGATGCGAACTACCATTGGGCCAAATTCTCTAACCTTGATTACGTTCATCTTCCAGTCGTTCATGGCCAAACCTGGAATGGTAGTGTTCGCCCACCAGCGCATAAAGTTGAATACCTCGACGAAACAAGTATCGGTACAGGAATTCGCGTGAAGACGAAGCGGCCGAAAGGTTTGTGGTCGAGGCTGCGCCCTCCTGAAACTGAGGTGCAATCTCGTATGAAATTTTATCTCTCGGGCTTTACCATAAAAGTAGATGTTGAGATTGGTGGCGCGGGGACCGGGATGCGGTTTGTCGTGCTTGATATGTCTACTCCGATCGATGAGCACACAACGACAATGCGGTTTTTGTTTGGTCGAAATTTCATGCCTTATAAGTGGGCTGACAAAGGCACTCTTAAACGCAACCTTAAAAACGTCCGAGAAGATCAGATAATCGCTGAGGCCCAGCTGCCAAGAGTTCCAAAATTGCCAGATGCTGATTCACTCATGACTGATCCAGAAGATGAGATGGTCAAAGAGTATTGGTCCATTATGGAGAAGCTTCGCGGTAAGGGGTGGCAGATTGATCAGTCTGCCTTAGCGCAGGCCGAACAGCGTGGGAATTATCATGTTATTCCGTCGCCGGCACGGAAGGCTGATCCTGGTTCCTGGGTTTATAAGCCCGTGCCGCGGGTTGATTCTGACTCACTCACACAAGCCGCCGAATAGGATGTTTTCATGAAGATCGCGATTGTTGGGGCTTCCGGCCAAACTGGGCCATGCCTCATTAAAGAGGCGTTGAGCCGTGGGCACGACGTAATTGCCATTTGTCGGACGCCAGAGAAAATGACGATCAGCGACCCAAAAGTCGAAGTGCGCCAAGCCGATGCGTATGACGCGGCAGCTATCCTAAGTGCAACGGAAGGTGCCGATGTTGTGGTGACGACTGTGGGCGCAACAAACCTTTCTGAGAAAGGGCCGTTAAATACTGCAACACACCGTAATGTTATCGATGCGATGAAAGCGCACGGCCAAGACCGGCTGGTCGCTATATCGTCTTTTGGTGCTGCGCGTGGCGTTAAACGGAAGGGCTTGCGCCGCAAGTTTTACTTATGGCTGCGTCGTAAGTACTACAATGATATGCATCTGATGGAAGAAATGGTCTCGGCTGAATCTCCAGGTGCCACCATTCTCAGGGCCCCCAGTTTACACAACCGCGTTCCGAAACATTCTTATATCACGAGTGATGATGGTACGTTGCCCAACGGGCTTTCTCTGTCTCGCATTGATTTGGCACACTACGTGCTCGAAGCCTTGGAGCGAGATATCGACCGAGGAAAAGTAATCGCGATTGTTGATGAGGGCTCGGATTTGCCGCCGATGAGCGAGTTGATGCCGCCAAAGACTTGAGAACCCTATTGCTCTTGAAGCCACTCCCGCCATTCATCCCCGTAGGTTTCGCGAAGTAAGTTCTTCTGGACCTTGCCCATAGCGTTGCGCGGCAGGCTATCCGCTTGCACGATTCGTTTCGGTACTTTGTAGTTGGCCAGCGTTTCTTTAAGGGTCAATCGAATCGCGGCTTCATCCAACATTCTATTTTCAGCAACGATGATCGCCAGACCGGCCTCGCCAAAATCTGGATGTGGTAGCCCTACGACAGCGCATTCTTCAACGCCCTCTATAGCATCGACGATTTGTTCGATTTCCTTTGGGAAGACGTTGAAGCCGCCAGAGATATACATATCCTTGGCGCGACCAACCAACGTGATTTGCCCGTCTGGGTCATGTCGGGCGATGTCACCAGTCCGGAAGAACCCATCAGAGGTAAACTCTTCGGCCGTCTTTTCAGGGTTATTCCAGTAGCCGGAAAACAGGCTCGAGCCCTTAATTTGCAATCCACCGGTTTCCGACTCTCCGACTGGCTCCTCGTCATCGTTCATGATCCGGAGGGTCACGCCGTCTAAAGGCCAACCTACGGTTCCAGCCCGTCTGGGTTTGTCGGGGTTGGCGCTCGTGATGATTCCAGCTTCGGTCATGCCGTATCGCTCGACGATTGTGTGTCCCGTGCGTGCCGTAAATGCACTGAAGGTTTCGTCGAGTAGGGGGGCCGAGCCTGAAATGAATAGTCGAATAGACGTGCAGGCGTCCTGGGTTAGCGCGGCACTCGTAAGTAGGCGCGTATAGTAGGTTGGAACACCCATGAATACCGTTGCGTTGGGTAAGTCTGCGATCACGGCATCGCAGTCGAACCCGGCATGAAAAATCATACTGGTGCCATTCATAAGCACCGTATTGGTTGCTACGAATAGGCCGTGGGTGTGAAAGATTGGTAGGGCATGCAGCAGCACGTCATCCGGGCTAAATTGCCATGCCGAATGGAGTGCTGCTGCATTCGCTGCCAATGCTCCGTGTGAAAGTGTGGCGCCCTTAGGTTTCCCAGTCGTTCCAGACGAATAAAGAATGGCGGCTGGGTCAGCGGGCTCTAAAGCGACAGTTTCAAACCTAGTGTCGTGGGCCAATGCGTGTTGGGCGAAGCTGCCTTCGCCATGCTCGTCTAGATTTAGGCAATTGGATGGGACGCATTTATGTGTGGAGGCGGATAATTTTTTTTCGCGTGTCGCGTCGCATACAAAGAGTGCCGGTTTCGCATCCGTGAGGAAGTACAAGAGTTCTTCATCGGTGTATGCGGTGTTGAGCGGCAAGTACACAGCCCCCGCGCGAAGGCACCCCAAATACAAGATGAGAGCGGCTACAGATTTTTCAATCTGTGCTGCAACTCTGTCGCCGGGCCTGATCCCTAAAGATTGCAAAAGGTTGGCGACTTGAGCCGACCGACTCTCTACGTCCGCGTAGGAAAGCGCTGCGCCACTCGATTCTATGATGAACGGGTTGCTGAGGTCTTTTGGGAAGTGCTGCTGGAAAACAGCATAAAGGTTGGAAGACATAAAAATAGCGCACCCGATATAAAATTGAGTGCGCCCGTTTTCTCTAAAACAGACCCTAAGTGCAAGCCCGCGTTACACGGTTATGTTCAGATTCTGTCCACGTTCCTGGCGTTTGGCGGCTTCGTCTTGAATATGTTGTTGGACAGCTTCGTCTAATGCCACGCGTGTCCGGTTTCCAGCGTTGGGGTCTTGCGTCTGATCATCGTCCGTTGCTGGACGTTGGGCAACGGTCTGGCTCTGCTGAACTGCAGGCTGGTGCTGGTTAACGTTGCCAATGCCTTCGACCACAAAAAGAACTCCATCTGTTTAACTCTGACAGTGTCTCAATTGTGCGTCGTCTGATCAACACACATCCGTGTGAACCAGAATAACGATATATTACAATGCCTTAGAGTTCTTTTATGGGTATGTCTACGTCGGTGAGGCGGTTGATGTCGGGCGTTATTTTGGCCGCGATGGCTTTTTTCGCCTGAAGAAAGTCCTTGGGGCGACTCAGTGCATTCACCGCTACCAGGATTCCGTTACGGAGGTAACAGACCGAAAAAGACCGGGTGGTCGCATCACCACGGACGACAACTTGGTCATCCGGGTCGTTGATCCCGGTCATTTGTAGCTTGATGTCGTATTGGTCAGACCAGAACCAAGGCACTTCAGCATAGGGGGCCTCTTTTCCAAGGATCGTATTTGCGGCGGTCTTGCCTTGGCTGAGTGCATTCTGCACAGACTCCAGCCTCAGGCGACGGCCTAGCAGATCGTTAGGGTGATAGGTGCAATCGCCAACCGCATACACTTTGTCCACAGACGTTCGTGTAAACGCGTCAACGAGGATCCCGTTGTCGATTTTCAAGCCTGCTGATTCGGCCAATTCAATGTTGGGGATTATTCCGATGCCGATGATGACGACGTCCGCTTTCAACTTCGATCCATCGCTGCACAGGACGTGTTCGATCTGCGTCTCGCCTTCGAACCCAGATACGGTGACGCCGGTGCGAATATCGACACCTTCTTCGCGATGAACGCGGGTGTAGAACTCGGAAACAACGGGCGCGACGACGCGATTTAGAACACGGTCACCCATTTCTAGAACAGTGACGTTACATCCGAGCTTGGAGGCAACGGCCGCTACTTCAAGGCCAATATAACCGCCACCAACAATCGCAAGATTAATGTCCGGTCCTAATGTGTCGCGAAAACCGAGCACGTCGTCGATGGTTCTTAGGTAATGAATACCTTGCAGATCTGCACCATCCACGGGCATGGGGCGCACTCTGCCGCCGGTCGCTAGTACGATAGATTGCGCGGCTATACTCGATCCGTCGCGCAGCGTTACGCTATGCCCAGGCGCAATTGCTGTGACATGTTCATTGAGCCTTATCGAAATATTGCGTTCTGCGTAAAACTCTTCCGCCCGGAGATATAGGCGCTCTTGCTCTAGTTTTCCGGCGAGGAACTGTTTGGATAGCGCAGGTCTTTCGTATGGGATGTAGGGTTCATCGCCGACAATCGTGATTGGATTTTCGTAACCCCCTTGGCGCAAAGAGATCGCGGTCTGCCCACCAGCTTCTCCGGCGCCGACAATGACTACTGATTCGGTCATGTGTGGTCTCTCTATTTGGATTGTGATGAATTCGACGGGGCTGGCGCGATGTGCTTAAGCCCAGAATATTATTAGTCGGCGATGTCGCCACCAGCCACAAGCCTATCGATTTGGCTTTGAGACAGTGCATCACTTCCATCCTCAGTCGCCGGAGCTTCTGGTCTGGGTGTTCCTTTGCCGCGACGTTCATCTTCGGCAGTTTCGACCGCAACTGCGCGCCGCCGTCGATCTGGCCCAAAATATCCGCCAATGTCGACAAAGGGACGTGGTCGCTCAATCACTTCCCGGACTCGCAAAAAGACACCTTTGGCAGTGATGGGCATCGCAATGTATTCCGTCACGCCAGAGTTGCGGGCCTCAATTACTTTTTCTCGGCGCGTCTCGCTGGTCACCATAATGATGGGTGTGAACTTTAAGGGTGTTGGCTGGCCCCTTACGGACTTCAGAAAATCTAGCCCGTTTACAGGCTTCATCCTCCAACCTGTAAGGACGATGTCTGGCTCAAGGCTTTTGAGAGCGGCTAGGCCATCGCCACCATCCCGCGCTTCCTCGATGCGTTTGGCACCAAGGGTTTCCAGGACGTTCTTCAACATCCGGCGCATATACGTCTTATTATCGATCACTAAGAAATTGATCGGTTTAAGATAATCTGAGGTCGGTTGAATCATACGACGAGCATTGGCCTACTAAACTTTCTCAGATGCACACTGAGCCACCTAATTACCTTAAACTATTGCGGATTCTCTGAAAAATCAAAACTCTAGGTTATGTCGCTGGGTTGGCGTCGGAACCATCTGGTGAAGATGATGGCAAGTAGACGCAAAACTTCGACCCTACACCTGGGTTCGAGGCTACCCGCACGTATCCGTTTTGTAGTTCTACGAGGCTTTTTACCACCGCCAAACCCAAGCCGGTCCCTTCTGTTTCTGGTTTACCATGCTCCGTCACGCGCTCGAATGGATTGAAGACGCGTCCAATATCGGCCTTTGCAATGCCAATCCCCGAGTCTTCGACGCAAATTTCGATGGTGCCATCATCCTGAGGCGCTACGCTGATTTCTATCTTGCCGCCGGGATCCGTGAACTGGATCGCATTAGCGATGAGATTGAAGAGAATCTGCTTTAGGGCACGAAGATCGGCCAAAACCCTATGTGAGTCAGGGCCCGCCGCTGCTGATAGTGCGTGCCGTTTTGCAATCGCTCTGGGTTGCATCAAATTGAGCGTGCTCCCAATCACGGCGTTTAGATCAATTGGCTCAGGACTGAGTGTGATTTGTCCCTCTTCGACTTTTGCCAAATCAAGAATGTCGTTGATCAAATCGAGCAGGTGCTCACCGCTTGAATGAATATCGCCAGCGTAATCTTCGTAGGATCGTGCGCTTTCTCTTCCTAGCAAATTGTCACGTATAACTTCAGAGAAGCCCAGAATTGCGTTTAAGGGTGTCCGAAGTTCGTGACTCATTGTTGAAAGAAAGGTTGATTTTGCACGACTTGCCGCTTCTGCATCGCGCAGTGCGGCGTCAAGCTTCTCTTGTGATCGCCTTAGCTCGTTGATGGTTTCTGTAAGCTCACGTTCCTTTGCGCGTCGACGCTCTTCTT
>Ga0055584_100002920_pt1 | contig 16926 bp, 15 predicted proteins | sample OSDHelmetaG_FD_58716 | JGI IMG/M metagenome (GOLD analysis project Ga0055584, IMG submission 58716) | Pelagic marine sediment microbial communities from the LTER site Helgoland, North Sea, for post-phytoplankton bloom and carbon turnover... | ecosystem: Environmental > Aquatic > Marine >... | reverse complement strand
TTCAAGACCAACAGAGATTTCAGAAATCATAGGTTTTGTCCAAGCCATCTTTATATCCTTTAAAAAATTAATATCAGCTTAAAATATATCACTATTAACTTAATAAACTCTGAGGATAATATTCATGTATTATTAATATTCAATCAATTGTTAATATGGATACTTAATTATTTTTTTTAAATAAAAGAGTATGATTACAATATGAACTTTTTAAAATCCTTTAAAAAAGCAATTTTGTTAGTTGCAGTTTTAAATTTGTTGTATTTTTTTATAGAGTTTATAGCTGCGCTGAACATAAGATCAGTTTCGTTGCTCGCTGACTCTATTGACTTTATTGAAGATGCATCTATAAACTTTCTAATTTATTTTGCTATTACGTTAACTATAATTAAAAAAGCAAAAATAAGTATTTTATTATCTATTATAATGCTAATACCAGGATTCACAGCGTTATGGGCTGTAGGGCAACAAATTCAAAATCAAGAGCCACCCCAAGCAATAGAATTATCAGTGGTTGCATTTGGTGCTTTGATTATAAATTGTTTATGCACATTTGTATTAATAAGGTTTAAAGACTTGAGTGGAAGTTTAACTAAAGCTGCATTTCTTTCAGCACGAAATGATGCTTTTGCAAATATATCTATTATATTTATAGGTGTAATTACCTTCTTTTACTCATCAATTTGGCCTGATATTGTCGTAGGAATATTTATAGCCTATATAAGAACCGAATCAGCTGTGGAAATATTTAAGAAGGCAAGAGAGGAACTTAAACTGAGTTTAAAAAAATGATAATATATAGACGTAAAATAAACCGGTATATAATGTTAAAAAAAACCTAAAATAATAAGCTATTAAATTTTAGCAACAACCACATGCGTTGTTCTTATTATTTTTTGTCTTTTCCAACTTTTCTTGAGCTTTAATTGAATCTAATTCTTTTTCTTTATTTTCTGCATCCTTTTTTTGTTTAAAGATTTTATCTTCAAAATATTCATAAAGAGAATTAAAACCCAATTTAGTTGCTTTTTTTTCTATATATTTTCTTCTACCCTTAAGGTTGTCAATTATTCTATTTATTTCTTCATTATGCATAGATAATTTATGCAATAAATAATTTTAAAAATCAAAATAATTTTTTAATTTTAAGAAGTTTATTGATACTTATAAATGATTGATAACGAAGAATTTTTAGGTATTATTTAGACGAAGAATATACTTGATGTAATATTAAACAATAATACTGAGTTTTTTTATTAGAATATTAAATTGAAATGTTCTTGTCAAATTGTTTTTTTCAAGTCGTTGATATCATTTACTTATTTTTTTATAAAACCAATAGATTATTCACACTAGAAGGACGATTTCTAATAATATACTTCAACCATAGGCTAAATGCTTAAGAACTTTCATATCAATTTATTGTCTTCGTATCCAAGGTGATAATTAATTCATGACATTAATTGGTTGAATTAATATTTGTAAAGACTGGTGTAATTTTGATTAAGGTATAAAATGAGAATAATATGGATAAATTTAATCAAGTATTAGAAAATATTTTTAGTAGGTACATATTTTTATCTTCTTTTTTATTAAGGCTGCTTCTTGGCATATCCTTTGTTATTCATGGCTGTCAGAAGTTTCCTCTTCCTGCAAATAACTTAATAGAATGGTTTAACTTTTCTCCATTTTTAGCGACATTAGTTCCAATAATAGAGGTGTCATCTGGATTATTAATAATTCTATCTGGATTATTAAAAAATCCTCTAGGGAATTTACTAACAAGATTTTCTGCATTATTAATTGTAGTTTTTATGATTTTTGCATTTACAATCGCTCATCTTGATTGGTTTATTACAACAAAGCTTTTTACTAGCGAACAAATATTTTTATTAGGTATTGGTATTTTCTTTTTAATAAGAGGAAACAGTTAATTATATTTCTATAAAGTAAAATATAATTCAGCTGATAAACTTAGAAGGGTAAAATTACAAATTGGAAGGCCAAAAATATAAGAGTGCTGAGTATTCTAGATAGTGATAAAAAAGACATGTAAAAAGCTAGTTTTTATGAGTGTAAATAGAAAACTTTATTTATAATTTTTCAAGTCCCTTTAATCTTTAAGATTGTAAAAAAATCTGTGAAATTATAGCATAAATAGTGTTAGCCATTAATTACTCCAAGTTTTACATTATAATCAACAGCAATCCCATATTCTGGATCATTGTCGCTATCAACAATTAGTTGTCCTGCATTTGTTAATAATTTGTGACAATCTTTACTTAAATGTCTTAGCTTAATTTTTCTACTTGATTTTGCATATCTTATCGCAATATCCTCTATCGCTTTAAGAGCAGATTGATCTACAACTCTTGATTTTGCAAAATCTAGTATGACTAATTTGGGATCATCTTTTATATTAAAAATTTCTTTGAAACTTTGTGTGGATCCAAAAAAAAGTGGCCCCTCAATTTCATATACTTTAGCACCAGTTTCAGAATTTGATTTTCTCTGAACCGCTCTAATAATAGAAGCCGCGTTCCATGCATAGACGAGAGCTGAAAAAATTACTCCTACTATGACAGCCACAGCTAAATCAGCAATTACTGTAACAAAAGTTACTAAAATTATAACCAACGCATCTGACTTAGGTACAATTCTTAACAACTTGATAGAATGCCAGGCAAAAGTTCCTATGACAACCATAAACATTACACCAGTTAGTGCTGCCAAGGGTATTAGCTCTATAAGAGAAGATGCATATAAAATAAATATTAGTAAAAAGACTGCGGCTGTAATTCCTGATAGTCTTGTTCTTCCCCCAGAACGTACATTTATCATAGATTGACCAATCATAGCACAACCACCCATTCCCCCAAAAAAGCCAGTAACAAAATTAGCTGATCCTTGTGCCAAACATTCTTTACTTGCACCTCCTTGCTTGCCAGTGATTTCACCAACTAGATTCAAAGTTAGTAAGCTTTCAATCAAACCAATTAATGAAAGAATTATAGCATAGGGTAAAATAATTAAAAACGTTTCCAGTTCAATTGGAACTAGAGGTATTTTAAATTCAGGAAGACCACCAGATATAGAAGCTAAATCCCCTACAAGTGGAATATTAAGATTTGTATAAAAAACTATTATTGAGATGACTAATATTGCAACCAATGGTCCAGGGATTAATTTTGTTATTTTGGGAGTCATCCATATAATGTACATTGTTAATCCTACAAGCCCGAGGCTATGATAAAGGACTTCCCCTTCCATCCACTCTAATACTCCATTTGAATTTTCAATTTTAAACTGACTAAGTTGAGCCAAACCAATAACTATAGCTAACCCATTTACAAAACCTAACATCACTGGTTGAGGAACCATTCGAATAAACTTTCCAAGTTTAAAAATTCCGGCAATTAGTTGGATAATTCCCATTAATATCACAGTTGCAAAAAGATATTGTTCTCCATGCACTGTAACAAGAGAAATCATGACAACAGCTAAAGCACCTGTGGCTCCAGAAATCATCCCAGGTCTACCACCAAAAATTGCTGTTATCAATCCAACTATAAAGGCGGCATAAAGACCTACGAGGGGAGCGACCCCAGCAACGAATGCAAAAGCCACTGCCTCAGGAACTAATGCTAAAGATACTGTTATGCCTGCTAAAAGTTCATTTCTTAATAGGGAAAGGGAGATTTCTTTTCCTTGATTATTACTTTGACTAAAACCCAGGTTATTAACTAAAGTCTTGATTGATGTTTTAAACACTTCTGATTTTTAATGGTTGAAATAAAAAGATACTGTTACTTTATATATAAATTTTAATGTTTTGAAATATAAAAAAATAAATGCGAACTAATCTACTCGTAAGTTGTTAATAAATTTGAAACACTCTTCTAATTTGTTGTTATTAACATATTTATGAGGAATAAAATTACAAAACCAAGGCTATTAAAAACTATTGGTAAAAAATTTTAATTAAAATTGTTAAGAATCCTAAATTCAATTGAAAAATAAAAATATATATTTATATAGTTAATAACGAATATTTTTTTAATTAATAGTAAATTTAACTTAAGTCTTATTTGAATATTATAATTATTTATAATATATTTTTTATATAAATGGAAAAAATTGATGTAATCATTATTGGTGCTGGTATTGCTGGAATTGCATCCGCCTACTATTTAAAAAAAAATTTCCCAAGTCTCAAATTTAAAATAATTGAATCAAGAAATAGTGCTGGTGGTACTTGGGACCAAATGAGATTCCCTGGTGTTCGTGCAGATAACGATATGTACACATATGGGTATAGTTTTGACCCATGGAAAGGGTCTATAATAGGGAATGGCAAGGAAATTAGAAATTATTTAGGTAAAGTTACAGAAAAATTTGATATAAAAAAATATATTTTATTTGGTACTGAAGTCATATCATTAAGATGGAAAGATAATAAATGGATTGTAAAAACTGATTTAAAAAAAATTACTAGTCAATACGTTATTTGTTGCACTGGATCTAGAGATCGAAATAATCCTCATTTACCAAAGTTTAAAAATGAAAAAAAATATCAAGGGAAAATTGTACACACGCAGGCTTGGGGAAATACTAACTTTAAAAATAAAAATGTAACTATTGTTGGAAGTGGATGCACTGCTATAACAATGGCACCTTCGATAATTAAAGATGCGAAGAAAGTTACGTTAGTTCAGCGAAGTCCTGCTTGGATAATAAATATTGATAGTAAAGAAAAATCAACACGAAGTTATAAAACATTTCAAGTTTTATGGAGTTACTTTTCAAGTCGAATTTTTAAAAATTTTCAAAGAAAAAAGAGGATATCTGGTAATACTTATTATAATGAAACTACTACTCCCTCTTACAATTATTGGGATCAGCGTCCCGCAAGTAGTTTGGATAATGATTATTTTTCATCTGTAAAATCAAAAAAAGTAAAAATAGTTCGTCAAGGTATTAGTAGTTGGCAAAAGACTGGTATAATGTTAAAAAATGGGGAAGTTATCAAAAGTGACATCACAATCATGGCTACTGGCGGTAATGCACAATTATTAGGGGGAATTGATATCTTTGTTGATAATAAAAAAGTTAATATCAATGACACTAGTTGGTATAGAGGAATGATGTTTAGTGGAATACCGAATCTTTTTGCACATGCAGGATATATTAATTTTAGTTGGACAGCTAGATGTGAAATAGTTAGCAAACGTATTTGTAGAACAATAAAATATATAAAGGAGAAAAACTTACTTAGTTGCACTCCAAAATATATAGGGGAAAAAACAGAGCCGTCAATTCAAGCAAATTATATATTACGAGCAATGGATCAGTTTCCTAATAGAACCTATAAGTTTTATCAAAATTATATTATAGAATATTTAAGTTTTAAATTTACGAGAATAAACGATGGAGCAATAGACTTCTCAAAATGACTAAGGGATTATAAATATGAAACTAGAATCAATCGCACTCCATCATGGATATGAATCAGATAAAAATGATCAAAAGTCAGCGACAACTCCAATTTATCAGACCTCCGGATTTACTATCGATAACACACAGCACGGGGCAGATTTATTTGACCTCAAAGTAGAAGGAAATATTTATTCAAGAATAGGCAACCCCACTAATTCAGTTCTAGAAAAAAGAGTTGCAGAAATGGAAGGTGGTATTGCCGCACTATCTCTAGCCTCTGGGATGGCTGCGATTACTTATTCCATTCAAACTATTGCAAGGGCAGGAGATAATATTGTAAGTACAAATCAATTATATGGAGGGACATATAATTGCTTTACTCATAGTTTCCCAAAACAAGGGATTATAGTTAAAATGGTTGATGGAGAAGATTATAAAGGAATTGATGAGGCAATTGATGAAAAAACTAAGGCTTTATATTGCGAGTCAATTGGAAATCCTTTTGGCAATGTCATCGACATAAAAAAGTTTGCAGATATTGCTCATAAACATGGAATTCCACTAATTGTAGATAACACAGTAGCTACTCCATATTTATGTAGGCCTATTGATTTCGGAGCGGATATTGTTATTCATTCCTTAACAAAATATATAGATGGTCATGGTGCAACTATTGGTGGAATTATAGTCGATTCAGGTAAATTTGATTGGGCCAAACATCCTAAAAAATACCCTATGCTTAACGAACCAGATCCATCTTATCATGGAATAAAATATACCGAAAAGTTCGGCCCAGCTGCATTTATTGGTTGTTGTAGAGTTGTCCCTTTAAGGGAAACAGGAGCCTGTCTATCACCTAATAACGCATATATAATAATGCTGGGACTTGAATCATTGGGTGTAAGAATGGAAAGACATTGTAAAAATGCACTTGCGCTTGCAAAATATTTACAGGCTCACGAAAGTGTGAAATGGGTTAATTATGCAGGCCTACCAAATGATAAATATCATAATGTTTGTAAAAAAATTACCAATGGTCAAGCATCTGGTATTATAAGTTTTGGTATTAAAGGTGGAAAAGATTCAGGCGCTAAGTTCATCGATGCACTTAAAATGATTTTGAGAGTACTGAGTATGGGTGATGCTAAATCTCTTGCATGTCATCCAGCGTCTACGTTACACAGACAGTTGACACCTGAACAAAAGGCTTTGGCGGGAGTAAGCGAAGACTTGATTAGGATTTCTGTGGGCATTGAGCATATTGATGACATTATTAATGATGTTGAACAAGCAATTGAGGCCTCAAAAAGATAATAAATTTTAGATAAAGCAACTATTTAAGTTATTAAATTTGAACCTTAATTGCGTTTTATATTAGAAAGATCTAAAAATAGTCCTTCTAAATTTTGATGAGGGATTGTATCTAGTAATTTATAGACACTCTCAGATTTTATTATTTAAAACGAGCATAATGATATTATTTTTTCACCGACATATCTTATTTAATATCATAATATTAGTTGTGTTAATTTTGCTTATTACAGGATGTTCAAGCACACGGTTTATTTACACATTTATAGAAAAATTTATAAAGGATGAAATCACCTATTTTCTTGATCTCGATGAAGAGGAGAAGATCTTACTTAACCAACAGGTTACTGAGATGTTAAAATGGCACAGAACGTTTATGTTGCCAAGATACGCAAACTATCTAATCACTATAGCAGATAAGCTCGAAGAAGATCAATATGACGCTGTTGTCATTAATAAGTTCTTAGAGGATGGTAAATCTTTGATCGAGGAAACGGTGACTGGTTTGACACCTTATGCTTCAAAATTCCTTGTAGGAAATCAAACTGTTAAAAGTATTGAATTCATGGAAAAGAGAATGCTGAATAGGAGACAAGAACGCATAATGGAACTTTCAAAATCTGAAGTTGTATTATATGAAGAACGATTTGAACGGTTAATATCAAATTTTGAACGATTTTTTGGTGACCTAGAAGATTCTCAACTGACGCTAGTTGAGGCGCATGCCCGTATCACCCTAAATGAGACAAAGGTTCGTTTGCATAATCGAACATTACGCCAAAAGTTCTTTATTCGGTTTCTTAGGACCAAGCCAACAGATTTAGAGCTAACAAATTATCTTAACGAACTTCTCTTGAATGGTCATACGATTACCAATCCATCCTATGAAACTTTCTCAGAAAATTCGTTGCAAAGATTTCATATGCTATTGGTAAATATATTAGCTATATCATCGAGATTACAAAGAGAGAAAATCATCAATAAGCTAAGAGTATATGCAGAAGATTTTAAAGCTATCTCAGGATGATAAACTCAATATAAGTATAGTAGAGAGACTAAGATAAGTTTAGGTTATCAATTATTTAAAGGTATAAACTTTTATAGTTTTAAAAATTATTAGTTGGTTAAATTTGAAAGTTTATATTTTTATTATGTTTAACTAATAAGTCTGTTATGTTTTTACATTAGAATAAATAAATGATTTTACTAAGTTTTTGCCTTTTTCTTACCTTATTTTCTTTAGTTGGCTTTTTATCCTTTTTTAAAAGAAAAAATACTTCACAAGACTATCTTTTAGCTAATCAAGAAATTAGACCATGGGTAAGTGCAATATCAGCTATTTCAACATCTAACAGTGGATATATGTTTATCGGTCAAATTGGATTTACATATACTTATGGACTTCAATCTATCTGGTTAATGTTTGGTTTGATCTTTGGAGATTATTTGTCGTCATTATTTGTTCATAAGAATTTAAGAAAAAAGTCTGAAGAATTAAAAGTTTTTAGCTTTGCTAGTGTAATTAGTCAATGGCATGGAAAAAATTACAGATATTTACAAATTTTTAGTGGTTTAATTATTCTAATTTTTTTATCTACCTATGCTGCAGCGCAACTTAATGCAGGGAGCAAATCAATGTATATTTTATTTGATTTGGATTATAAAGTAGGTGCAATTATTGGAGGTTTTATTGTTGTTCTTTATTGCTTTGCTGGAGGAATAAGAGCCTCAATATGGACAGATATAGCACAATCTTTTGTCATGATTATTGCGATGTGTTTAATGGTAATATTCGGAATAAAAGAGTTAGGAGGGATGTCAAATTTTTTAAATGATCTTCAGAACATTTCTCCAAATTATATGAAATTGTTTCCTTCTTCTAATTTTTCAGATTACTTTTTTGCTCCATTTTTATTTATAATGGGATGGGTATTTTCTGGAATAGGAGTTATTGGGCAACCTCATGTAATGATAAGGTTCATGGCGATAAATAATGCCGATAATATACCTCAAACAAGAGTATACTATTATGGGTGGTATATATCGTTTTATATGTTGACAATCTGCGCAGCTTTTGTTGCCAGATTATTAATCCCAGAGACTAATAGCTTAGATCCGGAATTAGCCTTACCAATATTAGCTACTAAATTACTCCCTGAGTTTTTAGTTGGAATAGTTTTAGCTGGAATCTTTGCTGCAGCAATGTCAACTGCAGATTCTCAGATATTAAGTTGTACTGCATCAATAACAAATGATCTTTTTTCAAATAAAAAAAATAACTATTTATTCAATAAAGTGATCACATTGATAGTTACATTATTAGTCGTGACAATAGCTGTAAATGACAACAAAAATGTATTTAATCTTGTATTAATATCATGGTCGACCCTAGCTTGTTGTTTTTCTCCAATACTTATTGTTTATTCACTTAAACAAAAAATAACGCAATTCTTATCAATAATGATGATGGTGATCCCATTAATTACTTTACATATTTGGAGATATTTTGAGTTAAACATTTTGATTTATGAAGTTGCTCCTGGTATAATGTCGGGGATTATAACTTTTTTTATTCACAAATATTACATTAAATTCCTATATAAAAGATGAAATAAAAAATAATTTTACTCCCGAAACCTTCGAAGAAGTACTCTAAACAAGTTAATAAAAATTTAGCAAACAAAAATACAGAAATCTAATTGGAAAATTACTTGAATTCATATAAAAATCACACAAAGTCTGATAATGTATCGAAAGTTAATTCATCATGGATTAAAAAAGTTAGTTCTGGAATATGTCCTAGCAACAATGATTTATTAGAACACTTAGATATTATTCACAAAAATTATGCAGGTTTTACTGAGAAAGTTGCAACGAGTTGTCGTGATTCTAATGGAAAGAATAGTTATGAACTTCTGTTAAATATCGTAGATAAAGATAAACATAAAAATTCCAATGTCCTAGATATAGCTTGTGGAAGTGGTTTTCTGCTGGAACTATTGTTTAGTAAAAGCTTTACTTATGAATCTCAACTAACCGGTATAGATATTAGTGAATCCGAACTTCAGCTTGCCCACAAGAAACTTTCACATTTAGATGTAAACCTTTATAAAGATAAGGCTCAGAATTTACATTTTATTGAAAATAATTCCCAAGATTTAATATTTTGTCATTGGGCACTGACATTAATGAATCCTATAATTCCTGTACTTAAAAATATTAAACGTATTATAAAGAGTAAGGGAATCTTTTCTGCAATTGTTGATGGTGATTTAAATAGTGCTCCTGGATACTCACAAGTTCATGATATAATTTATAAACATACACAAAAAAAATATTCGAAGTACGGTTCAATTGAGATGGGAGACATAAGAGTAAGATCAGCTAAAAGTTTAAATCAACTTACAAAAGAAATCTTCACTGATGCAAAAGTATCAATTTTCTCACACATACTTTCAATGAAAGAAACTCCAATTATTCTAGCTAAAGAAGTTTCAAAATTTTTCTATGCTTCACTAGTATTGTCAACAAATGATCGTAAAAAATTGATATCAGAACTTGAAGATTATTTTCATGCAGAATCTATAGGAGGTTTTAGCGTTTTTAATTTACCAGTAAATCAATTAATAATTAATCAAAACTAATATTTAATCTGCGTAGATTAATTATTTTAATGTTGGATAATCTTAGATTATGGAGTGTCATGGCTTTAAAGGGTAGGGCGCGTGTGACTAATGGATAGTAGGGGGACAGGAATTATCATTTGAAATAATGATAATTATAGTTAAATGTTTAAACATGATTAAAAAAAAATTAAAAAAACAAATTTTCTTTAAATCTAGTGAGTCTATTAAAAGTGAAAATAAGCCTTGGGATAAGGATAACCAAGCTTGGTGGGATTGGTATGTTTCTTTGGCTGACAACTCAAATTCAAACACAAAAGATACTTTGTTAGAGTTACCTGAGCCACTAAAACTAAAATATTCATCAAAAATCGATTTAAATCTACAACTCTCAAGACCATACAACTTGACAAAAAATAATATCAAAACTTTTCAAAGAAATGGTTTTATTAAGTTAAAGAATGTTTTAGCACCGGATGTGATCCAAGTTTTGCGCTGCGAAATTCTATTACTTTTAAAAAAGACATTTAAAAATTATAATAAAAACAAAAGAAATCGTTTCTTAAGCCTTGAAATGATGTGGTTAGAAAATGCTTTGATCAGAGAATTTGTTTTTAGTTCTCGAATAACTAAAATTTGTGCTGATTTACTTTCTGTAAAAAAAATTCGTCTTTATCATGATAATGCCTTGGTAAAAGAATCAGGTTGTGGTCGTACACCTTGGCACTATGATGACCATCATTTTCCTTTAGAGACTAATGATGTCATAACTGTATGGATTCCAGCTCAAGCTATTCCACTAGAAATGGGTCCTTTGACATTTGCAAAGCCATTGGAAGTTTACAAGCTTGTGAAAGATATTAAATTTAATAAATTTGATACTAGTTACGATAAAAAGATAAATGATATTTTTAAGGCTAAACAAGTTTCAATTGTTGAAGAACCTTTTGAATTAGGTGAGGTGAGTTTTCACCACAATCTCAGTTTTCATACCGCTCCAGAAAATAAAACAACACAAAGTCGGATTGTTTTAGCCAACACATATTTTGCAGATGGTGCTCGTGTCGTAAATAATCCTACCATGGTTTCAGGGGATTGGAAAAAATTTATTCCCGCAACAAAACCAGGTGAAATTGTTTCAAGTAATTTAAACCCAGTTTGTTGGCCTGCATATAATCAAATTTAGTAAAAAATTTTATTTTTTTTAAAAGTAATTTAAAAGTTTTTGTTCATTCTTTTTTTATTTTTTAACTATTAAAAAATTAATGTTCCTTTAATTAGAGAATTTTACTAATCTTTATGACGGAGGAGATCGAGTAATTAAAAGGTTGGGTGTGATAATTCCGAAACCTATTGAACAGATAAAAATATAAATTGCAAATATAATAAATTGAACATCTAATAATATACCTTTGTCTAATAATAAGCCCATCAGTGCTGGAGAAACAGAAGTAGATAGTACAACTATGGAAAAACACATTGCTCTAATTGAACCAAGATAATCAGTTCCATAAAGCTCAACCCATAAAGAACTTATAATGATAGTTGCAGCTCCACTAGATACACCCATTAAGACCATAAATACTGGTGCAACGAAGGTATTATCTGTACTAGCTAATAGTAGTAACCCAAAAGCAAGAGGTAATAAAAAAAATCGTAATAAATGTACTGTACCGAATCGATCTACTAGCCAACCGGCACTAAAAGTAATCCCAATTACGCTTAACGCAAAAAATAGGTAACAGGTTGCAAATAGTGTGATTGACCAAGATTTTGTTTCAACTAAATGTATCTGATGAAAAAAAACTCCTGTTACAATAAATGGGGATGCAAGAAGTCCAGGCATTATTTGGTAGAATCGTAAATCTTTTAATACTTGTGAACGATTCCAAGACACATTTAAAATATTTTTTGATTTCAAAAAACTATTATTAGATGAATAAAACTGTCGAGATTTTAAATATCTTCCAAGAAAGTAAACTAGAGGTAAAATAAAAACAATTATAACTATGCCTATTCCCACCCAAATTTCACGCCAAGTAAACTGTAATAAAAAAAAAATAATTAGAGAGGGTAAGAAGGCCTCTCCAATGGGGTGTCCTAATAATGCGATACTCAAAGCTCTTCCTCTTTTCTTAGAGAACCAGCGAGCCATCGCAGTTATCGCTATATGACTAAGCATACTTTGACCGAATAAACGAAGACCGAATAAAGATAAAAAAAGTATAATGATTGTTTCAGCACTTGATATTAAAAATGCGAACCCACTTAATGCTCCTAGAGCAACTAGTCCAAGAATAATCAAATTAAATTTGTCTGCAAGTTTGCCTAGCCAAAAAAAAACTATTGCGCTTACAAGTGTTGCAGCGGAATAAAAAGTTCCAAACATTCCGTGAGAGAGATTAAATTCTTTTCTTATTTCACCAGAGAAAAGAGAAATAAAGAACGTCTGCCCGATACTTGAGCTAAATATTAAGAATACACCTATACTAAGCTCCGGTGTAACAGCTAATAAAGTGCGCTTCATAAACATGAAAAACAAACTATAGATAAATAATTATATTTATTATTAATAGATATTCCTTCAGACATAAATATTAATCTTTCGAAAGAAAAATCAACATTACTTGCTGCTTGAACCGCCATTGTTTGTCTTTTATACAACTATTTAGATATGGTCCAGTAATAGAGTTTCTAAGCATTTCCTTGAGATCGATTGTATCATCAAAAATACAACGCTGTAGGTATCCTTGAACTTCTATAAGTGCATTCTCAGATATACTATTTTCATAAGTTATTTTCTCAACTCTATAGGGAATATCAATCTCTTTTAGTGTTTGTAAAATTTGTTCCGCACTTGAATAGGGTTCTCCAGAGCCACCCTTGAAGCCATTTAAATAATGCCTGTAAAATTTAAGATAGTGAGAATTTTCACTTGCGTGAGCAATGAAACCTGATCCAGCCATCCCAAAAACAAAACGCTTTAGGGCCTCTTTTAGTTCTTTATTAGGAATGGCATAAAGAGCATGTGTTGCCCATATAATATCATATACTTCTTTCTCACAAGAAAATTCCTGTAAAGTAGTTTCAAATTCAAAGCTAGCTTCAAATGGCAACTTAAGAACCTTGCGTGCTTCTGCAATTGAAAATGAGGACGGATCAAGAAGTGCGTATTCAACTGGTAAAATTCTTGCATCCGCTAATTTAGCGAATTGAAAAAGTGCTGATGGGAATTTACCTGAACCACAAGCAACATCTAAGATTTTTAGTCTACGTTGACCTACATTAGCTTGATGGATTTCTAGCCATTTCTTCCATTCAAATCTCTCTGCTAGATGTTTATAATCAATAGAAGCTAGGGTATAGAAATTCTGCATTTCATTGCGACTTCTTTCACTCCAATGTTCACAACTTCGAATAAATGTATCTTTCATATGTTAAGTCCTTAAAATCTGCCTAAGCTAATTTGGGTATGGTAACTTGTTATTTCTCCTTAGACAACTCTATGGATTAATATATTTGTATAGGTAGATAATAATTGTAAAAAGTATCAGGATCAAGCTTCTTAAGGTTTAGAAATCAGTGACTTTTGGGGGTATCGGAGACACAAATAAAACCTAATTAAACCGGTTTAATTTAAAGAAGTTTAAAACTATTTTTTTCTTTTTCTGAATTTAATTCCACCAATAATATCCTCACAACCGTTTAATCCAATGCTAGTAACACTATTAAAACTATTAGAACTACAATCGACGTTTAAAAAACTAGCGCCAGAGCAGGCATTACGTTATGTAAGGATAAGTATAATTAATTTTTTCTTATCTGATTCTTATCTGAAATATTTTTTCTCTTATTTCACGAAGGTTTTAAATAAAAACCAAATGGTAAAGGTACAAGTCCAAAAGATAAGTAGAAATCTAATTACTATTTTGGGTTTAATTTCAATTTTCATAAAAATCTGAGAACTCCTTAAACTCTGATAAAATCTATATTGAACAAAAAATTTATTAACTAAACGCGTAATTAATATGTAGAAATAAATTATGACTATTTCAATAATTTATTGGGAATATAAAAACACTATAACAACCAAAACAAGCCGGGGTATTTTTCCTCCCCCAGGTCGATATATTCATGGGGGAGTAATCTTGGGGGGTAAAATTATAAAATCAAGCTTCTAAAGTGTAGGGATTCCGTGGCTTTAAGATAGTGGCGGAGAGACAGCGATTATCATTTAAAAACTCGGAAAACCGCAGAAATGCTTATTTTCTTGCGGACACTATTTTCATTTAGGTTTATACTCCAGGGGTATGACAATTATAAAGCAAGGTAATACCTATTATGCTGATTAAACAGATCTAAATAAAGTCGTTATATATAGTATGATTAAATTTATTTTTGGTATTGTAGCTGGCTTATACCTAGCTCAAAATTTTAATATAACATTTGATGATGTTGTACTTTTAATTGAAAATTTCAGAATAGCATAGTAAAAAGTCAATTTAAAGCCAGCAGAAGAACAGAAATAGTTGGGGTTAGAGAGGATTACTAAAATGCTAATTTTTGCACTCATAACGTTAATAATATTTGGAAATTTGATTTATGCTTATCAATGTATTTTCCAAACACGCAAATACATTCAGAAATATGGCTTTGGTGAAGGTAGCGCAATTATGACAAGACTTGTTGGCACTTTTGCTGCCGGCTTTGCAGTCACCCTAACTATTGCTTTATTCACTTCTATCGAAGGCGCTTGGTTACTGTTTGTCTATGGCTTTGTGCAAGCATGTATCGGGGCAGTTGTTTGCTTTCAAACTATCCATAGTTATTGGGGTTCTGTTGACGGTGTAAAGACATCTGCTGAAGGGTACGTCGCTCCAGCTATAATAGCATTTTTAAACTTAATGGTGCTTATTACTGGTTGGGATTTACTATTTAAAATATGAATATTAAATTTCAGACTATAGGAATTTCCAAAATGTAGTAGGGGTATTTTTCCTCCCCCGGGTCAATATATTCATGAGGGAGGGTAAAATTACAAAATCAAGGCTCTAAAGAGTAGGGAATCAGGAGCTTTCAGATAGTGGCGGAGAGACAGGGAAAAGGACAGGATTACTTCTTAAGACATTTATTAGCCTGAGAAAAATCTTTATCAAGTTTAGAAAACTTTGCTTTTATTTTTCTTCCGTCTCCATAGCCAGACACTGTTTCAGCAAGTTCATCCATAGAATAATTTATTCCACAACACTTTAAAGATTTATTCATTACAAAAATAGGGAATATGATTTTGTTATTAGGAGTATCTAATTTGTACTGGGCAAAATAAGAGTTTTTTATGCAATAGCTGAGTGGGTTTGCCCTACAACTTTAGTACCACTAATGTTTACAAACATCATTAATGAGAGGCCTATGTAAGGATCTACTTTAGGTTATCAAAGACACTATATCTTGACATTTTAGCCTTATTCCTCACTATACAGAAATGTCAGATCAAATTATTATTTCATTATTATTGTTGTTACTTGTAATATTTTTTATATGGGGAAAATTTCGTTATGATGCAGTAGCATTAGTAATGTTATCTGTTTTTGTAGTTTTAGGTTATGTTGCTCCTTCAAATGCATTTTCTGGGTTAGGTCATCCTGCAGTGGTTACAGTCGCCTTGGTCCTTTTAATAAGTAAGGGCTTAGAGGTATCAGGATTTATTTCTATTATAGGAGGAAAATTAGAGAAAGTTATAACCTCACAGTTTCAATTTATTTTAATTATTTGTTTTATAGTAGCTATCTTATCTTCTTTTATGAATAATATCGGTGCAATGGCAATGTTGTTACCTATTACATTAGGAATATGCAAAAAAATGGAATGGAACCCATCCAAAGTTTTAATGCCTCTAGCATTTTCATCTATTTTGGGAGGAATGAATACAAAAATAGGAACACCTCCTAATATAATTATATCTGAAATAAGAGCGGATTATACATCATCTTCTTATAATTTTTTTGATTTTAGTTATATAGGAATACCTGTTTGTTTTTTTGGAATTTTATTTATTGTTTTCTTAGGTACAAAATTAATTACCAAAAGAAAAGAAAAAGAGAGTTATTCGCCTTTAATTGAATTAGAAGATTATTTAGTAGAAATGACTATTGAAGAAAAGAGTTCACTTATTGATAAAAGAGTAAATGAGTTTAGAAGTGAATTAGATGTAGATACATCTTTGATGGGCTATATTAATGAAAAAGAAACAAAATCTCAGTTACATGGAAATCAAAAACTTTTTAAAGGTCAAACTATTATTTTTAAAATAAACCCTAAGGATATTTCTGACCTTCAACAAAAATACAAACTTAAAATTAATTCTGAAAAAACTTCAAAGAGTTCGGATAATTATTTCGGAGCTATTGAAGCTATAATAGTTCCTAAGTCTAGAATTATAGGAAGAAAATATAAGTACTTTAAAAGATTATTAGGAGACAGTTTTGCCTTATTAGGTTTGTGGAGGAGAGGTTTAAAATTTAGATTTAGATTATCAAATGAGACTTTTCAATCTGGA
>Ga0055584_100002919_pt1 | contig 16927 bp, 18 predicted proteins | sample OSDHelmetaG_FD_58716 | JGI IMG/M metagenome (GOLD analysis project Ga0055584, IMG submission 58716) | Pelagic marine sediment microbial communities from the LTER site Helgoland, North Sea, for post-phytoplankton bloom and carbon turnover... | ecosystem: Environmental > Aquatic > Marine >... | reverse complement strand
CAGATCGCCAATTCGGAAACTGCCCATCTGGATCGCCGGCCCCGGCGTCGTCCCGGCCGGGCGCTCGTGCACATCCGCGCCGTCAACGCGGGCAAATGTCGTGAAAATACAGGGCCGACCACCTTCGCGCAGATCGAGCATCCTGCGGCCCTCGCCGGTCAGCGCCGCCTGTTCATCCATCACGCTGGGGGCCAGCAGGGTCCAGGGCTCGGGTGCCCCCACCAGCATCAGGAACTGGGTCCCCGTGCCCAAATCCTTGGTGTCCCGGGTTTCGGGAAAAACGTCCCGGACCTTCTGCATATCCGGTCCGCCGCCTTCACTGCGGTAATGGGCCGCCCATGCAATGCCGGGTCTGGCCTGGATCGATGGCAGGTAATCGCTGTGCAGCCAGTCGAGATATTCCTCTCGTCCCTCTTCGGGCAGATCGTACCAGGTCGCCCAAATACCGTTATCCATTGGAACCTCCTCCTGAATTCGAAGCACACAGTCACAACGAACCGGCTGCCCGCCCGGACGCGCATGCCCCTCTTGCGCAGACCGGTCTATCGGCCTGTCATCTCCGGATCACCATCGGCAATCAGCCCGTCCCGAACCTTGGGCATGGTGAGCGAAATATCGGTAATGGGCAGGCCGTGGGTCGGCGCAATGACCTCCACACCGATGTCGTCCATCAGCGCTTCAAGCTTGTCGACATAGATGTTCATGTCGGTGGTTATAGTCCAGAATAGGGCGCGTTCGGCAAACACCGCCAGCACATCCTTGAGATCCAGGGAGGTCGCTTCTTCCGCGAACAGCCCGCAATGTCCGTCAAAATGATAATGGCTGTAGGCAAATCCATCGCCGGGAAACAGACATCTCGCGCCCGTCTCAAAGCCCCAAAGAGAGGTTCGCAGATCACGAATCACAGGCTCAACCGCAATGAATGTGCGGTCGCCAAGATCGATCTCATCCCCCACCTCCATGGGTATCAGGCGACCTGCGTGCTGCGGGAACGCCAGATGATAATCAGCAACATCGCCATGCACGGTGATGTCCGGCCAGTTCTGAAACACCCGACCGAGGCCGCCGGAATGGGGCGTTTCCTGATGGGTGATGAACAGATATTTGATCGGCGGGTGACCGGCTGCCAGCAACTCGATGATCTGACGCTCGATTTCGGGAAAATCCTTCGGGTGCCCGGTTTCGATCATCATCGAAGCCTCGGAACCACACAGCAGAAAAGCCGCATTGTAGGAATGATAGGCCCGGCCCTGATACTCCTGCTCCAGGCAGTCCCCCAGCCAGAACACACCGGGTGCGATTTCGCGTGGCAGCGGATTGGCGCGCGTCATGGGCCTTGTCCTATCTCTCGAGCCGGCGCGGCACATAGGCCGGGGCTATTTTCGTGCGATCGAGTTGATCGAGGACATCGTCGAGAACTTCGAACTGCTTGTCGACATGCCCGCGTCCGCACAGGATCGAACCGTAGCCCGGTGCGATGGTCTCGATGTCGAAACGGTCATACACCTCGGCGACGGCCTTGCGAATGGGCGACATATTCGCACCCTCGATCCACCAATACCGCGTGTTCAGCAGGAAAGAGCGCACAAAGGGCAAGTCGGTCACGTCATCTGATTCGTTGTCCCCGAGCAGCCACGGGCCGTCTTCCCGATCACTCCAGATATGACTGAACATGTCTGACGAAAACAGGGTTTTCGATGTCTCATCGTATATCCAGCGGGTGCTGATCAGCCGGATCGGTGCATTCAGAACATCGATGGTCCGGCCCAGACCCATGCTCTGGCGCGCATGGTCACCGCGCCCGATGATCGTGGTCTTGAGAATCGGATTTCGTTCCTGACCGCGCAACGTCTCGAATTCAATCCAGTCCTCGATATCGGGCACATTGGAGAAACACTCAACAACGTTGAACCGCTTGGCGATTGCCATGGCGTTGGAGACCGACATGAATTCATTGATCCGCAACGGGAACAGCGATAGCGCAGTGTCAGGTCCGATCAATGCGCCAAGCTGATTTATGATTTCCGCTTCGTGCACCGCATAGCCGGTGTCGAGCAACATGGCCCGATCACCTTCCTTCAGAAGATAGCAATTGGCGACCGAATACCCCCGTGCGCTCTCAGGATAGGCACTGATGCGACCGTTCAGCTCGAACGTGTTCTGCAGGGCATACACCCGGCCCGCATTCAGTTCCGCCGTACCGCTATAGCTCACCCTGTCAGGCCTATTCGGCAGCCAACGGCCCCGATGTGTCGTTGCGCGGCAGCATCACAGGCTCACCCCGCTCGGCAGACAAATCAGCAGCCGTATAGACATCCATCACTTCGCGCGCTTCCGAAGGCAGAACCATGACCGGACGGTCGAGCGCAACCGCCTCGATAAAGTGATCGGTCTCGGCCTTCATCGGTCCGGCGAAGACGTGATCAACGGGCTCACCCGGCATGGTCGACATCGGATACTGGATGCCGTCCTTGACGGTGTTGATCTGCACTTCCTTGTGGGTGTCATCGATGGTGAGCGCACCGTCTGTGCCAACAACCTCGATCCAGCACTGGGAATAGTTCTTGTAGCCCAGCGGCAGGATCCAGCCGGCACCAACGGTGATGGTGGTGCCATCATCCATGGTCACCATGATCCACTGATGATCGGGTGTATCGCTGTTTTTCATATACAGCTTTCCGGACTGCTGGGAATAGACGCGGACGGGCTTGCGCGGGCGCAAACACCAGAGCAGGAAGTCCAGATCATGGGTGGCCTCCATCGCCGCCGGGGACATTTTCGTCCGGCCGGTGATCTTGTCACCCAGTTCACGGGTGACGTTCCGGCTGACCAGGCAGGTGACCGGCTCGCCGATCGTGCCGTCCTTCAGGGCTTTGTGCACAAAGGCGAATTTCGGCTTGAAACGCTGCGAATACCCGACGGTAAACTTCAAACCCTTCTTCTCGGCGAGCGTGATGACCTCGTCGGCCTCTTCCATGGTCGAGGAAATCGGCTTTTCCACGAACACATGTTTCCCGGCTTCGAGGGAATGCTTGATCATCGGATAATGGGTGGATTCCGGGGTTGCCGAAATGAAGATTGCATTAATGTCGTCATTGGCGAGCATCTGGTGATAGTCGTCCGTCGTGGTGGTCGGATTGGTTTCCCCCTTCACAACTGCCAGACGTTCGGCATCGATCTCTGCAAGATGGAGTTCATCGACCAGCGGATGAATGGCACAGGCATTGGCGCGGATACCACCACACCAGCCCGGCCCGATAATGCCAACATTGATCTGCTTCATACTCGTTCCCCAGTTCGTTCATCAGTTCGCCCCGTCGGGCGTCTGGATTTTCATTGTCACAATTGGTCTTGTACAAGACCTGTATTTCCAAGTCATCCGGCAACGGACATATTCTGTGCGAGGCATACTAGCGCGCCGGTCACTCCGCTGTCGCCCCCACACCGCACGCGACAGCGCCGAAAACGCGTGCTAAGCCCGCCCTGGTCAGCTGCGCACCACGCCTCGGAAACCATCCGTGATTTCAGAACTCGCCGCCATTCTCATTCCGATCTTCGTGACCGTGGCCATTGGCTATGGCTGGGAACGCAGCGGTGTCGACTTCCCGACCGAATTCGTCACCCGCTCGACCGTCTATGTGCTGACCCCCTGCCTGGTCTTCGCAACCATGACCGGTCTCGACATCTCGCTCGCCGCTTATGGTCAGGTGGCGCTTGCGACGATCATGATACTGGTCAGTGTGGGCCTTCTCGGAATCCTCTTTCTGAAACTGAGAAAACTGCCCCTGCGCGCCTTCCTGCCACCGATTCTGATCCCCAATAGTGGCAATCTGGGTCTGCCGCTGGGCCTCTTTGCATTCGGGGAAACCGGTCTGGCGCTCGCCATAGCCAGCTACACCATCTACGCACTGGTCCAGTACACGGTCGGACAACTGATCGCCGCCGGAAAATTTTCGTACCGGATTGTGGTCCGTCAGCCGCTCATTTACTCCGCCATCCTGTCCATGATGTTCCTGATGACCGCCACGACCCCGCCGGAATGGGCCCTCAACACCACCAAACTGATCGGCGGGGCCGCCATTCCCCTGAACCTGCTCGCACTGGGGGTGGCACTGGCGCGGCTCAACGTCTCCAGCCTGCAAAACAGCATCTATGTGTCTGTTCTGCGTCTCGGTCTGGGGTTGCTGCTCGCGCTCGCAGTCACCGAAGCCCTCGACCTCGACCCGGTCACCCGTGGTGTGGTGATCCTGCAATCCGCCGGACCCGCCGCCTTGTTTTCCTATCTTTGGGCCCAGCTCTACGGCAACAGTCCCGAACAGGTCGCGGGTGTGATCATGGTTTCCACCCTGATCTCACTTGCCACATTGCCGCTTTTGCTGCTGATCGTGCTCTAGGGCAGAAGCCGGTCAGACAGCCGGGAATCGTGTCTGGAACCGCGCGCCCGTGATCCGGCTATCTTCATCCCAGAGATTTTCCGCCCAGAGTTCCCCGCCCGCGGCTTCCACGATCTGGCGGGAGATCGACAATCCCAATCCGGAATTGGTGCCAAGCCGCACGGCCTTTCCGTCCGGACCTGTTGTCGGGCGGTCAGTGTAGAAACGCTGGAAGATCGATTCCAAGTTCACCTCCGGAATGCCCGGGCCTTCATCATCAACCGTGACATTGATGACGTCCCCGTCCCGGCGAACCGCGCGACGGGCCGAGATCACGATCCGGCCATGGGCCGGGCTGAAGGATTCCGCATTGGTGATGATATTGCGGAAGACCTGACCCAGCCGGTCCTCAAACGCACACACCGTCAGATCCGTGCCGGGCTCGAGTTCCAGAACGATGTTCACGTCCGATGTCGAAACATAGATATCCACCAAAGCGCGCAAAACATCGCGCAAATCCACATTCGAAGGCGGATCACGGCTCAGCTCGGCATCAAGGCGGGAGGCATCGGAGATATCGCTGATCAACCGGTCCAGACGCGCCACATCATCAAGGATGATGGTTATCAGCTTTTTCTGCTGGGACGGGTCTTCCACCCGCGCGACTGTTTCCACAGCGCTGCGCAGAGAGGTCAATGGATTCTTGATTTCGTGCGACACATCAGCGGCGAACCGCTCGATCGCATCCATGCGCTGCCACAACGCCTCGGTCATCGCACGCAGGTCCCGCCCCAGATCGCCGATTTCATCCCGGCGTCCGGCAAAATCGGGAATGGCCGTGTGCCGGCCGGACCCGGCGCGCACCCGCTCGGCGGCGGCCGCGAGCCGTTTGAGCGGACGCGCAATCGTGGCGGCCAGATACACCGACAATAGGATGGTCACCGCAAGCGCAACCCCGAAAACCTGCAGAATGTCGATCCGGATCGCCCGCATCGCACGCTCGACCTCACCACTGCCATGGGACAACATCAACGCACCCACAACCTGCCGATAGCGCTGCACCGGCACAGAGACCGAGATCACCATCCCGCCGGATTCGTGCCGTCGCACCACTGCGTCAGGACGCCCGGCAAGCGCCGTGATCGTTTCGCGATAGTCACCGGCACGCTGGGGCACCCGCTCCTGATAGATCGGCAATTCGCCTTGGCTGGGCAGCCAGTTGAGCAATGCATCAAAACGATCCCGGGCCCAGTTCAGGGGCGCAAACCCTCCGGGCGGCGGCAGTTGCCGCACCTGCACCCGACCACGGGGCGCGATCAACGCCTGGGTGTCGGTGATGAGCACGCCGTTCTCGGAGAACAGCCGTGCCCGAGTTTGTGTCGGGGCCGTCAACCGGCGGAGCATCAGACTGGCCCGCACCGGGTCCACCTGCTGGCCGACACCCGGGGCGATCACAACCGCACCGGCCCCCACCGCGCCGGCGAAAACCTCTCCCTGTACCCGGAGCGCCTCGATTTCCGCTTCGATCAGACTTTCCTGGTACTGATCGAGAAAGAAGAAACCGCCGACCGGAACGGCCAGAACGAGCAGGTTGATCGCCAGAATGCGCCGGGTCAGAGAACTGGATGGTCGACGTCGCAACAACCATGAAAACAGCGTGCGGGACCGGGATCGCCGACGCGGACCGGCATCAGCCTTGTGATCGGAGCTTGGCCTGCCCAGACGCACGTCTTCATCCGCGCGCAGGTCGCGGGATGAAAATTCGTTACGGCGGGCATCCATCGTCATCCCATCCCCCGGAGACGTCTCGCATTCCAACGCAGTTTCGGGTGCGTCCTACTCAACTTTCCTTGTAACGATACCCGATCCCGTAAAGTGTCTCGATCTGGGTGAAACTGTCATCAGTGTCGCGAAACTTCTTTCGCAGACGCTTGATGTGACTGTCGATGGTGCGGTCATCAACATAAATGTTCTCGCCATAGGCGGCATCCATGAGCTGATCCCGGCTTTTCACATGGCCCGGGCGCTGGGCCAGGGCTTCCAGGATAAGAAATTCGGTCACCGTCAGGGTCACTTCTTTTCCACACCACGTGCACATGTGGCGGATCGGATCAAGAACAAGGTCCCCGCGCCGCACGATGGAATCGCTTTCCTCGTCCGCGGTCATCTGCTCGGCTTCCGCGCGGCGAAGGATGGCGCGAATCCGTTCGATCAACAGGCGCTGGGAGAACGGTTTGGTGATGTAGTCATCCGCCCCCATACGCAGCCCGAGGACTTCATCGATCTCATCATCCTTGGAGGTGAGAAAGATCACCGGCATACGCGAAGATTCACGCAATTTGCCGAGAAGCTCCATGCCATCCATCCGGGGCATCTTGATATCGAGCACCGCCAGATCAACCGGCGTCTCCGACAATCCGCTCAGCGCCTCATCGCCATCGGCATAGGAACTGACCTGATAACCCTCGGCTTCGAGTGCCATCGTGACCGATGTCAGAATGTTCCGGTCATCGTCGACCAACGCGATTGTCTGGGCCATTTGGGGATCCCCTTTATGAATTGATACGCAAACCTCGGACGCCGAATGCCGCCTGCAATCAATTTCCGATTTCATTATGGCGTATTTACGATCTGATTTGTGGGTCATTTGACCCGGATACAAGGGGATTCACGCCAAGAGGTCATGTTCTCGCCACAAACGAAAACGTGACGGCTCTGCGACTGGTAGACGCATTGCGTCACCGAAGGGCTTGGTTCTAAATTTGGACATGAACAGAACACTTCATATCGGCGTGGTGACATTGGTCGTCGTCATTTTCGCACTCGGCGCCTGGTTGAACCTTCGCCAGCGTCAGCCCGCCGAAAGCGGTCCGGTGGGGGGCATGGTGGTCAATGCCAGCATCGGTGGCCCTTTCGCGTTGACCGATCACACGGGCACAGCTTTCACCCATGAAAATCTCGCCGGCGATTATGCGCTGATCTATTTCGGATACACGTTCTGCCCGGATGTTTGTCCCACCGAGCTGGGTGAAATTGCAGTTGCAATCGACCTGCTGGATGAAGCGGCCGATCGTGTGCGCCCGTTGATGATCACGATCGATCCGGAGCGGGACACCCCCGAGGTGCTTGCCGAATATGTTCCCTTGTTTCACGAGCGGCTCGTTGGCCTCACCGGCACCGACGCGGAAGTGCGCGAGGTGGCCACAAATTATCGCGTGTTCTACCGGCGCTTCGAAGACGCGAACTACACCTATTACCTGATGGATCACACATCCTTCGTTTATCTCCTCGCGCCGAGCGGAGAGATTGCCGCCATGTTCCGCTATGGCACCCCACCCGAAGACATGGCCACTGCCATCCGCCAGCATATGCGTGGAAACACGCGCGGCTAGTACCCCGACACAGATAGGACCGGACATGCTCAAACTCGTTTTCGCCGCCGCCTTGCTCGTTACATCGGTTTTCCCGGCAACAGCCCATGAGGAAAAATCCGAAACCCTAATAATCGTTCATCCATGGTCTCGCGCCACCGCGCCCAGCCAGAAGGTCGGTGCCGTGTTCATGGAGATCAAAAGCAGCACGGGGAAAGCAGACCGTCTGATCGGCGCGTCATCTCCCGACGCGGACATCACCGAACTCCACGGGCATATCCGGGAAGGCGACATCATGCGCATGCGCCGGGTTGAAGGTGGCATTGAGGTCCCGGCCAAGGGATCGGTCAAGCTGGCACCCGGCGGGTTTCACGTCATGCTGATCGGACTCAAGGCACCACTTCTCGAAGAAACCACAATCCCTCTGACCCTGACCTTTGAACATGCCGGACCGGTCGAAATCGAAGCCGTGGTCGAATCCGCGGGATCATCCGGCAGCAGCGGGGCGGAAAAAATGGAGAAGATGGACCATATGAAGATGGACCATAAAAAGGGCTCGATGCCACACGGCGCATTCAGGTAGCACAGTAACGCTTTGCGGGCCGCGACCGGTTCGGTAGTCTCCGCGCCGTTATGAGCATTGATGATAGAATCCTGCCGACCGGCGTTCTGGCACGTCGGCTGATCCGCACCAGCCGGATCGCCACTCTGGCAACCCTCGATCAGGAAACCAGCGGCATGCCCTATGGCAGTCTGGTTCTGACAGCCTGCGGACTGGATGCGTCTCCGCTCGTTCTGCTGTCGGATCTGGCCCGGCACACCCGCAACTTCAAAGCCGATGACCGGGTCTCGGTCCTCTTTGCCAAGCATGGTGTGGAGGCGCTGAACGCGTCCCGCGCCACACTGCTCGGCCGAATGGAACCCTGCACCAATGCGCGACTGCGCGCGCGATTCATGCGGCGGCATGAAACCGCGCGCAATCACATGGCCTTCGGTGATTTTCATCTCTACCGGCTGGTCACCGAAAGCGTGCATTTCATCGGTGGTTTCGGCCGGATCGAAACGCTGGATGCCACCGATGTCATTCTGGATCCGGCTCCCCTGGATCAGCTGCTCACCGCCGAAGACGATATCATCGCCCATATGAATGCCGATCACCCGGATGCCATTCGGGCCTATGCCCACAATCTGGCAGACCGGCCGGGGCTCGACTGGCGGATGACAGGGCTGGATGGTGAGGGCTGTGATCTTGCCCGCAACGATGCTGAAGCCCGTATCTGGTTCCCTGATAGCATCGACAGTGCCGCAACGGCCCGCGCTGCCCTGGTGGCACTGGCAAAAGAGGCCCGCCGCGAAAGCTGAAGAACCACCGGTGCGACCGGATTGCGGATTGAAGAAGCCATCACGGGTACATTCTAGCTGCGAATGATTGTCATTATTATATAGTGCGCAACATCATCATCTGACACCGATGGATCGCTCATGAGCGATATGAACAGCGCGACGGTCTCGCACCTGGATTCCGGACGCCTTTCCTACATGGAACGCCTGATCCTGCAGGCGCTACGCCAATGGGTGGCCGATCAGAAGCGCTGGCCGGACGTTGTCCTGGAATTCAACCGCACCTGCGGACCGCGCGCCGCCACACGGATTTGCGACGCACTCGAATCGGCATTCCGGACATTGGGGCTCCATGCCCGACGACAGATCCGTCTGCACCCCCCATCTGCTGTCGCGTCAGCCAGAACGAGCTGTGCGTGCTGAACATCGTCGCGACCTATCAAAGCCAGTCGCGTTTGCATTGTCGGGCCCTGATCAACTGGATGGTTCCCGGACATGCTGTCTCCAACCTGATCTCCGACATTGATCAGGTCGCACGTGGTCTTTTCGATGCAGGCTATATCCTCGAAACACTTTGCAATTCCGCGTATGCCGGCGCGCGACTTGAACATAGCCTGCAGAGCGTTCACTGATACGTCACGAAATCACGAACGACAGGAATGCGGAGCGGCGCGATGCCTTACACGTCCAATGGCGGGGTCGATATCTGGTACGAGAAACACGGTCAGGGGCCCGCGCTTGTGTTTCTCCACGGGCGTGCCGGCAATGGTGCCAGCTGGTGGCGCCAGGTGGCGGCCTTCTCCCGAACCAACACCGTGATCACCTTCGATCAGCGCGGCTTCGGACGATCCCACTGCGATCGGGACGCCTTCTCGGCCGACACCCTAGCCAGCGACGTGGCCGCCGTGATGGATGCGGCCGAAATACCGCGCGCCGCACTGGTTTCCCAATCCATGGGAGGCATTTCGGCGATGCGGTTTGCCCGTGACTCCCCCGAACGGGTCTCCGGGCTGATCGTCAGCTCATCCATGGCCGGGATCGTGCCCATGGACATCCGGCGACGGCTGGCCGAGCTCGAACGGGCCAACACCGTGACCCTGCCCGACCGTGCCTTCGCGCCGGGCTACAGCGCCCGCGAGCCGGCCCTCTATGCACTTTACGGACAGATACTCTCGTTCAACACCGTATTCGATCCGGCTTGGCGGGCACGCATCGCCGGTCCGGAGCACAGTTTCGGCCCCGGAGATTTCGACGATTACACGGTCCCGACCCTGTTCGTGGTCGGTGCGCATGACCAGTTCTTTCCGCCCGCCTTCGTACATGAGATCGCGGCCTGGGTTCCCGGCGCAACGGTGATCGACATGCCCGATGTCGGACATTCGCCCTATTGGGAAAGCCCCGACGACTTCAATCAGGTCGTCGCGATCTGGCTCGCCGGGAACGCCCTCTGGTAACGGGGAAGAAAGATTAGAGGTCAGGCGTCGTCGATCAGCTCGACCGTGACGGCGAGCGGGCCCTTCTCGCCCGCGCGGGTTGCCACCCGCACCCGGGCTTCTGCATCCAGCATCCGCAGGCCTGACTGGGCCACCACACGACCGGACACAAAGACATCCGAGCCTTCGCCATCGGGCGTGATGAAGCCGTAACCCTTGTTGGGATCGAAGAACTTGACGACGCCCTCGAGTACAGGTGCATCCGGATCGCTGGCAACCGAGGCTTCCACCCGGCCGCCGGTCACGCTGTGTATGACCGAAACCATCGGCCCGCGCGGCCCCTGCTCGATCTCGCATTCGAGCTCCGCCCCGTCCTGCAGATCTTTCTGACCCGCGGCTTCCAGAACGGAGACATGTACAAACGCGTCGCCCAGACCATTTGACGGCTGGACGAACCCATAGCCTTTGATGGGGTTAAACCATTTTACCGTTGCGGAAATCCGTTCCCCGCCCCCGGATGAATCAATGTCACTCATCGCTGGCAAATCCTGACACAATAAGCACAACAGTACCGATCAGGGATAAAGCTCTACCTGAGCGTGGTCCCAATACCGTGGCGCACGCTATACTTTAAGACTAACACGAGAAACCGGGAGGAAAGCGAGTCGGAAATTCGTCGTAATACTGCAATGCAACAATAAGGCGCGTGTCTATGTACTCGCGTCATCTCGCATATTCTGCATGGATGCACCGTCGAAACTTGCACCGCTCCGGCGCGAACCGGTCCAGTCCACGCCATCAAGCACGGCCTGCGCGAGGTCCGCGCCCCGCATATCGGCCCGCTGAAGACGGGCGTCCCGCAACTGGGTCGGCAGCCGAATTGTGGATGAAGCTGTTGATAGTTTCGGGATAAACCCCACGCGAAATCCGGGCCTATGCCGCAGCCGCATCCTCAGCCTGCTTGTTCATGGTCTCGAACTCACTGGGCCAGTGATCAGCCAGCCAGCGCAGATAGTCCCCCATCTTGGCCGGATCGAGATGCAGGGAACTCTGGATCTTGTCGATCTCCGGCTGCTCTTCGAGCGCGATATCCAAGGAATCATTGACCCGATTGATCATGTTGAACATCGCACAGAGCATGGTGATCTCGACAATCTCGCCCTCGGTGAAGTTCGCATGCAGACGGTTGAAGGCATCGCCGTTCTTCTGAGCCGTGTTGCGGGTCATGTTGTCCGCCCACAGGATGGCCGCCTTCTCGCGTTCGCTGAACAGATCCGATGTCAGATAGTCATCCGAAGACATGGCAATGATCTGATCATGGGTGATCCCGGCGGCCTGACCCAGCGAGGTGTTGTGGGCGTAGCAATAGTCGCACCCATTGGTGTGACTGGTCTTGATCACCACCATTTCCTTGATCTTGCCACTGACCCGTGTCCCCGGCCATTCGCGCTGGGCCGCGGCATTGATCGGCAGGAAAAGCATGGCCAGAAACGGAGCATTGGAGATGGTGCGATAGAAATGCGGCACCCGTCCCAGCAGCCCGGTGACAGCGCCATAGAATTCCTCGAACTCGCCATCGATGACGTGGGGTTCGATTTTCTGAATGCGTGATTGTGTGCGTGGCATCTGCCGTCCTCCCAAAGAAAAGTCGGGACGATCCTAGCCGCAGGCTGTCCTGCCGCCAAATACTAGCTGTTATGCCGGAATGACAAACACCTCTCCCCCGATACGGGGAAGAGGTGTGTCGGAACTAGCGCCGCCAGTGCAGGGCAAAGTGACGATAGGCACCTTCGATATTGAGCGGGAGAAACTCGTTGTAGCGGAACCAGCTTTCATATTTCGGCAGCTTGATCTCCGCCTTTGCCTCTTCAAGGGTCTTGCCCGCTTTCACGGCAGCCCCCACTGCCGTCCACAGATCGACCATGTATTCGCGAAACGCCGTCACATCCGCCGGCGTTCCCAACTGTCCATGGCCCGGCGCGAGGGTGTCAAAATCCATCGCCTCGACCGCCCGGATGGAATCGATCCAGTCCGGCAGACAGGCATCCGACAGATTCCGGAAGGCCACGGCCTTGATCAGAATGAAGTCGGCGGCAAACACAACCCGCTGGGCCGGGAAGGTCAGCTCCGGCACGGCGGTGGGCCGCTTGGCGTCGATAATGGTCTATCGCACATCGGCATAGGCGACCACCACGGCCGTGTCGTCCCAGACCTCGCCGCCGGAAATGTGATCCGCATGGTCATGGGAATAGACCACGTAACGGATTTCCTGCCCGAACCGGGTGCGAATCTCGTTCTCCAGCCAGATCGCGGCGGCCGCATTGATCGGGTCAGTTGCGATCACCCCGGCATCGGTGACCAGGAATACGGAAGTGTGAAAATTATTCTGGAAACGATAGAAGTTCGGCCCGATCTCGGTGATCGAGCGTTTGGCCTCCTGCGCCCCGGCAGGCAATGCCAATGAGGCCGACAGGCCCAGCACAGCGGCCAGCGCCGCCGCAATCATAAGGATAGGAAACATGTTGAAGTCCTCCCCACAGAGGTTGGTGTTTGCGGCAAGCAGGCAGGGAGAAGTGTAGGCGGGACAGAGCGCCTTGCGCCATCACATCTTGGGGAGCAGAAATGCCCTAATGCGCCTCGTTCCAGGTATCGCCCACACCGGCATCCGCAACCAGCGGAACCGACATGTTCACCGCCGAGGCGGCGGCGTTTTCCATCACATCGCGCATGGCTTCGATCAGGTCGTCGACCTCGCCCTCCGGGGCCTCGAACAGCAGTTCGTCATGCACCTGAAGCAGCATCTGTGACTTGAAGTCGCCCTTGGCCAGCGCGGCGGGAACGCGGATCATCGCCCGCTTGATAATGTCCGCGGCCGCGCCCTGAATCGGCGCGTTGATGGCCTGTCGCTCGGCAAAGCCGCGCACCGCCTGATTCTTGTCCTTGATGCCGCTCAGATGAATGCGGCGACCAAAGATCGTGTCCACATAGCCGGCTTCCTTGGCCTCTTCACGGGTGTCATCCATGTAGCGCTTGATCGCCGGATAGCGTTCGAAATAGGCGGCGATATAGTTCCGCGCCTCATCGCGGCCAATCCCCAGATTGTTGGCCAGTCCAAAGGCTGAAATGCCGTAGATGATGCCAAAATTAATGGCCTTGGCATTGCGCCTCATCATCGGGTCCATGCCCTCGATGGGCACATTGAAAACCTGACTGGCCGTCATCGCGTGAATGTCCTGCCCGTCGCGGAAGGCCTCGATCAGGGGTTCCTCGCCGGCCACATGGGCCACCACGCGCAGTTCGATCTGGGAATAGTCAAGACTGACCAGCTTGTTGCCCGGATTGGCCATGAAGGCTGCGCGAATCTTGCGGCCCTCTTCGGTGCGCACCGGGATGTTCTGCAGATTGGGGTCGTTCGAGGACAGCCGCCCGGTCTGGGCAATGGCCATTCCGTAGGAGGTGTGGACGCGCCCGGTATCTGGATTGATCTGCTCCACCAGCGCATCGGCATAGGTCGATTTGAGCTTCTGTACCTGTCGCCAGGCCAGCACGGTCAGGGGCAGATCATGCCCCTGGGCGGCCAGCCCTTCGAGCACATCGGCAGAAGTGGTGTAGGCACCGGTCTTGCCCTTCTTGCCGCCCTCAAGGCCAAGCTTGTCGAACAGAATCTCCCCCAGCTGCTTGGGAGAGCCCACATTGAACTCCTCCCCGGCCAGCTCATGGGCCTTGCCCTCCAGCTCGGCCATGCGCTTGGCAAAATCCTTGGACAGGTCGATCAGCGTCTCGGCATCAGCGCGGATGCCCGCGCGCTCCATCTCGACGATCACCGGCACCAGTGGACGCTCGATGGTTTCATAGACCGTGGCCATCCGCTCACCGACCAGGCGCTGCTTAAACTGTGTATGCAGCCGGCCGGTCATATCCGCATCTTCGGCGGCATAGTCGAGGGCGGCATCAAGGCCGACCTCGGCGAAGGAAATCTGCTTTTTCCCCTTCCCGACCACCGCTTCGTATTTGATGTTCTCATGATCGAGATGCCGGAAGGACAGGTCATCCAGACCATGCTTGTTCCGTCCGGCGTCCAGCACATAGGACATCAGCATGGAATCATCGATGGCGGCAGGTGCGAGCGGCGCATCGTCGGGCAGATATTTTTCGATGGCCCGGCACAGCACCAGAAGATCGTATTTGGCGTTGTGCGCCACTTTCAGGACCGACGGGTCCTCGATCAGATCCTTCAATGCGGTCAGAGCGACCACCATGTCGATCTGCTTGAGGGCCGAACTGTCCGTGTTGTCGGTGCCGCCCAGATCGAGCTCATCCGACACGGCCTCCACATGGCCAACCGGGACATAGCAGGACTGGCCGGGAACCGTGGACAGGGAAAAGCCCACAAGCTGTGCCCGCATGGCATTGAGAGAGGTGGTTTCGGTGTCAAAGGCCACAAACCCGGCATTGCGGGCGGTCTCAACCCAACCCTGCAAGGTTGCTTCATCCTGCACCAGTTCATAACTGACATCAGCAGGGGCTTCGATGGGGGCGCCGGCCGCCGTATCGGCCTGATCCATACGACCTTCGGACACAAAGCGGCTTTCCACACGCTGGGTCAGCGTGCGGAATTCCATCGCCTTCAGAAACTCAACAACTGTCGCGGGGTCCGGGCCCTTAAGCGCGAAATCCTCGATCTTATGCTCTGTCTCCACATCGTCCTTCAGGCGCACCAGCTCGCGGCTGACCCGCGCCAGATCGGCGAACTCGATCAGGTTTTCACGACGCTTGTTCTGTTTGATCTCGCCCGCCCGCTCAAGAAGCGTGTCGAGGTCACCATATTCATTGAGCAGCAGCGCTGCAGTCTTCACGCCGATCCCGGGCACACCGGGCACATTGTCGGTCGAATCCCCGGCAAGCGACTGCACATCCACCACCATATCCGGGGTGACGCCGAACTTTTCCATCACCTCGTCTTCACCGATCACCAAGTCCTTCATGGGATCGAACATGCGAACATTCTTGCGCACCAGCTGCATCAGATCCTTGTCCGACGACACCACGATGGTTTCGATACCCTGGGCCTCGGCCGTGCGGGCATAAGTCGCGATCAGATCGTCGGCTTCATAACCTTCCAGTTCGATCGAAGGCAGACCGAAGGCAATTGTCGCTTCGCGGATCAGGCCGAATTGCGGGCGCAGTTCCTCGGGCGGGGCATCCCGATTGGCTTTGTATTCGGGATAGATGTCATTGCGAAAATTCTTCCGCGAGGCATCAAAGATCACCGCCATGTAATCATAGGCGCCGTCATCCCGCGCCCGGTCGATCATCTTCATCAGCAACGAACAGTAACCGTTCACCGCATTGGTATAGATGCCGTCCGACCGCCGGAATGCCTCCAGCGGACTTGCATGGAAGGCCCGGAATATGAAACCGGACCCGTCGATCAGATAAAGGCGTGCGGGAACATCGCTCCCGCCCTTGCCGTCATCCTTGTCATTGATTTTCTTTGCTGCAGCCATACCTAAGGTTTAGCGCAAATCACCCGCGCCAAACAGACATGCCTGTCCACAGGCCTTGTGCCCGAAAGGAGCCCACACCATGACCCAAACCGCGATCGTTTTCGGGGTCGGGGCCCATCAGGGGATCGGCGCAGCCACTGCCCGCCGTTTCGCCGATGGCGGCCTGCATGTGGTGCTGGCCGGACGCAACGAGGAACGATTGCGCAAACGTCAGGCCGAAATCGAGACCGCCGGCGGCTCGGCGGCCATCCACCCGGTGGATGTGCGTAAGGAAGACGCCGTAACCGCCCTGTTCGACAGCATCGACACGCCGATCAGCGCCGTGGTCTTCAACCCGGGTGCGAATGTGAAACACCCGCTGGCCGAGACCGAGGCCTGGCTGTTTGAGCATTTGTGGCGGGTGGCATGTTTCGGTGGTTTTCTGGTGGCCCGCGAAGCCACAAAGCGCATGGCGGAAAGCGGTGGCGGCTCCCTGCTCTACACCGGTGCCACCGGCTCTCTGCGCGGGGCCGCCGGACATTCCGCCTTCGCCGCGGCCAAGGCCGGATTGCGCATGGTCGCGGAATCGGCCGCCCGCGAATACGGCCCACAAAGCGTGCATGTCGCCCATGTGATTGTCGATGGTGTGGTCAATGGCGACAAGGTCCGTGCGGCATTTCCCGACCTGGTCGACCAACACGGTGACGACGGTCTGATCGATCCCGATGCCATCGCCGAAGCCTTCTGGCAACTGCATGTGCAGCCCCGCAACGCCTGGACCTTCGAACTGGATTTACGCCCGTATAACGAGACGTTCTAGAACCGAAATATGTCGGCTACATGCCCTTGATGCCCAAAACGAGATCCTGGCGCAAACCATCCACGATGGCGCCACCAGTGCCTTCGGTCCCGAAGAAAAAGTT
>Ga0055584_100002918_pt1 | contig 16930 bp, 16 predicted proteins | sample OSDHelmetaG_FD_58716 | JGI IMG/M metagenome (GOLD analysis project Ga0055584, IMG submission 58716) | Pelagic marine sediment microbial communities from the LTER site Helgoland, North Sea, for post-phytoplankton bloom and carbon turnover... | ecosystem: Environmental > Aquatic > Marine >... | reverse complement strand
TGCGCCTGCGCCTGCGCTTGTTCAAATTCGCTGCGTGCGCTGGCAAGTTCGTTTTGTTCTGCTTCCAACAGCTCCAAGCGCCGCTTGATATCGTTGCGCGCAGTGTCGCGCTCGGCGTCAAATTCCGCCATCGCTTGTTCTACGTCGGCAAGTTCATGCGCAAGTTTATTGCGCTCTTCGGCGACCGCATCGGCGACCCGTTGCAGCCAGCCTTGCTCGTCGTCGCGCAAGCGCTGCTCCGCTGCACTCAGTGTGTCCTGTCGCTCGCGTGTAGCTTCGTTAAAACGCTTTTGCTCGGTCTCACGGTGGGCGCTAAACTCTGTGCGATCTTTTGCGAGGCGCTCACGTTGCGCGTGTAACTCGGTCGTGTGGCGCGTCAGTTCTGCTTGTTGGGTATGCGCCTCGGCACGTGCTTTTGCGCGTTCGCGCTCCAAGTCATTTCGCTGCTGCTCAAGCTCCCCGCGCTGCACCGTTAAGGCCTCGCGTTCGGCATCTACTTCAGCTGCCTCAAGACCGGATTGCTCCTCGGCTTTGCGACTGACACTCTGCAGCTCTGATTCTTGCGCCATGATTGTTTGGCGGGTCACTTCGAAACGCGCTTCGAGCACTTCAATACGAGAATTCGAGGCACTCGCCTCTGCCTCTAAGACAAGTCCCCTGGCGCTTGCTGAGTCCGCTTCGTCGCGCGCTTGCGCAATCTGTGCTTCATGCGTTGCAAGTGCGGCGTCATGGGCTTGTTGCGCATCAATAAGCTCCACTCGCAGCTGGTCCAAGGCGTGGCTGTGTTGTGCTTCTGCCGCCTTCAGTTCTTCCGCAAACCGGGTGCGCTCGGCATTTGTGCGTGCTTCAGCTGATTGCAATTCCTGTTGCAGGCGCAGCTGCTCCATTGTCGTGGCCCGGCGCGCATCAGCGGCGGCTTGCTCGTGGGTTTGAATCAAGCGCTGGCGCTTCGCCTGGGCTGCATTCAATGCCCTGCGCGTCTCATCGGCTTGTGATTTCAATTCCCGTGCTGCGTGGATAGCTTTGGCTGAGCGTGCGGCTTGCGCATCGCGGTCCAGGCGCAGGGTTTGTAGTTCGTGTTGCAAAGTTCGCTGCGCACGCTCATGGCGCTGGCGTTCGTCAGCAAGCTGCCCTTGGTGGGCCTTGAGCTCAGCGCCTAGGGCTTCAATCTCGACCGCATGTGCCTGTGCAAGCTGTGGCAAAACTGTGTCGACCGTCGCAGCACTCTCGTGCGCCGGAGCTGGAGCTGTAGCGGGTGTGGTTTGTGGCGCTGGGCTTGGTTCCTCTGGGGCGGCCGCCTTGCGGGCTGGTTGCTTGGTCTTGCGCGCCGCCGGGGCTACTTCGACTGGTGCTAGTGCCGGGCTCGTTTGAATGGGCGCTGGGGCGCTGTCACTTGGAGGTAGATCGCGAACTTCCGTGCCGAATGGTGAGTGCAGCAGACCGCCGGCCAGATATTTCGCGTCGATACGGTTGCGCATCATCAGGAACGCAGCCGTCGAGGCGCGCCCACCACTATCACAATAGGTGATGTAGGTGCGGCTGGTGTCGAGCTTGTCGAGCTGCAAGCGCAGCAGGTTTAATGGCACGTTGATGGCGCCCGGCAAAGCACGGCTGGCGAATTCTTCCGGAAAGCGCACGTCGATCCAAATGGCGCCAGCACTGACCAGCTGTTCAGCTTCCGAATAGGCCACCGGGCGTAACACCGGCTTACTCACCAACTCTTCGAAGCTGGCTTTTGCTAAGCGCATCATCATGCCGTCAGTGAGTGCCCGAACCGTGGCGTTGCGCGGCGACTCAGAGATCAGTGCCTCTTCGCCGAAGACATCACCAACACCGAGTCGCGCGAGTTCTTGCTCGCGGCTGGAGCCGCGTGCTTTGCGCACGACACTGCATGCGCCTTCGGCGACAATGTACAAGTAATCACCTGCGCTACCTTGTTCTACCACGGCTTCGCCAGCGGCTACAGGCACCGGTTCCAGCTCGACAAAGAAGCGTTGCATGTGGTCTGGTGGCAAGCGCGTAAACAGTTCTGATGCCAGCAGATGTGACATCCAGTCAACCGAGTCGTCCGACTCATCCACGCCGTCGGTGGTGACGATGCTGCCTTCCTTGCTGACTTGCCCGTCGGAAAGAATGTGCTCAAGCACAGCGCGCCGAATTCGGAACATCGTCACAGGCGTGGAGCACTGCGCTGTGTAGCGCCGTGGACGCAGCTGCGCGACTGCGCGCAGCGCATCGTCGTCACCGGCGCTCAGCCGAGTGGGGGTGCTGTCGCCAGCGCGCAAACTCAGTTCACCTTGAACCAGAAACAGCGTGTACGGGTCGTCGTCGCCCTCTTTGAAGACCGACGAGCGTTTCTTAAATTCGACCAGCTCGCCCTGTTCTAAGACCTCGTCTTGCAGCCACACCTCCAGCCCATTTATCGGGATCAGAGCTTTGATCGAGCTTGCGAGAGGGTGGTCGGTCGGTAGCATGTTTTGCGCCTTGTCGAGGTCGACGTCGCTGAATGTAGGGCTTAGTAGTTAGTTGATGGCCTTCGAGGCGACAACGGCACTCGTTGCGAATGCCGGGATTGGCTCAAGAAATTGGATTTCTCCGGGGCCGTGGGCAGCAGCTGCAACGCTGATAAAAGTACGGATCTCGAAACCCCCTTGGCCCGCCTCACTGTAGATATCGGCATCGGTATAGTCAATTAGCGCCGCGCGCTCACCGTGTACCCAACGACGCATGAATTCGCGGTCGAATTGCTCGTTGATTTTGCCGGAGTCGGGCGTAGCCGGCCAATGTGAGATACCGCCGGTACCGACCAGCGCAATGCGTTCGGGCACCGCATCACATGCTGCGCGCAGTGCTTCGCCGAAGGCCCAGGCGCGCTGTAGCGGTGCTAGCGGTGGTCCCTGACAGTTGATATTGCAAGGAATCAGTTCCAGATCGTTGTTTGGGGACAGGAAGTGCAGCGGCACCATCACGCCATGATCAAGCTTCCACTCTTCGGCGTACGCGACATCTACCGATTGCATCACGTGCTCGATTAGGCGTTTCGACAGCGACTTGTTGCCCGGCGCCCGGCGCAGCGGAATTTTGAGCCAGTCCGGATCCTCAATGGGGCCCTCGTACCAATCCGCCATGCCCATCGCAAACGCCGGCATATTGTCCATAAAGAAGTTAGCGAAGTGCTCCGCCGCAACCACTAGCAGTGTTTGCGCCTCGCTTGCCTTAATCGCGTCTGCCATGCCCGAGTAGGCATCGTAGAAAGCCGCTTTGAGCACTGGATCTGCACGTTCCGCGCGCCCGGTAATGCCTGGACCGTGCGAACAGACTCCTGCATATACGAGCGTCATCAATTCATCCCCTTAGTATTGGCGGGAGTTGCACCAGCGTCACTTTGCTGACGGCGCTCTAGCGCCAAGCGCGCTGAGTGCGCGCTTACGCCCTCATAGCCTGTCGCGGCGTAAACCCCGGCCCTGACCGGGCCATGGGTACGTAAACCAACGCGCATCAGTTCTAGGTAATCGTCCCACGGAATTTCGTTTGCGGCTGCGAAGTGCATCAAGATTTGGCCATTAACTCCAAGCACATACAGCAGGCCAATATCTGCCTTCACCAGCGCTTCGCGCTCCTCAGCATCCAGTTCGAACGTAGCTAGATACACCTCAGGTTGCGCCAGAAACTGTTGCCGCTGGGTCGGATCTCTGTTGATTTGATAGAGGACTTTTTGCAGGTAGTAGAGACTCATCTGTTTTAACCTCGGGCGTCATGCGCCAGTGCTCGAACATCGGTGCGTGAAGTCAGACCGCTGCTGCTAATTGTAGCTGTCGGCCTGCGCTGCGTGGCTAATAGTCAGTGCTATTGATGCAGGCTGCTACTGGCAGCTTGACCGCATACTGTTGCACACTCGCGTTCTTTGCTTTTTATCACTACCTGGCCCTCACGATGCATCATCTTTTATCTGACTGCTTGGTTAAGGCGACATCAGGCCAATGCGCGCAGCGAGCTGTGCGAGCCATGCCTAAAGCGGTACGCCGGCTAGTAGCATTCACCGGCATTGTAAGCGCAGTGTTGCTGCTGTCGTTCCAGACTCAAGCGAACCCCTGGGCGCAAGTGTCTGGGCCTGCCAAGGGTAAGGCTCGCGTAATCGGTACGTATACGAACGGCTGCGTTGTGGGTGCGCAAGGACTTGCACTTACAGAGCCGGGATTGCAAGCGATGCGCCCGTCGCGCAAACGCAATTTTGGCCATCCGGCGCTGCTGCGGTTTATGCGCGCGCTCGGCAAGCAAGCGCTAAAGGCTAGCTGGGGTACTGTGTTGGTCGGTGACTTGGGCCAAGCTCGCGGTGGGCCGACATTTGCTAATCATGTCAGTCATCAATCAGGCTTGGACGTTGACGTTTGGTTTCGAACCCTGAAGAGTGCGCGTGTGCTGAGTGATGGTGAGCGCGAAAAAATGGCCGCGACGCAATATGTGTCGTGGAAAGCCCGCCGATTGAGCAAGAAATGGGGTGCGCCACAAACGCAAATGGTCATGTTTGCCGCGCGCCATCGAGAAGTGCAGCGGGTATTTGTGAGCCCAGTGATCAAACAGGAATTATGTCAGACCGCAGGCGCCGACCGCGCATGGCTTACTAAAATACGCCCGTGGTATGGCCACGGTGACCATATGCACGTACGTTTATTGTGCCCATCGGGAAGCCCTGAGTGCGCCGCGCAAGCCGCCGTGCCGCGAGGCGATGGTTGTGGCGCGGAATTGAGCTCATGGCTGAAGCCGAAGCCCGCTAGTAGCAAACCGACTAAGCCGAAGAAGCGCAAAAAACGGGTGCTGCCACCCAGTTGTCAAACATTAGTGAGAAACCCGTAATGGCTCGAATTGTCGAGATTCGCAATCGCATCGTTCCCATCGCATCAGCTATCAGCAACGCGTATATCGATTTCTCTAAAATGACCTCCAGTGTGGTCGCCTTAGTCACAGATGTGGTGCGCGACGGGCGCCCCGTTGTTGGTTATGGATTCAATTCCAATGGTCGTTACGCGGCTCATGGGATCCTCGAAGAGCGCATGATCGCCCGACTCTTAGATGCCGAGCCGAGCGCGCTGGAAAGTGATGACGGCGCGAACATTGACCCAGTCAAGATCTGGGACGTGGCGATGCAAAACGAAAAACCAGGCGGGCATGGTGAACGCTCTGTAGCGATGGGGGTCCTGGACATGGCTGCGTGGGACGCTGCCGCCAAAATTGCTGGTGTGCCGCTCTATCAGCTGCTCGCCGAGCGCTACGGTACGGGTGAGCCCGATCCTGATGTGTTCGTCTATGCGGCTGGCGGTTATTACTACCCTGGTAAGGATGTAGTCGCGCTGCAGCAGGAAATGCAAAGCTATGTTGATCGCGGCTACGACGTCGTGAAGATGAAAATTGGCGGCGTGTCGATCGACGATGACCGACGCCGTATTGAGGCTGTGCTTGAAGTCGTAGGTAGTGGACAACACTTGGCTGTTGATGCGAACGGGCGCTTCGATCTAGGAACGGCAATCAACTACGCTGAGGCACTCGCGCCGTACGATCTGTTTTGGTACGAAGAGCCGGGCGACCCGCTGGATTTTGCCTTGCATGCGGAGCTAAGCCGGCATTATGACGGCGCGATGGCGACCGGGGAGAACTTGTTTTCGCATCAAGATGGTCGCAACTTGTTGCGCTACGCAGGCATGCGTCCGGACCGCGATACCTTGCAACTGGACTGCGCGCTCTCGTATGGACTTGTGGAGTACCGCCGTTTCCTGGCGCTGCTGCCCGATTTCGGATTTAGTCCACGCAACTGCATTCCACATGGCGGACATCAGATGTCGCTGAATATTGCTGCTGGCCTAGGGCTTGGCGGTAATGAGTCTTACCCGGACGTGTTCCATCCGTTTGGCGGTTTCGCTGACCACTCGCCGGTGCAACATAGTCGGGTTGGATTACACGATTGCCCCGGTGTTGGCTTCGAGCAAAAGGCCGCGCTGCTCGAGTGTTTACGCGACGCCACCGACACGGTTTAGGGCAACACAGTACGATAATTTGAATCAACGAGGGGAAGTTCGATGAGTATGCGGCGTATGGTGCTGGAGATCGGTACCGGAACAGATATTCGTGGTGTGGATCCGACCAAGGCCGCGGTGCGTGCGCTACGCAACGCACTGTGGCGCAACTCGCTTGGCTTGACCCAAGCCCTTGGCTTGGATTCGGATGCGATGGAGGTGGCGGTCACTATCGGTGTGCCGTACCCGGAGCAAGTAGACCATCAAGCGGTGTTGGATATTTTGCCGCACGGCACTGGCACTGTGCGCGTCGTTGCGGGTGGCCTGGAGATCCCAAATCCGATGTCCGGCGGCGCGACTTTGTTGGCGCACGCCGCAGCTGAGGTGTTTATTGATGTAGTGGAGGGCGCACGATGACCACCATACGCTGCATTTTGGAAACCGGCACTGGTACAGACCTGCATGGGGGCGATTATACAAAGGCTGCTTGCCGCGCTGTTAAAGATGCAATCTCGCACAGCTCGCTGACGTTTGTCGGCGTGCTCGATCTTGACCGCGACACGCTGCCGGTGCACGTCACCATTGGCGTTCAGCAGCCCGATGCCGTCGATGCTGGAGCGATTGCCGAATTATTGCCGGTGGGCAAAGTGGCCGTTGACGTGGTCACTGGTGGCTTGGATGTACCGGATGCGCAATCTGGCGACCTTGCGGTCATCGCGTCGGCTGCTGTGCAGGTATTTTTGCCACAAAATTTTGTTGTGCCAAGCAACGCGGGAGTTAATGGATGAGCGGGGCGAGTGTTGAGTCCGATGAACAGTTCAGCGGTACTAAATCGATCGAGGCACAGCATCGTTTTGATGAACAAAAACTGTTCGAATATCTAAGCGAGCATCTGCCCGGTTTCAAGGGCCCATTGCGTGTGAGCCAGTTTAAGGGCGGACAATCATGTCCTACCTATCAACTTGACGCCGGCTCCGGTCGATACGTCTTGCGCCGCAAACCTCCGGGTAAGTTGTTGTCATCCGCGCATGCAGTGGACCGCGAATACAAAGTAATTTCAGCTTTGTCCGAAGCCGGTTTTCCAGTGCCACGAACGTACTTGTTGTGTGAAGACGAGAGCGTCGTCGGCACCATATTCTACGTCATGGATTTCATCGACGGACGGGTATTTTGGGATCCGACCATGCCGGAGCTCAATAAGGCTGAACGGGATGCGGCCTATGATTCGATGAATGCAACTATGGCGGCGCTGCATTCTTTTGATGGGCAAACCATTGGGCTCGGTGACTTTGGTCGGCCCGGAAATTATTTTGCGCGCCAGATTGGCCGATGGTCAAAACAATATGTCGCTTCAGCGACGCAAACCATCGATCACATGGATCGCTTGATGGAGTGGTTGCCCGCAAATAATCCGGCCGATGAAACGAATCAGTTGGTACATGGCGACTACAGCTTACATAACTTGTTGTTCCATCCGCGTGAGCCTAAGGTTGTGGCGGTTTTGGACTGGGAAATAAGCACTTTGGGTCACCCCTTAGGTGACCTCAGCTACAACACTTTATTGTGGTATGCACCGCGCTTCGAAGGTGGCATGGCTACTTTTGGGGGCATGGATACGGAATCCTTGGGTATTCCGTCACTCACTCGATACCTAGCTGCGTACCGAGAGCGCACGGGCATAGACGCGGGCGAGCATTTTGGCTTCTACAAGGCTTACACGATGTTTCGGCTAGCGTGTATTTATCAAGGCATCCTTGGTCGAGTCCGCGACGGCACCGCCGCTAATCCGCATGCAAGTGAGCTGGCTGAGCGTATTCGACCGCTAGCTAGCGCTGCTTATGCACAAGCGCAGATCTTAGGCGCACACTAGTGGTTGCGTAGGGTTGAGCGCAGCTGAGCTTGTCACTTTTGGGCGATGCACCATAGCTGTGATGCACGCCGAATTTGAACACTTAATATTGAAGATTTAAGCCATGACCGATGCACTTGTACTGCTAGAAATTCAAGACCATGTCGCCACCGTTACCCTTAACCGCCCAGAAGCGCTCAACGCGCTCAGTACGGAGCTGGTTGACGAATTGGAAACTGTACTGACGGAGATAAAAGAGAAGGCGGGAGGAGACGTGAAAGCGGTCGTCTTGACCGGTGCCGGGCGGGCATTTTGTGCTGGCGGCGACATTAAGTCGATGAACGCAGAAAAGCGCAGCGCCGAGACGCAGCGGCGGCGACTGCGCGCGAGCCACCATCGAATGATGGATGTGATGAGTCTGGAGTTGCCAGTCGTTAGTTTGGTCAACGGTGCGGCAGCAGGTGCTGGTGCAAACATGGCGCTCGCAGCCGATTTTGTTATCGCCACTCCGCGCGCAATGTTCATGCAAGCATTTGGTCGGATCGGTTTAGTTCCAGATTGGGGCGGTTTCTACATCTTGCCGCGCTTAGTCGGACTACAGAAAGCCAAAGATCTGATTTTTACTGCGCGTAAGGTGCACGCAGAAGAGGCTTTGGCGTTGGGACTAGTCACGGAAATTGTGCCGGAGGAGGGCGCACTGGCGCACGCCCAAGCGTTTGCGCGGCGCTTCACGCATGGATCCACGACGGCCATAGGTCTAGCAAAGAACGTGCTCAATCAATCGTTCAATCTCGACTTACGTACCTTGCTTGAGCTTGAGGCCAACGTTCAAGGCATTTGCGTTGATACGGATTTCCATCGCGAAGCGGTGCGCCGGTTTGCCAACAAAGAAACGCCGTTATTCGACTGGGAGTCGACCTGAGCGTAGTCTGGCTGCATGAATCTTCGTGACCTGAAGTATTTTGTCGCCGTGGCCGAAACATGCCACTTTGGTCGGGCTGCCGAGCGCTGTTTTGTGAGCCAGCCAACACTTTCAATGCAGATCAAGAAACTTGAACAAGAGCTGGGCGTCGCGCTGTTTGAGCGCACCAAGCGTTCTGTCGCGTTAACGGCAGTTGGCGCCGGCTTGGTTGGATTTGCCCGCCGTGCGGTCGAAGAGACGGAGGTCATGGTGGATACCGCCCGGGCTTTTCGTGATCCGCTGGCTGGTCCCCTGCGTTTTGGTGCGATCCCAACCATAAGCCCCTATTTGATGCCCTTGATCCTAGCGCCCTTGCGTGAGCGTCACAGCAAGATGCGCTTGGTTTTGTCTGAAGAGATCACCGAACACCTGATGGCGCGATTGCATGCGCATGAAATTGACGTGGCACTGATTGCAACCAGCCCCAGCGATCCAGATTTGTGCTCCCGTGCGCTGTTCGACGAGCCGTTTTGGATCGCGCATCCGCGCAAACATCCGCTCTATGATGTCGATGAAATCACCCGTGACCATCTCGATGACCTGGATATGTTGTTACTCGCGGAGGGCCATTGTCTGGCCGACCAAGCGATGCAAGTGTGTGAGTTGGCGGAGCGAGGACAAGCAGGTGAAATGGCCGATCTACGCGCCTCCAGTCTGGAGACGCTGTTGCAACTAGTTGGCGCCGGGCTTGGCTGTACGCTAGTGCCGGCACTGGCTGTGCGCGGCGCTTGGATGACCGACACGGGCGTGATCGCGCGCCAACTCAACTTGCCAGGGGCTACCCGCAGGGTATCGATGGTTTGGCGACGCTCATTTCCGCGTCAAGAGGCCCTGGACGCTGTTGCCGCAGTTATTCTGGAGCGTTTACCTAACACGGTGCGGAAAATTGTCGCTTAAGCGCGCTCACCGAAACTCCTGCCTCTGAGCATAGCCTAGCGACCCTAGATGTTAGATTTTTCTAAAGTATCTGCACAGCAAGCTGTTCACTGCATTATTCACATCCACGACTGTAGCGTCCCGCTTTATGGATAACGCAACCGAATCGGACACGCCAAGCACCACCACGGATGCCCCGCGTGTTTTGCTAGTTGAAGATAACGCAAACAATCGGCGAATTGTTCAGGCCTTGTTAAAACGTCTGCGAATTACGCCAACTATCGACGAAGACGGTGCCGCAGCTGTTAACGCCTTCAAGTATGGCTCGTTTGATCTCATCTTGATGGATATCCAGATGCCCAACATGGAGGGGCTAGAAGCGTCGCGCCGAATTCGCGAAATCGAATACCAGGAGTCGCGTGGCCGCACACCGATAGTGGCGGTTACGGCCAATTCTATGCCTGAAGACCGGGATGCGTGTGAACGCGCGGGGATGGATTATTTTCTGGCCAAGCCGCTACGGTGCGAACCTTTCTTGAATGCTGTTGATCAATGGTTGCACTGTGAACAAGAACGCGAAGTTGCTACGTCGGCAAATGTGACGCAAGTGCCTGAAACGATCGACTGGTCTGATCTGGCGCGTTTGGGCAGAGATATTGGTCCGGAAGTGATTCCGGAGCTGGTAGAGAACTTCTCCCAGGATCTGAGTGAGAGCAATGCATTGCTCGACGAGTACTTAGCCGCCGGTCAGATAGAGGATTTGACCCGCCTCGCGCATACCCCCAAAGGGCTCAGGTGCAACCTTTGGTGCGCTGCCGCTGTCTCAAAGTGCAGAACGTGTTGAAGCAGCGGCTCGCATCGGTGATGAAGGCGGCATTATTGCCAATCTTGATGCACTCAAGGCCGCGGTTAATTACACGCACGCTAGCCTGTTACAGCGCTGCTAACCTCACGAAGCGTCGGGAAGGAAAAAGGCGGCTGCTTTGGCATTTCGCGCGAGCCCTGGCGGTGATGTGACCTAGATCAAGAATAGCTCTTGAATTGTTCGCTAAGGTCCCAATATCGCATTTATAAGCAAGAACCTGGGGTAGAGAATATGAGCACAGCTTTAGACGTCACAATGGCCTTTCCCACGGGCAATCTCGATGCGTATAAGCAGTCCGTCCTGCGGTTTCCTATGTTGGAGCCGCAAGAGGAACAAGATCTTGGACGACGATTGAGAGACGAAGACGATCTAGACGCGGCGTGGAAGCTGGTCACATCGCATTTGCGTTTCGTCGTTAAAGTTGCTCGAGGCTACGCAGGCTACGGCTTGTCTCAGGGCGACCTTATCCAAGAAGGTAATGTTGGTTTAATGAAGGCCGTGAAGCGCTTTGACCCGGATGTGGGTGTGCGTTTAGTTTCGTTTGCAGTGCACTGGATTCGCGCCGAGATCCACGAGTACATCCTGCGCAATTGGCGGATTGTGAAGGTGGCGACTACTAAAGCCCAACGTAAGTTGTTCTTTAACTTGCGCAAGGAAAAGAAAGACGCACGTTGGTTGAATCCGACCGAAGCTGCTGCGGTCGCGGAAAAACTGTCTGTGGGCCAGCACGAAGTGATTGAGATGGAGCGACGTCTCAGTGCTTATGATGAGGCCTTTGACCTGTCGTCGGATGATTCCGACAGCTATGCGCCAGCCTCATACCTTGAAGATAATCGTTTCGAGCCAGCCACATTGGTGGAGCGTAGCGATTGGGAAGATGATACCGCCGCGCGAATCTCCGCAGGCATGGAGAGTCTGGATGAACGCAGCCGCTCGATCGTCGAGCGGCGCTGGGTCAGCGAGCCCAAAGCCACCTTGCACGAGTTGGCCGCTGAGTTCGGTGTGTCAGCGGAGCGTGTACGCCAGATTGAAGTGGCGGCGCTAAAGAAAATGCGTGGACAGTTCGCCGACTAAGCAAGCAGGTGTTTAGCTTGGCAACTAGGCCTTGAAGCGCTAGGCGCCTTGAGGCCTAGTGTTTCGGTACTAGCTCCTAAGTGCCGAGTGGCGCTGTTCCATCTGAGTTGAGTGGAAGCGTCTAGCGTCTAGCCCGCCGCGGAACGCACCCTTCCTTGCGCCAATATAGCTCGCGTACGCTCACATTGCTGCACAAACTCCTGGGTACTCTTAGGCATTGGCACGCGCGCGCCGGAAATGTAGCCGATCAGCTGTTTGCCTTCGTGCAGTAAGCGCAGCAGATCTGTGTGCACCTGCGTAGCGCTCGGTGGTTGGAATGCCAAGAGCGCTTCGCCGGCAGCCACATACGCGGGCCACACTGCGAATATCGCCGGGTCTCGACGCATAGTCTCGCACTCGACGATGGCGATTTCTGCGTAGCCCTTGATGAGCGGAGCAAGTGGCCCGAATTCGCGCTCGCCATGGCAGAGATCCAACATCGTGCCAGCAATCTTGTCGATGTCGCGCAGGCTTTGTGCGATTTTTAAATAGCGTGACTCATAGAACATCGCGGGCGACATGACGAATGCTTTGAAGGGCTCGCCCCACATTTCGTCGATGCCCTCGTGGCCGCTGTAGTGTTTGACTTGTTTGCCGAGTTCGAGCGCTTCCTCAAAATACCGCTCACATTGGCCCATGAGTTCGTTGTCGGTGCTAATTTCGACACCCTTGGCTGCCAGATCGACAACACTGGTGAAAATGTCGGTGGCGCGGTTGAACAACGCGCCTGCGAGCATGGCTGCGTTGACTCTCCTGCACGCTGGATCTTGTTGCTGTTCGTAGGCTCGCCGAGCTCGATCAAGACTTTCACCGGGCGTGTTTATGCCAGCTTCAGTGTGGTGAAAGAGACGGCGCGTGAGCGAGTCAATTAGTGCCTTACGGGCACTAAGACGATCTTCCGGAGGCTCGTAATATCGAATCCAGTAGCCATCATAGAAAGTGCACATCTTGCCGTCGCGTTCGGCGATGGTGCCATTGGGCAGTGTTTGAACCAATGCTCACCCCGGACTACTGTTGCTATAGTTGCGCCGGCGCTATGTTACTCGCGTCTATCGCAATGAGACAGCACTTTTTTGCATGGAATTGCAAGCTGCTTCGGGCCAACTTTTCCATATATCGAAACTGCTGGCCTCAATAGCGCGCAACATCGGTCGACATAGATACAATTGGGTCGCGACTACGGCGCTTCCGTGCGCCAGTATTGTCCAAGTATCGCTGTTCGCCTGTTACTGATGGGTGGCTCTTTGTTGCTGCTTATGACGAGCACCATTGGCTACCTGCAGTTGCAACTTGACGCGGCGCAAGCCGAGTTACAAGTGCAGGAGAGTGAAATTGCACGATATGGCGGGGTGCTAACCCATCAGAACACGGTGCTGAGTACGCAAAGCGCGCGCCTGAACAACCAACTCAAGGCGATTGATGCGCAGTCCGTCCTGATTCGCGAACAGGTGGTCTTGTTACGTGGTCAGAAGGCCTTGATCGCAGTCGTTTGCGTTACGAATTTCGCCGTAACTTGAAGACGGTCACGCCAATATTTTTAGTTTCGATGAGAGCGCGCGGGTGCGCCACGAGACGCTAAAGAACGTTCGCGTTGAGGGTTTGGTGCACGTCGCTGGCGGTGCATCGATTGAAGATGCGCTCGCGACTGCAATCGCGAAGTCTAAGTTCCTGGCTACCATGAGTCATGAGCTACGTACGCCGTTGAACGGTGTCCTCGGCATGATGCAGCTGCTGGAGGACACGGAGTTGGATGTTGAGCAACAAGAGCTGGTGACCGTTGCAACCGAAATTGGTGAGTCACTGTTGGCGCTTATTAACGACATTCTTGATCACACGCGCCTCGAAAGCGGGCGTATGGAGCTTGAACTGCGCCCGACGGCATTGCGCGAGATGCTTAATCACGTGCTCGAGCTGCTGCGCCCAAATGCTGACGTGAAAGGCTTGTTAATGACTTGTACGGTGGATCCAGAGCTGCCGGTACAGGTGCTGGCCGACTCATTACGCATACAACAAGTGTTGACGAATTTAGTCTCTAACGCGGTCAAGTTCACGGAACATGGACAAGTTGACATTTCGCTGCAGGTTACCCGACGCATCGAGGGAGCGGTGCATTTGATGGTACGCGTCGCTGATACCGGGATTGGGGTTGCTGCGAGCGAACAAGCACACATATTTGACTCGTTTACGCAGGCTGACAGTTCAACGTCGCGCCGCTTTGGCGGCAGCGGCTTGGGTTTGGCAATTTGCAAGCAACTCGTTGACCTGATGGAAGGGCGACTGTGGCTGGAGTCTACCGTTGACGTCGGTAGTACCTTCACGTTCGCGGTCGTTCTGGCTGTAGCCGAGAGCATCGACGATGACAACGCTAAACCTGCGGCTTGTAAGTGTGATCCGATCGCCGGGCTGATTACAGGGCCGGCGTCAAAACTCGCCAGTGGTGAAGATGACGCAATTGCTGCGTTTGACGCATCCGCCACGCGCGTTCTGGTAGTGGGCGACAATTCCATTAATCGAACCGTGGCGTGCGCAATGCTTGAGAAAATGGGCCTTGAAACGCTGGTCGCAAGCGATGGTGAACAGGCGCTAGAGCGTTTAGCTGAGACTGATTTCGCGTTGGTGCTGATGGATTGCCAAATGCCGAGGCTGGACGGTTTTGGCGCCGTAAGTCAAGTTCGTGCCAGCGACGCGCCGTTCAATTCGGTGCCGATCGTGGCGGTAACAGCGAATGCGATGGCTGGCGATGCGCAGCGCTGCATTGAATCCGGGATGGATGATTACCTGGCTAAGCCGATACGCTTGGAAGCGCTCGAGTTGCGGGTGCAAAAGTGGCTCGGCGAGCGTAGCTGCAGCGTCGCCGCCACGTGCGGGCCTTGACCAGCAGCCCCAGCGAAACTTTATCCCTGGGGGCGACGGCGGCGGCTCGCTCGGAACTCTACGCAGATGGGTGATTGCTTGCGATAAATGCGATCAGCGCATCCAACACAGCATCGGGCTGTTCTGCCATCAGCATGTGACCGCATGCATCAATCACCTGGCGATCAACATTAGTCAATGCTTCATGCAATGACTTGGCCGCGCGCGGCGGAGTCATCAGATCTAACTGGCCTAGCAGCAACAAGGTTGGTTGAGTAACCGTAGCAGCGCTGTCAGCACCGTTGGTGTAGGAATTGCAGCAGCGTAGGTCGTTGCCAAGCACCCCAGGTCCGGCACGTTCTAGCAGACGTACGGACGTGCCGGTAAGCGATACGCCGGGCGCATGTGGGCCACCGCCGACTTGCGCGGCCATACTGTGACCCCAAATCGTGATCATGTCGAAAGCCGTGGGGTCATTGGCGTCAGCCGCATCTTGTAGCACGTCGGCAACTCCCATCGGAACGGCCGTTCCAACGAGCGCCAGCGCGTGGAAGCGATTCGGGTGGGTGGCTGCTGTCTCGAGCGCGACGAGACTCCCCATGCTGTGCCCAACTATGATCGCCGAGCCCACTGCGGCTGCTTCGCAAAATTCTGCGATCCAGTCTGCGTAAGCGCGGATAGTCGGCAAGGGCTCGCCGGAACTGCGGCCGCGACCGGGCAAATCGACGGCGTAAACGTTGTAACCATGGTGTGCGAAGTAGCGCGCTTGCATGGTCCAAACCGTGTGGTCTAAGCCGCTACCGTGTACAAACACGATACCTGGCTGGCCTGGGACTGCTGCCCGTGCGCCCGTGTATGCGAATGCTTTCAGACCGTTGACTGATGTGTACATTAGATTTTCCCTAAGCCGCTTTACTGGCCGCGCGCAGGCCGCGCTTGAGATCGCCAATCAAGTCGCGTGAATCTTCAAGCCCGATAGACAAGCGCACTGTGCCTTCCGCGATACCTGCGGCGCGCAGTGCATCCGCCTCCATGCGATGGTGGGTAGTTGACGCGGGATGGATCACTAAGCTCTTTGCGTCGCCAACATTGGCGAGGTGCGAGAACACACCGAGACTCTCAATGAAAGCGCGTCCTGCTGCTCGTCCACCCGCCAATTCGAAGGTAAACACGGCGCCGCTGCCCTTGGGCAATAAGGTCTTGGCAAGCTCGTGATCGGGGTGCTCCGGTAGTTCTGGGTAACTCACGCCTACGACGCCTTTAGCGTCTTTTAAAAACGCGACGATTTCCCTGGTGTTTTCGACATGTCGTTGCATGCGTAGTGGCAGTGTCTCAACGCCTTGCAAGATCTGAAACGCTGTGGTCGGGCTCATGCATGCGCCAAAATCGCGCGCGCCTTCTTTGCGGGCCCGATTGATATAGGCGGCTGGTCCGTATTCTTCGGCGAAGTTCATGTCATGGAAACCGGCGTATGGCTCGGTCATTGTTGGGAACTTGCCGGATGCTTCCCAGTCGAAGCGACCGCTGTCTACCAGCAAGCCACCAATCGCCACGCCGTGACCACCGAGGAATTTAGTCGCCGAGTGAAATACCAGGTCGGCACCATGCTCGAACGGTTTACACAGGAACGGCGTCGCGAAGGTGTTGTCGATAAGTAGTGGGATGCCGTGCTCGTGCGCCAGCGCTGAGATCCTGGGTATATCGATAATCTCGAGACCTGGATTGCCAAGAGTCTCGGCGTACAGCAAGCGGGTATTGTCTTGAATTGCGTTCGCAAAGGCGCCAGGATCGCGCACATCCACAAAGGTAGTGTCGATGCCAAACCGGGGCATCGTGTAGCTCAATAGGTTGTGCGAGCCACCGTACAAAGCGCCGCTCGCCACAATGTGCGAACCCGCACCCATTAACGTTGCGATGGCGAGGTGCATTGCCGCCTGCCCGCTGGCAGTTGCGATCGCGCCCACACCGCCTTCGAGCGCAGCGATGCGTTCCTCGAGTACGGCCGTGGTTGGGTTAGTGATGCGTGAGTAGACGTGACCAGGACGCTCGGCGTTGAACAAGGCGGCCGCATGGTCCGTATCTTTGAACACGAATGAAGTGCTTTGGTATATCGGAACTGCGCGCGCGCCGGTCGTGGGGTCAGGTTGCTGGCCCGCATGCAGGCTCAAGGTATCAAACTCAAGGTAGTCTGGTCCGGCCATCGTTAGCTTCGCTTGTTTGTTTGGATTAAGCCGGCCGAACGTACACCAGCAGCGCTTCGGGGTCGAGCGTAGCGACGCTTCGGACGTGCCAGGAAATCCAGGACGATTGTCACAAAACTGTCATATAACCCGTGGATGATGTTCCTGCAGGCGCGATTGCGTTGCTTTCGTGCCTTTTTTGGCATGACACTAAACCGTAACAAA
>Ga0055584_100002917_pt1 | contig 16939 bp, 17 predicted proteins | sample OSDHelmetaG_FD_58716 | JGI IMG/M metagenome (GOLD analysis project Ga0055584, IMG submission 58716) | Pelagic marine sediment microbial communities from the LTER site Helgoland, North Sea, for post-phytoplankton bloom and carbon turnover... | ecosystem: Environmental > Aquatic > Marine >... | reverse complement strand
ATTGAAAGTTCAGCAGACACGTTTAAACGCTCCTAATATAGATTCTGGAATAGCCATAGGTTTTACCTGTTGAGAATTATGGCTTTGAAAATTAACACAAGCAACACGTACTGTAGCAGTACATATCAATTGCTGTTCTTGGTTAGTTATTTTTTGATAAAAAACTAAACTAGCACGTTTTAGTGTTGTTATCGTAGAGTTTACATTAAGTAAATCATCTAACTTAGCCGAAGCAATATTATCCATTTCAACCTTTCTGACAACAAAACCGATGTTTTGTTCCAAAAAATAATGTTGATTAATACCAAGTTTTCTTAACCACTCGGTACGAGCACGTTCAAAAAACTTTAAATAATTAGCATAATAAACAATACCCCCAGCATCAGTATCTTCATAATAGACTCTTAATGAGTAATCTTGACTTATATTAAATTCTATTTTTGACATTTATAGCAAGGTTTCTAAGGAAATATACTTAAGTAAATACATAGTAATAGATAAACTAGCCGACAAACAAGGCGAAGTTAATGAATTATTACATTTTATAGTAAAAAGTTAACTTTTGAGAAAAAATTAACTTAACAAAATATAATACGATAAAAAACACAATCATTAGTTTTTCTAATGCGAAGAATTATTTTTATTAGTTTGTTTCTTTGTATAAACCCGAATAAAATGGATTAGTCCTCTGAGTTAGCACTAGGTCTTTATGATTTATTAATCATGAAGACGTGTTATCGCTAGAGAATTTTGAATCGATATCTTTATTTTGTTATCTATTCTCTGTCATGTTTTATTAAATCCCTTATATAGACTTCCTTCTATCAATTTGATATTTAAGTTGGCCCGCAAAATTTGCGGGCTTTTTTTTATCTAAAATTTATAACTGCCCTAATACTTGTGCAGGTTCAATTTTAGTTGCTCGCCATGCAGGATAAATAGTCGCTAATAAAGACATTATTAATGCGGTTATCACCGTGACGTAAACATCTGTCATAAGTAACTGACTAGGGATATGATCAATGAAGTATACATCGCCTGATAATACTTTGAGAGTAAAAATATTTTCAATAAAAACAACGAAATCAGCAAGATTTAACGCAAGTATAATGCCGAAAATACCGCCAATAGCACTACCTAACAAACCATTAACTAAACCTTGATATATAAAGGTTAGCATAATTAATTTACGACTAGCGCCCATTGTTTTAAGAATTGCTATATCACTTTTTTTATCATTAACAGCCATAATTAACGTTGAAACGATATTAAAGCTAGCAACAGCAATAACTAAAACTAACACAATAAACATAACCATTCGCACCATTTGTATATCATTAAATAAATGTCCTTGCGTACGTGTCCAATCCATAATATAAACATAATGATTGAAGTTATAAGCAATAGTACGAGCAATACTCGGCGCAGAAAAAACATTTTCTGTCTTTATTCGAATCCCTTGTACTTCACCCTCTTGATATCCTTTTATTTCAGCAGCCTGTGCTAATGAGATATAAGCAAGCGTTTCATCAACAGTACCTCCAAACTTAAAAATACCAACAATTTCAACTTGGCGTTTTACCGGAGCCGAGAAAACATTTTGTATGCTCATATTATCGGTTGTTGGCACATGAGTACTTGGAGGAAGCAGTATCTGCACTTGATCACCCAATTTTATTGATAATTTTTTGGCTACACCAGCACCAATAACAATACCATTTCCGATTGTTGGTGATATTGTATTTACATTATTTTTTGGGTTATCTATTTTGTTTGATAAGGCTTGCCAACTACCTTCTACTATATAATTCTCGATATCAGACACAAATTTTTCTAGGTTAGCATCAACTCCCTTTATTTCTAATGCCTTCAACCGATTCTTATACTGCATCATGCCAGTTAAATTAATAACAGGGGCAGCCGCAATAACCTCTGGGTTGCTAGCAATTTTCTTAACATTTAATGGCCAATCTTTTATAGGATCCTCAACTGAAATTAGCTCAGCATGAGGGACAATAGAGAGTAGTTTATTAGCCAGTTCACGCTCAAAACCGTTCATGGTACTCAAAGCAAGAATTAACACCATAGTACCTAATGCAATACCAACGGTAGAAGAAGCCGAAATAAAAGTAGAAAAACCATGTCCATGACGACTACGCACATAACGTAAGGCTAAAAAAACACTTAAGGGTTTAAATATTGAATTATTACTTTTTTTATTAGGGGCAATATCATTTGCCATAGTTCTAGTGCTCAGTTTTAATGCTAGGTTCTAATCTTCTAAAGGAAATCTCTGCTTCAATTATATATTTCAGCACTTTTCTTAATTATTAGCAGTACGCTATTGTGTAAATAGCGATAACTTACCATGATCCAATTTTAGTTGTCTGTCCATTCTCATTGCTAAAGAAATATCATGAGTTACCACAACAAAACTTGTTTGCACACTTTGATTAAGGCTGCGAATAAGTTTGTAAATTTGCTCAGCCGTATCGCTGTCTAAGTTGCCTGTAGGTTCATCAGCTAAAATTAGAGCTGGTTTCGTTACTAATGCTCTAGCAATTGCTGTGCGTTGTCTTTCACCACCAGATAATTCACTTGGCCTATGATCTATGCGGTGAGCTAAACCAACTTGAAATAACACTTCAGATGCTGCAGCTATCGCTTGTTTAGGCTTATCGCCTCTAATCAATAAAGGCATAGCAACATTTTCAAGTGCGGTAAACTCCATCATTAAATGATGAAATTGATAAATAAAACCTATATGTTGATTTCGAAAAGTCGCTCTTTCTTTATCTGATAAACTTAAAATACTAACATCGTTAATAAATACCTCCCCTGAACTAGGGAGATCTAAAGCGCCTGCAATATGAAGAAAAGTACTTTTACCGCAACCAGAACTACCGACTATGGCAATTAACTCACCTTTATTAACCGAAAGCTCTAATTTATCTAGTACTTTCGTTTCAATATTACCTTGCTTATATGATTTAGATAATTGCCTACAATGTAACACTCTACTCATTACGTAAAACCTCTGCTGGTTGAGTTTTTGATGCTTGATAGGCAGGATATAATGTTGCAGCAAAGCTCATCACTAGGGCTGAAAAAACAATAACAACGACATTCACTAACTCCAGTTTAACGGGTAATGTTTGCTCTCCGTAACCTCCTCCTAAAATATTAACGCCAAGCACAGATAATATTTCATTCAAATTTAAAGCTATTAATATGCCAAAAACACTTCCTAACATCACGCCCCATAAACCATTTATCATGCCCTGAGTTATAAATATTTTAACTATGCCTGAGCGAGAAAAACCGAGTGTTTGCAATATACCAATTTCACCTTGCTTTTCTACAACAACCATAACCAATGCAGATACAATATTAAATGCAGCAACAGCCACAATTAAACTCAGCATTAGCCACATCATTTTTTTCTCCATGTTAACAGCAGAAAAAAGAGCCCCTTGGCTGTCATTCCATGTGGTAAAAATTAATTTATTCGATGAAGATGTCATTAGCTCTGTAGTAATTAACGTATTTACAACCTCTTCTGCATTAAATGCATCATCTAAGTATAATCTTAATTGATCAATACCATCACCGGTACGACGTAATAGTTTAGCTGCAGATTCACTATGCACATACACCATTGAACCATCAATTTGTGAGCCGACATCAAAAACGCCTCGTATCACAAATTTACGTTGTACTGGAATTCTCCCCATTGGGGTAAAGATCGTTTTGTTAGGTAAAACAATACGAATCGTATCGTTTAATGTTACCTGTAATTTTCTTGCCAATGATTGGCCAATAATAATACTATAAGAATGATCAGATAAACTATTTAAAGAGCCACTTAACATATGACGAGTGATAATATTATTTTTCTCAAATTCAGGAATAATCCCTTGTAATAAAACGCCTTGTAAATTTTTAGATGATTGAATAAGTGCTTCGCTACTTAAAAAAGGTGTTACTTGTTCAATATGTTTTTGTTGCAACAATTTATCTCTTAAAGTAGGCCATACTTTAAGACTGTCTTTCTTTAAATCATCAAGCTCTTGAGAGACGACAATATGCGGAACAATACCAAGAATTCGCTTCTTTAACTCGTCTTCAAAACCATTCATCACAGAAACAACAGTAATAAGTGATGCTACGCCAAGTAAAATACCAACGGTAGAAAAAAAGGTAATAAAAGAGATAAAGCCAGTACGACTTTTGCTGCGGCTATAACGTAAACCAATGAATAGGCTAACAGGTTGAAACATTTAATTATTGTTACTAAAAAGTATAATATGAAATAGATGACTAAGCATAACACAGCCTATTATTATTTAACGTTTTTGTTCATACAAAGTATATTTAAATTCACCTGTATCTGCTATAACCTTATCATTCAATAAAATTTTGATTACTGTTAAATCTGTAACAAAATACTCATGTAACGAACATGTAACAAAAGTGGCCAGAATGAATAGTGAAACAATAGCGCAAAAATTAATAAAATATAATGAGTTTTTTTCCATTACTCATAATTTTTCAATAAACATATTACCTGTTAAAAAAGATACCGTTACCAGCTATGATCAATTTATAGCTAGCATGCCTACACCGTTTAAAATGGCGGCTGATATGTCGAGCATTGATCAAGCAGCGTTACGTCCACTGCAAGCTTTATCTGGAGTTGCAAACCAACTTGTTGAATTTTTAAACCATCAATCAAAAAAAATAGATTTACTCATCGGTTATATTTTAAAACAAGAGGATGATGAAGAATTTAGGTATCAAGGCTTAAAGTTTGGTGGCGGCGGTTTATTATTTACAGCACAAAAAAAGTTTGAATTAACACAATTATTGGAAATGAAAGTTTTTCTACAAAATGAAAATTATGCGGTATATTGTTATGGTGAGATTATTGATATAGAACAAGTGGAAAATGATTACTTACACAAGGTTATCTTTCATTTTATTCGTGAAGACGATAGAGAAGTATTGGTACGCACAAGTTTACATGAGCAATCTAAACAATTACAAGCCCTTGCTCTGCGAAGAAACAACGAAGAAAAAGATAATAAATAACGTCATTATTACGACTTTATAGCTAATTAGTAACTGATTCATTGCTCGCCAATAAAGTACGAATAAACCATTTAGCCTAGCATATTAACGTTGTAAAATTTTAGCTATTGCTCTTTATATTTTTTTTCTTCCTCATCTTCTTTATCTAGTTCTTCATTACGCTCTTTAACTTTTTTCAGTTGTTCCTGTGTTAAGTTAAATTTTTGAGCTGATTTTTTTATAAAATAAACACTTCCAACTATCATGCCTAACGCTAAAGCAGTTATAATTATCCCGAATAATGACATAAAGTCTCCTTTAAATTTTTAAGCTAGTATCCTTCGATAGTAATAACAAAAGAGGCTGCTTAACAGCTAAGTTTTTTTAATAGATATAGCATAATAATAAATATAATCAGATAAATTAAAATACAAAATTTATTTTAGGTGATTTCTTTATAGAATACGCACTTAATCTTATCATGTAATCTCGCCCAAATGGATTAAAGTACGCAAGACGAAAGAACAGCCAAATAAAACGGTGTCAATAAATGAAAATATGGTGTCGTTATTTTCATTCACTCAATGAGTAAATACAGGAATTATTTTAATTATTGGAAACGTAAATCAGCAGAAAACACATCCACAGAAGCAAATGCGACATAAACAACATTAGTGTTTAACTATCTATAATTAAGTATCGTTTTCTGAATTTCTATGGTGAGTCATTATTTATTCAACATACTAGGGTCCGTCGATATTTCATATTTAAATTTTGTTCGAAATAAAAGGCTAATAAACTGCTGCAAAAATAATCAGCAAAGATCAACAAACCCTAAGAAACGTTACAACTAATACAAATCATATCTTATTTGTTGTTGCCGCTTTAACTTTTCTAATCTTTCCTCACCTAACATATCAGTAAGCACTCTATCGCAGCTCACACCTAAAGTACTAGCATTACCACAGATATAAAGCTTTGCGTTTTTTTCAAATAGCCAATGACATAAATTTTCTTGCTCTGCTTGAAGAATATCACCAACATATCTTGCTTGATGATCACTATACTCACTACTTTGTGACCAAGCATGTTGACGTTTATGCAAGCAATCTGAATGTTGAAAGCGAGTTAGTTTTTCATCAAAATAATTATCATATTGCTTATTACGCTCCCCCATAATAAGCCATGCTTTACCACGCTGTGTTGTAGCCATTCTTTGTTCAAGAAAGCCAATAAAAGGCGCTAATCCCGTGCCTGCTGCTATCATTATAATGGGACTTGTCACTGAAGGAGGATGAAAGTGACTGTGTTTTTTTATGGCAAGAGTTAAAGTGTCTTGTACTTTTAATTCTGCTAAATAACCTGAACATAAACCCACACTACCATCATCTTTGATAAGTTTTCTCACCAATAAATCAATAACGCCTTGTTCTGAATAACTAGCAATAGAATAAGTTCTTGCATTTAATTCAGGGAGTTTTTCAACCAGCGCTTGCGGGTTATCAGCGTGCTCATCCTGCCAATCTAGTTGATGTAATGCACTCAATAACGACAATTTTTTGTTATGTAATATCACCATTGTTGCTGATGACCATCCATAATGCTCTAATTTAGTTAATAAAGTTATTTCGTTATTTTTAGGCTGTATTTCTACTAAATCTCCAGGCGAAAAATCACAAGTTTTAGCACTTAAACTAAGATGATGTGCTGGTCGATTATTTACTTCTGGCGTTAATACATTCTCATTTAAACATTCATTAACTAAAACCTGTTGTTGGTACCATGTTTTTTCTAATTTAGCATTTTGCCAACCGAGTAATTGGGTAAGCTGTCGCCACCATAATTGAATACTTCCTTCATGGCCTTGGTTAATTTCAGTCACAGGCATTAAAGCTTGAGCACCCTTTTGTTGTAAAATATCGCTAAGTTGATGACCAAAAGCACAGAACTTAGGGTACTTTGTATCACCTAACGCTAATACCGAATACTTTACAGCCGATAATGATGGCTCTAACTTTTGTAACGATGTCATAAATCCTATCGCTTGCTCTGGTGGCTCACCATCGCCGTAAGTTGATGCTAATAAAAAAACGTGTTGATAGTCATGTAGCTGATGCGCTTTTAATGAAGAAACACAAGCCAAGTGATAGCCGCTTTTTTTCGGTAATTGCTTAACAATATTTTTAGCTATCGCTGCAGCAGTGCCTGACTGACTGGCATATGCTATTAATGACTTTATATTATTACCTGATTTTCCAGCGGCCTTGCCATCAACAATACGTTGACTAATTTGGCTTATTAATAACGGTAAATGATAAAATATAACGATAATTATCGATATAAAAAATAATATGTTATTTGAGAATAAAGAATCAGCTAATAAACCAGGTTTTGATGCAAATAAATCAGTCATCAAGTATTGATAAATCATAGACCACGGTAAAAGTAACTGGCTGAATAAAACCCCACTTAATAAAAGCGATATTTTTACTTTAAAAGTAGGACTATTAACCATTATCAATAATGTAATTAAACCAATAAAGATCACAAACATACTAAGATTATAGATATAATCAAGCATTAATACTGCTGCAGTTTCTCGCCCAGAAAACTGAATGTACACTTTATTGTTGTCATGAATTTCTAACCACTGCCGATTCACATCCTCCCTTACATAAAAATCATAAGCCTTTGATAAAAATATCATTTTATTATTCAAATAATTGCTACTACTTAATGTGTTTTTAGCTATAGCATAAGTTTGTGTTTCCGGGGTTAAAAGCGAAACTTTTGATTGCCAATGTCCAGTAAATAACGCTAAAGCAACACCAGTGACAAGATAAAGATATACACCGAACTTTAATAAAATTAATCCTCCTTTTATCAAATAATTGAATATGGCCTCATAACTCAGTAACTCTCTTGCTTTTTCAATAAATAATTGGACGATAATCATACATAAAAACCATTAATATAAACAATAATACGAATTATTCGCATATGCTATTGCATTACCATACTTGTTACTAGTATTATTTGTCATGAATTTTTTATTGGCAGATATAAGTAGTGAGCAGTAACGTTAATAATCCCTTAATACCACGCATTACGGCATTAATGCGGATATTACATATTTATAGCGCAATGCCCGTATTGTTATTGATGTTTTTTTTTGCGATTACCGGTGTTTTTCTTAATCACCCTAATTGGGACAAAACTCAAAGTGATAAGCAAAATATAACTGTTATTGCACCTTCGTGGTTAGCAAGTGCTGAAGATTGGGAAAGTAATTTTCAACAACACGGTTTACGCTTATTACAGTGGCTGGATGCTCAACACAATATTAGAGCAACAAAGTTCGCGATAGAGTGGGATGATTTTGATCGTTTATTGATTTTAAATTTAGATAGCCCCGCGGGCAATACGTTAGTTGAGGCCGTTGTCGATGACAGTGAAGTTATTATCGATCAACGCCAGTTATCACCCTTAGCTATGTTAAATAATGTACATCGTGCAAAAAACACCTCAGGGCTTTGGTTATATTTATCTGATGCGAGCGCAGTAGGCATGATTTTATTTTGTTTGTCGGGCTTTTGGCTGGTAGTAATAAATCGCTTACAACGCAAACCTGCAATTGCATGGTTCAGTGGCGGAAGCGCACTTTTTATTTTTGTTATTTATTTGATGCATTAACAACTCGCATCATTAAGGAGTATACGTGAAAAAAGAACTTTTACTGGCCGCAATAGTGGCTAGTTCAGCCATAACAGCGCCCGTACTTGCTCAAAAAATTACCGTTGACTTTTCTTTACCTGAATTTTCAACTCAAGATTATAACAAACCGTACGTTGCAATTTGGGCTGAAGCCAAAGAAAGAAATGACACTTTATTACTTTGGCATTTAACAAAACGAGACGAAGATAAATGGCTTATTGATATTCGTCGTTGGTGGCGAAAAATAGGTCGTTATGGTGACACACCAACAGATGCAGTAACCGGTGCAACCAAAGGCCCTGGTGAATACAGCGTAACATTAGACATTGGTAAATTAGAACAATTTAACTTGATGATAGAAGTTGTACGTGAAGATGGCGGTCGCTCATTACTTCGCCAAAAAATAAATACTGAACAATCGAAAAAATATACTTTAGCTGCTGATGTAGAAATTGGCAATGTAACAATTAACATAGGAAAATAAACATGAATTTCACCCCATTAAGAACACTTAAAAAAGCGGCTTTTACTGTCGTGACTAGTGCACTAATCATTACCCCTGCACTCGCCCATGATATTTACATCTGGCCAAGTTACTTCACCACCAATACCGATAAAGCAACGCATGTATCGGTTGATGTTACCGCATCCCATAGCCCGTTTCGCCCCGACTTTGCTATGGACAGTAGCGGCGTAAAAGTATTAGGGGTTGACGGTAAACAACTGCGTCGTTTTGGTCCTTATTATCAAGGCCAACGCCGTTCTAGTTTTGATTTACCCATACAAGAAGCCGGTACTTATGGCTTAATTTATCAACGAGAGGCCAGTTACTTTACAAAATATTTAATAGGTAAACGTGATACAGAAAAGCACATGCGCGCTAATAAAGTAGAGGCTATCGAAAAATTGCCTAAAGATGCACGTGATGTAGAAACTCGCAGTTATAGTACTATTGCAATGTCATTTGTGACAAATAAAGCGCCAAGCTCTGAAGTATTAATGCCTAAAAATAAAGGTTTTGAATTAATTCCTATTACCCACCCAGCTGATTATGTAACAGAAGAAAAATTAGAAGTAAAAGCATTATTCAATGGCGAACCGGTTGCGGATCAAAGCATAACAATTGAGCGCGAAGGCTCACAGTACCGTGAAGATTCTGAATCATTAGAAATAACCACTAACAAAGCAGGTATTGCACACTTCTCTTTAAAAAATGGCGGACGTTATATCTTAAAATCAAATCATGAAAAACAATCAGATGACGACTTAGCTGACATTGATGTAACACGTATTTTTTATGCATTTGAAGTGATTTTTGAATAATGACTAAGCTTTTAACGCTTTTGTTTGGGTTGCTTACATTTGCAGCCCAAGCACATTTTCCATTACTAAACTGTAATCTTACTAGCGAGCAACAAGAGCTTAATTGTGTTGCTGGTTATAGTGATGGCAGTTTGGCGGGAAAAGTCACCCTAAATATTTTCAACTACGATGAAGAAGCCCTTTTGAGTATAGATACGGCAGCTGATGGCTCAGTTACTTTTACACCTCCTCAAGGCGAATATTACATTGTGTTTGACCCTGGTCACGAAGCACCCGCGGAGTTTGATTATGCCGAGCTCGAATAATCATTTTGAAGTAATTAGCACGAATAACAAAGCGGAAGATAAATGGTTTATTGTAACGATTATTGCCATTTTATCGTTAAGTGCCATTTTATTATATTGGCAAACGCATGATGACCATCTTGAGGTTAATATTGTTCCGAAAGAAATCAGTTCGATTATCAACCAATTAACAAGTACAGGCGATGAAGTGAACTTCTTAATAGCAGCGGAATTACTGCCTAGTCAGCCTAACTTATTACAACTACAGCAAGAAGCAATTATGCCCTTTAATAGCCTGACTTTTAGTAATCCCGTACCTGGTTGTTTCCTCACTAATATAACCACTGAGATCCAAGACTCGCAAAGCACGACCAACAGACAGTATCAAATTGCTTTATGGTTAGATCAAAGCGGTAACAAACTGGCTTGGCGTACTGTTCCTATTGAAAGTGAACAGGCTGAGAATGAGACTAGCTATAGTTGCCAGCAAACCGAACAAAGCTGGCAATTTGTTGAAAGTCGTACGGACAGTCATAGCCATTAATAAGAGTCACATTCATCACTTCTTTAACCGTTTACAGCTTAAAGTTAATCGCTTTAAGGTTACAATTTTTAAGGTTACTATGCGTAAAATTACAATTCTATTTTTATTGTTAACCCTGTTTTTGTTAACACTAACAACTACTCAAGCTACAGCTAAAAAATTAACGGTAGGTATTACCCTACACCCCTACTATTCATATGTTAAAGCCGTAGTGGGTGATAAAGCAAACGTTTTACCGTTAATTGATAGTGGTTTCAATCCGCATAATTATCATCTAAACCCAACCGATATTTCTCGACTAAGGCAACTTGATGCGTTAGTGGTTAATGGTATTGGTCATGATGATTTCGCCTTAGAAGCAATACAACGTATCAAATTACCCAACCTTACGTTGATTGAAGCAAACGAGTCCGTAGCACTGTTAGCAAGTGGGCCAAATAAAACGAATTCGCATACCTTTGTTGGTATTGATACTGCTATTCGTCAAGTTTATACCGTCGCCAAAGAACTCGCTAAACTAGATCCTGAAAACGGTAAGTTATTCCAAAAAAATGCCATAAGTTATGCACGGGAGTTGCGTAAAGCGAAAATCCCCGTGCAAAAGCAATTAATGGCGTTAGATCTCAGCAAAGTAAAAATAGCGAGTACGCATAATGCCTACGGTTATTTTCTACAAGAATTTGGCTTAACGGTTTCTGCGGTGGTTGAGCCTGCTCATGGTATTTCACCTACAGCATCACAACTTCAAGGAACTGTTGACGAAATTCGTGCATTAAATATCGATGTTTTATTCACTGAATTAAACATGAAAAATAGTGCTGTACACACAATAGAGCGAGAAACAGGTGTGAAATTATTTCACTTTTCTCATATGACGCATGGTGAGTACAGCAAGGACTTAGTGTTAACTGAAATGACATACAATTTAAATATGTTAACGCAAGCCATTAACTATGCGACTTCAAAACATCAAGGAGAGCGTGATGACGACTAAGCTATCCACAACGAATATTACGGGCCCCACGATAAAAATAGAAAACCTTGGTATTAAATTAGGAAAAGTAACATTATTGACATCCGTTTCAGCCACCATGTCAGCTGGTTTGTGGCATGGTATTGTTGGCCCTAATGGTGGCGGTAAAAGTACATTATTAAAATCAATTGCGGGTTTAATGCCTCATACTGGCAGTATTGCTATCCTTAGCCCAGAAAAGAAAGTCCCAAACATTGGTTATATGCCACAACTAGCGCCTTTTGAGCAATCACTGCCTATATCTGTACTCGATTATTTACGGCTAAATAGTCAAAACCACCCCGTATGGTTAAATTTTAAATATCGTATTGAAATTAATAAGACTATTGAATTGCTTGGGATTAAAAAGCTATTAAAAAATCGCGTAGGCACTTTATCTATGGGAGAACGCCAGCGTGTTTTATTAGCAACCGCCTTATTACAAAAGCCTTCATTATTATTACTTGATGAACCACTTGCAGGCATTGATAAAGCTGGACAAGAAAAAATACTCGACGTACTCATACAGTTTAAAGTACAAGGCGGCACTATTGTTATGGTAGAGCATAACTGGCAAGTATTACAAGAATACTGTGATCAAGCCTACTTTATTGATGGCGGCTTAAAAAAACACGGTAAGCCTAATGACGTATTACAGCAACAATTAACACAACAGTCTATTGAGCAAGCTCAGCAACAAGCGTTAATTACACCGAATAACGACAATGCTGACGAAGTGAGAATAGCCTAAATGTTAGATTATATCCATCAGATTTTCGCCAACTTAGTTGACAATAACCTTTTACCTGAAATGTTTAGCTACGGCTTTTTAATTAACGCCTTAATCGCTAGTTTAATGATAGGCCCATTACTAGGTGCATTAGGGACATTAGTTGTAGTAAAACGCCTTGCTTTTTTATCTGAAGCAGTTGGCCATAGTGCTTTAACAGGTGTTTCAATTGGTATATTACTCGGCGAGCCTATTACCGCACCTTGGATTAGCTTGTTTGCTTTTTCAGTGTTATTTGCCTTAGTTTTGCAATGGGTTAGAGGTAGAACGACCGTACCTTATGATGCGCTCATTGGTGTATTTCTCTCTTTTGCCTTGGCGCTTGGCGCTGCGCTATTAATGTTTGTTGCAAAACTTGTCAATGCGCATTTGGTTGAGCAAGTATTATTTGGCTCTGTTCTGATGGCCGCAGCAAGTGATATACAAGTATTATCATTCATGTTTGTACTTGTCATTGCATTAGCATGGCGATTTGGTAATCAAGCCTTTTTAGTGGCACTCGCGCCAGATATCGCACACAACAATAAAATATCAGTAAAACTGCACGACTATGGTTTTGTTTTATTAATTGCCCTAGTTACCGTTGCTGCAGTAAAAATAATTGGTGCCGTTTTAGTCGGCGCATTATTACTAATACCTGCGGCAAGTGCCCGGTTAATAACGCATGATCTTCGTTCTATGGTGCTATGTTCAGTCGCTATATCAACTTTTAGTGCTGTTGCGGGTGTATTAGTGCCTATGTACTTGCAATTATCTATCGCTACTGGTCCTGCTATTATTTTATGTGCTTGTGCTTGTTTTATCATGACACTGATTATCCATGCTTTTAGAGGGAAAACTGCGCATGCCTAACTCTATATTTTTATCACCTATCATCACACTGCTCACCATAGTAGGATTATTTATATCCCCCCTAGCCTTAGCAGTAGATATTGCTAAACCTTCAACGACAATCGTTCAAGAGCCTGCCAATAATTCAGTGGCTACCGTTGTGCCAATAGCACACAGCTTGTTAATGCAGTTACTTAAAGATACTAACGTTGATATTCATTATTTACCCCCAAAACGTTTACCTATAAACAGGCTAACGAATTGGGTAGCAACAAATGCAAGTAAGATACACCCGAAAGTTTCCGCCATCATAGGCATTGATGCAATGCGCCCTGAACTCTCTTTTTATACTGCTTTACGTAAAGAGAACATTCACACCATTAATATTGATATTGCTAAAGCATTAATGCCAGGCGGTGAACAAGTCGCTATTTATCAAAAAAATCGACAAGGTTATTTTTGGTTAAACATAAATAACGCCTTATTAATGACTGGTATATTACGTCGTGATTTAACCGCGACGTTTCCTGAGTTCGCAAAAAAAATCAATGAAAATGCTGCGACTATCAGCAAAGAACTTCGTCAAGTATCAATGCAACTTGATGAGATTATATTTGAGAAAAATATTGAACAACTTGTGATAGCACAAGAAGAATTTGCCGATTTCGCCGCTAGCTTTCCATTACCGATAGTAACCTTAACACAAGCTAAAAGTAATGATTTAACAACGTTATATATCACTAAAATAAAAACTAAAATACCAAAATTATCTAATAATATACGTTTATGGGCTATTGATGACTTTAGTAAAACTCATAAAACAAGTTTTATCGATCGCTGGTTAAATACTACAAGTAACCTTGCACTGTAAAAAAAAACAAATACATACTATACTTAAGAGGTACCCTAATGAAAAAAACTACTCTCGCTTTATTCAGCACTTGTTTCATGCTAAGTGCAACCGCAGCAACAAATATTGAATATGAAAAATACCGTTGGCTAGCAAAATACGATAGTAATCAAGATTATACCGTTGATCTTGAAGAAGCTTATAATGCACGTATTGCTTCATTCAAAACTGCCGACAAAGATAAAAATTATCTCATTAGTGTTAGCGAATATCAGCAATATTTTGAAGCTAATTTGCAAGCAAAAATAGACTACGATAGAAAACAGAGTGTCAAACAAACTCATGTCCGTTTTAATGCTATGGATAAAGATGATGATAAATTGATGTCGTATGATGAATATATGACAACCGCTAAACGCAGTTTCGATTTTTACGATACTAACGAAGACGGTGTAATTACCTCTGAAGATAAAAAACCCACATTTACTTCATCAAAAAAATCAACGTTAACTGATGCTGAAAAAGTAGAGAAAGCTGAAAAAAAACGTAAAAACAAAATGAGTAGTGCTACACGAGTAGTACGCATGCCAACCACCCATAGTAAATCGGGCATGTTAAGCATGTACGACCAAAATAATGACAAAAAAATCACTTGGGAAGAATACCAAAAAAAACGTAATGTCGACTTCACAAGGGCTGATGAAGATGGCAATAACGAACTCACCAGTGATGAGTATGTTACAGAATTTGAAGATAGATTAGATACACAAATAGCGATAACGAAAGAAAAAGAACTTGCTAAAAGTACGTTACTTTTTTCTAATTTAGATAAAAATAAAAATCAACAAATTTCAATTGCTGAGTTCCAACTAAAAACCTTAGTGAATTTTAATCATTACGATACGAATAACGATGGTAAAGTGACTTTTGCAGAGGACGTAAATAAGTAACTATTAACTTTATACCAACCGGATTAATTATCGTTAAGCGATCATTTAATTAGTCCGATTGGTATTAATAATTGCTTTCTTTGATTTTTATGAAAAATAACCTTATAAATAAAACGTGTATCTTATCGTTATTGTACTGTTTAAGCCTTGTAGCTTTCGCGACACCTCAAACGCTGCAGTTTAACTTTCAAAATGTAATTGGCACCTCAGCTGACGTAACACTTTCAGGTGTAACTCAGGCCGAAGCCACACAACAAGTGACCTTAATGCTTGCTGAAATAAAGCGTTTAGAATCACTATTATCTAACTACCTAACTGACAGTGAACTAACCTTACTTAATAGTGGTTTATTCAATAATGGTAATGTCACAAGTAAGTCATCACCTGAAATATCATCCGAATTACAACAAGTAATAAGCTTATGTGAAATATGGCGAAATCGCAGTAAAAATGCTTTTAGCTGTCGCTTAGGCGCTGCTCAAAAGTTATGGACACAAGCCGAGAATCAGCAAAGTTTACCCGACAGAAAAGCTTTGCGCCAACTTGCTAGAGAAGCACGCAAAGTAAAATTAGCACCTAACGAGCAAAACGTTGGCCAACAGCTCGACTCAATAAATTTTGCTGAATTCAACTTTGATATTAACGGTTTAGCAAAAGGCTACATTATTGATCACGCTTTTACTTATTTAAAAGACAAACTGCCAACATTAACCGCGCTCAGCATTGATATTGGTGGTGATGGTCGTTATTGGCAGAACAAACAACCTTTTACTATTGGTATTAGTCACCCATTTGAACCTAGCGACAATGACATTATTGAGCAAGTACACATTGATAATAAAGCCATTGCGGCAAGTGGTATTGGAAGCAGATTCTACCTTATCAAAGAACAACGATTTCATCATATTCTTAACCCACGTGACGGATGGCCATTAAGCAATGCCCCCGGCGCCATTGTTATCGCTAATGACGCAGTAACCGCTGATGCGGTTGCTACAGCATTAAATACTAAACCAATGCAATTGGGGATTGATTGGGTTGATACACTCCAAGATGTTGAAGCATTAGTGATCAGTAAAGATGGCTTTCAACTTACCTCGAACAATTGGCATAATTATACTGTAAAAACAGAAAAAGACATTGTTGATATTGATTACGAGGCAGAATTTAACTTCGAGTTTACCATTCCTACACTTGATATAAATGATTATGAAAAGCCCTATGTTGCCGTATGGATAACGAATGACAAGCGCCAAGTAGTAAAAAACTTATTATTACTTGGTAAAAGTGAACAGTGGGCACAAACAAATAAGCGTTGGTGGCGAAGATCTGGTCGTCATAATGAATTGTTATTAGATGGCCTTGCTAGACCAAGCCGTAAGCCCGGTCAGTATCAACTTAATTGGGATTGGCGTGATGATTATGGCAATAAAGTCGCCATGGGCGACTATCAATTACACATTGAAATGAGCCGAGAAGACGGCGAAGTTACCTTAGCTAGCTTTAGTTTTAACAGTAACAATTTACCCATTAAACAAACAAAAGCTGCCCAAGGTGAAATTGGCGCATTA
>Ga0055584_100002916_pt1 | contig 16942 bp, 12 predicted proteins | sample OSDHelmetaG_FD_58716 | JGI IMG/M metagenome (GOLD analysis project Ga0055584, IMG submission 58716) | Pelagic marine sediment microbial communities from the LTER site Helgoland, North Sea, for post-phytoplankton bloom and carbon turnover... | ecosystem: Environmental > Aquatic > Marine >... | reverse complement strand
CCGCGACCGAGGGACCGACTGCTTCAGTTGCCGCGACAACTAACGGCATCTCAAGTGGCTTCAATCTGAATTTCGGCCCTCTCGAATAATCCGTGAATTGACTTCACCCGTGGACTCTGATTGTCTCGCGTCATGACAATTTTCCGCCTCAGTCTTCTCGTCGCAATCTTCACCATGTCCGCCCAAGCAGAACCCAACGCCCCAATTCCTCTCTGGCCCGAGGGTGTTCCTGCGGAATCGAATCTCAAACTGCCGGCAGAATCGATAGAATTGAAAGGACCGCACCAGATCGAGATCATGTCGAATGTCAGCGCGCCACAGCTGACCTGGTATCCAGCCAAGAAGCCGAACGGAACTGCTGTCATCGTTTGCCCGGGTGGCGGCTACAACATTCTCGCTTATTCCCACGAAGGCTACGAGGTTTGCGAGTGGCTCAATACCCTTGGCGTCTCCGCGGCCCTTTTGAAATATCGGGTTCCCCGCCGCGAAGGACGCCCTTTACACAAGGCCCCACTCGAAGATGTGCATCGCGCCATCGGGATCATCCGAACACACGCCGAGGAATGGAAAGTCAATCCCGAGCGCGTCGGCATTCTCGGATTTTCTGCCGGAGGAAATCTCGCTGCGCACGCCATCACCTTTGCAGGCGAGCGAACTTACCCGACGGATCCAAAGATTGATTCTGTAGATCCAGTTCCCAACTTTGGCATTCTCATCTACGCAGCCTACCTGTTGGAAGAGGGAAAGCCGGACAATCTGAATCCCGACCTCAAAGTAACCGGGAAAACGCCGCCGACCTTTCTCGCCGTCGCTCACGACGACAAGCGTTTCGTGGAAGGCAGCGCTCGATTCTACATCGAAATGTTTCGAAACGAACGTCCCTGTGAACTTCACATTTTTCAAAAAGGCGGACACGGATTTGGTTTCGACAAGACCGGAGAGGAAATTCGCCAATGGCCTGGCCTCGCCGGAGCCTGGATGAAAACCATGGGCTGGCTCAGTTCAAACTGAGCCACGCCGTCGTCTCTGCCGTGATCAGAAAATTGAAGATCGCGTGCGGGATGATACCGGGCCAGAGAGAGCCGCTGCGACGATAGAGCCAGAGAAGACGAGTCCGTAGCAAAACACTGCCACGAAGCCCTGCCTGCTGTAGAAGTGGAGCAGGGCAAAAATTGCCGTGGTTCCTATCGATGCCATCTTCGGACCCCAGCGATCGGTGGTGCCGCCGAAAAGAAAATCTCGAAAAATTACCTCTTCGCAAATGGGCGCGAGCACTGCGGAAAGAACGAAAGCCCAGGAAATTCGAAAAGGTGAATCGTGCAGACCCTGACGGATTGCATCCTCTACCGTTACCACATCGCTCACGAAAAGCTTGATCGCCAGACCGATCAACGGCAGTGGCACCAAGCCCAAATCCCGAGCCAGAAATGAGAACCGGCGCCCCATCCCGGTCTCTTCGTTCCAAAAAGGCGCATCGCCGCGCCCAACCCCTGAGTCAATCGACGAATCAGCCATGCCGTCGGAATCAGCATCACGATAAGCCCCGACGCCACCGGGTGAGGTAAATACCCTAACACACCTGCCATGATCGCCGCGACAATACCAAATCCCAGACCTAGCAATTCGGCCAATACAAACTCCCGGCAGACCACAGGTGTTTTCCACCTTTTTAGAAAACACCCCTGGTAGGTTTGTGCCTCTCGTTTTCGCCCCCGTCGCAGCCACCAGAACGCAGCGATGATGGCGAGAATCAAGCAGGTGTAGACGGACAAATCGGCCAACGCACCAAAGCAAATCATGCGATGCCCACGAACTTCCATCCAGTCTCAAACGGAAGCATTGTCCTCGTATCCAGCGAGGCATTACCATTTCGGGAGGTTGACCTGCGAATCCACCTCACTCTGGCGTTTCCCCACCCATTTCACGAGGTTGGCAGGAACATCACCACCTGCCTCCATCGCTTCGATGAGGCGCATCTGTTTTCCCGGAATACCTTTCTTCGGGCCTTTTTCGATTAACAAGGCGCAGTATTCTAAATCGCCGATGATGTGAAACAAAAGTGTCCAATGTGGAATCACCTCCGGCAGAGCACTCCCTCACTCTGCCGCTGCCAGATCCTGATTGCCTGCATCCCCATTCTTCCTGACACCATCGCGGAAAAATTAAGGTTTACATATAGTTAATATTTCCTAACTATTTAGTTTGACATTCGCACAATTTCTTTTTGTGACCCGTCAAAAGACCTGCCGACCACTCATGCGCCATGAACCATACCTACTCATACGAATCGAATCCCGGCCGCCCCGGCCCTATTAAGCAACTCTTCTTCTGGCTCTCCGGAGCTGGAGCTGACACGCTGGAGCAATGCCCCGGCTGGGAGCAGCGAAAATACGTCGCCTTCGGTGCGACCGTTCTTGTTCCGACCGTTTTTGCCTTCATTGCATGCGCCTACGCGCTTTCGACCCTAACGGATAACTGGAACATTATCATCCCCGTCGCCCTCGCCTGGGGGCTCATCATCATGACGATCGACCGGGCTTTGCTCTCGATCTATCGCTCCTACCAGCGGTTTCACCGCAAAGTGAGCCAATTCTTTCTTCGAATCGTCGTCGCAGTATTGATGGGGATCACGATTTCCCACCCCCTCACTCTTCTGCTCTTCAATGACACCATTTCCGCGGTAATTGAAGAAGAACGCCAGGGAGAGATCGAAGAAGTCCGCATCGCTGCCAACGAAAATAAAGCCACTGTCGAAACAAAGATCACCGACCTCGAAGGCCAGATCGCCGGACAGCGCGCTGATTTCGAAGGAACCTTTCAGGCCCAGTTTCTTGTTGAAGACGCAACGGTCGGACTGACCGATCCGACATCGGAGCTCGACGAAGAACTCCGCGGCGAGATGAGTGCTCGCGTCGAAGGCGATACCGCCGCTTTTCACAAGAAAGTCACGGACATCGACAAGCAGTTCGCTGAGCTGCAGACCAGCTACGGCGAGCTTCAGACGGATCTCGACCACTGGCAGAGAGAGTTTGAGCGCGAAGTAAACGGCCAGCGTTCCGGCATTGTCGGACTGGGGCCCCGTGCCAAGAGCATTCGTGACGACCAACTCGCGTGGCGCCGCGAGGAAGCCAAGCGAATGGCAGAATCTCTCGAGTTCCTGACCGAGCAACGCAACGAATACTCCGTGCGAATCAAAGAAACGGAAAAAGTGATTCAGGATGAGTTTGTAGCCATTGCTGCAGCAAAAGCCGACCGCCTCAAAGGCGAGCGCGCTCGCGTTGCCGCTCTCAAACAGCAGGTTCAGCAGTCGCAAGCCGACGAGTTCGTCGAGCAGCAGAATGCGATTCGCTCAACAATCGCCGCGCAGATCGATACCCGTCTCTCAGAGCTCGAACGCCTCCAGGGCGAGCTCGCTGCCATCGGAACGCAGGAACAAAGCCGCATCGATGGAATCGCTGCTGAGCCACGTCGCGACATTCTCACTCAGACTCTCGCGCTCCACAGTCTCTTCAAAGCTGGTTCAGAAGGCGGAGAGTTCGCGCTCATGGCGTATCTCATTCTTGCCGGCCTTTTCATGCTGATCGATACGATCCCTCTGGTCGTGAAATTTTTCTCCCAGCCTGGTCCATACGACGCCCTCGTGGATCGCGACGAAGTTCGCTACGCTCGTGAGCGTGAGGTCTGGCTCAAAAGCTACAACGAATACATGGACAGCCTCTCATCTGGCAGATTGCTACACCTAACGCAGAACAAGCCACTGGAGAAAGCCGTCATTGAAGGCATCGACAGTTCAAGGGCTGCAAAGGAGTTCGTTGAAAACCTCATCGATCTCGAGACCGCATTCGAAGAGCGAATCGAGACTGAGAAGGCCCGCCTCACGGAAGAGAAGACCCAGCAATCGAAAACTCGCGCGAAACGGTTGGAGAAATTCTCTGAGACCTTCTACGAAGACCTCAACAACCGAATGGAGTCCTTTTTCGATCATGATGCAGCTCGAAAGGTCGCTGAACGAAGCATGGCGTAAATATTCACCGTAACCCACTGTATTTCAATGAGTTAGGTGATTAAGCTAACCCTGTTAGATAAATGACTTAACCCTGTGAGGTCCAAGGTATAACAGGTTTAAGGTCGGCTGCGACAGATCCTGGAAACTGATTGGTTCGTCGGAAGGCGCGCTACTCGCTCAATTCCTCTGAATCTTTATCTTTCCTGCGGTCCACGCTTCGACGCCAGCGCCGACAATTAATAGACTGCATAAACTGCCCGACTAGAAAAATGGGAAATCCATGGTAAGACGGGCGCATCGCGGCACGCACCTCATCGACTAGAGCGGAGTTATCGTGTCCGACCCCAGCCCGATAGGCAGCGATCATTCCACAGATTGCGAACGCGAGGCGGTCACCATTCCAACCATCGTCAGGAAAAAGCCTACCTAATACAGCGGAGTTCGTTTCATCATCACCAAGTTAGCACAACGCTTGCGCCCCTATTGATACAACAGCTGGTTCAAATTGGAATGCGCACCTTGCTGCGGCGCACGAGGCCACTTATCTCTTTACCTATTTTCCCCCACCCAACTTCCGCAGGTAGGCTCGCATGGCGGCGAGGTCGGCAGCGGGAATGGTCTGGGCATAGTGGGAGTGCATCAGGGCCTCGTCGCTTTTCCATTCCGAATGGACCTGGTCCCGCGGAAGACTAACTTGATTCCCTCCCGTATCACGAAGAGAAAGCGCCTCCTCCGTCCGGCCTTCGACAATGCCGAAAATACGAGCCCCATCGTTCAATTCAAAACCATGACTGCCGTAACCCGAGGTGACGACAGCGGGATCAAGAACCTCGCTGACGAACTGCTGCACCGTTCGCGCGGTCGCTGTTGATACAATATCCGGACCCGAGACAGGGCCTTCCCCTTGAATATTGTGGCAGCTGGCACACCCTTCGCGGTTAAAAATGTGCCAGCCAATCTCAGGATCGGCCTCCACTTCCGCAATCTCTTTTGCGATGGCGGTGAGGTCGGGTTTCTCTCGCGTCTCTTTTTCTCCTGCCTGTCTCGAAAGAGTGTTTCGACGGATCTGCCCCGCAAGGGATACCGCGAGTTTTTGTGTTTCTTCCAAATCGCTGACGGCAGCTTTCGCGAAAAGACTCTCGACTTCTGGAACATCCTTCACGGTTGCCGCTTTCAAGAGGGCTCTCAGCGCAACTCCGTCGGGAACGGCTTCGAGTGCCGCATTAATACGATCGATGTCGGATGCGCTGGTATCGTCTCTCTCCAGCAATCCAATGAGAACAATCCAACCGAGGACAGCTTTGTTCTCGTCGCTCCCTTTCGCAAACTGCAGTAGCGAAGAGATTTCTCTTTCCGGCACCTCCAATTTACCAAATCCACGCAGCAGGCGCTGAGAATCCTTTTGCGGCAGGTCGCCGCTCAACAATTGATCCGCTAGAGAGAATCCGTCGCGGAAGGGAATGTCATTGAGAGGCAGGAGCAACGAGGACGCCTTCGCCCGCAAGATCGTATCGCGACTTTTGCTTTGAGCGATGGCAAAAAGCCAGCGACTGAAGCCAGCAGAAGACTGAGGATTTCTCAGGAAAATCTGAATCACGGCTGGCTCAAGAGAAACATTCTCTTTCGCACGTGCGACCAGAGTGGCCTTGTTTGCGATCGGGATTTCCCTGCTCTTCATCGCATCGAGCAGCGCAACGGCATCGACGCGCGGATTTCCAAGGGAAGCGTCCAGCATCGCGCTGATGAGAGGCGTGCACTGCCAGGCAGCTCCGGAAATGTAATACAGATCGCAGAGGGCATTCAACCCCTTGCTTCGAATCGAAGGATTCCCAGTCTGCTCCAGTCGAAGAACGATTCCCTCGACGACAGTTGGTTTTTGTATCTTTGCGAGAACGTCAAAGGCGACGCTATACAGTGCTGCCTTTTTCGGGTCGTCGAGGACCGCGAAGCAGACCTCTGCGGCTTCGCGTTCGATGAGGAAATTCTTCGCGGCTGCTGCGACCTCTTCTTCTTCAGAATTCGCGAGCGAGAGACTGAGGTTGGCCAGGCCCTCCACATTCGTTCCGCTGCGCTGGATCGCCGAAAGAATTGCAGCCGAAAGCTTGGGCGAAGTTACGTCGGTGATACTCCCGAAGATCTTGTGATTTCTCACTTCAGGCCGGTCGCCGAGAAGACGAAAGGCAAAGGCGCTCTGGTTCCGCTGCACAGCCTGAACCAATTCACGAAAGGCTTCGTTGCCGGGACGCTGAGCGAACCATGAAAGAGCTCCCCGATACGATGGGTTGTCGGTATTCTGGAGTATTCCCGCTAGCTCCAGGGTAAAGTCTTTTCTTCGTCGCTGGAGCTCAAAAAGAGTCTCATGGCGAAGGAGAGAATCCGGCGCATCCAGCAATCCGGGCAAGGTGCCATTTGCCACCGTGTCCAGGTCAACCGGAGCACGCTTTGCCTTGCCCCCGGCGATACGAATCAAGTTCCACCGTTCTTCTTCTTTCGCGAGAATATGGATTCCACCGATCTGCGCAGCGGAATGAAACGGGATTTCGATCTCGGCAATCACGAGAGCCGGTGAACTGTCGTTCGCTGAGGAAAACAAAGCCAGCTCATTGCCTCTCGCGAGAAAAACATCCGTTACTTCTCCCTCTTTCTGGGGAGCGAAACGCGTGAATCGGGTCGGATTCTCGTGAACGCCAAAGCGTCCGGGAAGCGCGTTGAGCCTATACCACACAAGCGATTTCGCTTTTTCCAAGGCGACATAAACATCGAGAAGATTGGAAACAAAGTAGTCCGCGATATTCTGCCCGGAAGACCATACGACTTCCAGACCGCTTCCATCGCGTCGAAACCGCACCAGCCCCTGTTTCGGAATCGTGACAGGAGCCTCCTCGGAATTGAAAGCATGATAGGGTTTCTCAGCGTGGGCAAGTCCGTAGCACCATCCATCAGCGGCAAGCGAGAGGCGGGAAATCGAGAACGGGACTTTCGAATCCTTGTTCCTTTCCTCGGGAAAACAAAGACTGCCGTCGCCAAATTTTTCATCCGCAGCACCGTCCTTGTTGGTATCGCGATATGCAATGATGCGTCCGTTTTGCACGACATAGAGCCACTCCCCATCCCATGCTGCACTTGCATCGGGGTGAAGGTCGGCAAGGAAGGGGTGAAATTCAAACGGATCATCGCCATCACTCTGACGGCCGAGCCACACGGTCACATCCTTGCTTTCCGTATCGCGAGCGAGAACGAAACAGTCGCCTCTTGCAGTCTCAATGAGCTGAACTGGTTCCTGCTTCTCCGGAATTTGCCCCAGCTCGTCCCACGTCCATCCGTCTCGAATTCGGATCTTTCTTCCTGCCTCACTCGGAGAGAGCGAGCGCAGCCCGGACACGCGCTTCCCTGTAACGCGGTAGGAGGCGGGCATCCGATGTGCCTCCTGGTAGGCGGCGATTTCTCGAATCGCAATCGTCTCGGCCGGTCTCGTCTCGGGAACGGAAAACCGGAGGCCTATCACTTCGGCAGCCTGATCTATTTCCATCACCGTGGTTTGATTGTCATTTTTACCGGCCCGAAAAAGCAGACTCTTCCATTGATCCTCACTCTGAAGGGCTTCGATCTGAAGGGTATCCGGCTCTCTGTCTTTCCATTCGACAACAAGCCCGGAAATCTGCGTGGGAGCCTCCCATCGAATCTGGAATGATACCGGTCCGGGCGCACCCGATTCCCAATAGGTGACAGGATCACCATCAATCGCAGCTGAGGGCATCCGATCATTGGCGACATTGCAGGAAATGGCTGTTGCCCGAGCCTCGGTCAGAAGATTGACGCCGGGGTATCGCAAGACCTTTGGGGCCTCCGGCAGAGAAATCCCGGGGACAGGGGTTCCGGCTTCGACTTGCTTGAAGGTCTCCTCATCGAGGCTGTCCACGGCCCAGAGGAATCCTTGCGTCAAAGCGTCGAGATACGAGCTCTCCAGCATGGTCTCGGCATTGTTGCCGAGTGAAAGAGCAAAGACTCTCGTCTTTTTCTCCCCGTAGAAGTGCCGCCAGGCGATTGGGTGCGTCTTTTCTACCTCTCCAACGATGTTGCCCTGAGCGAGAATAGTAATGTCAGGATTAAGCATCTTAATCCGGTAGAGTTCCTCCGCATTTGTCGTCCAATCCCAAACGCCTGCGAGGATAGGATCGTTGCCTGCTTGGTTCTTCCACTCAACCGGGCCAACCAGAACGCCCTTTCCGGCACCACCACAAAAGTCGCGCCATGCGCTTTCTTCCCCCGAAAAAGAACGTAGCGCGCCATGGATGAGCACGGCTGGTAATCCTTCACGATGTGGAGCCAGAATCCGCTCGGTATATTCGTCATGCGCCACTCGCGGGAAACAGTGATTATGAACGACGATGTCGTAACCCTCCGCCCACGCTGCATTTTCAAACAAGGGAATTCGAACATCGCTGCGACCAGCGCCCTGATGATACACTTCCCACTCCACGACTCGCTTCAACCGCTGTCGGATACCTGCCGTTAGGATACGCTGGTGGAGATCGTGATCGTGATTGGCTCCTCCGGTCACAAAGAGAGCACGAATGGGAGGCGGAGCGTTTTCATCCTTGTCCGCTTCCCCGGACAGCCCACAATCGCTCCCGATCTGGAACAGGCATAGGCCCGCTATCAGAAGTCGATGCAGTGTTTTTGTCGGACGGACAGGCACCCCTCACTGAACCGAGAAATCCCCCGCCCCGCAAGGAAAGAATGGATTTCCCCGTCACTGAATGCCGCAGAATTTGCGGTCACGAAATCCTGACTAGGCCGCAGAGGAGTGGACGTGAAATCCGTAGGGGAGCTCGCCCGGCAACTCGCAAATCTGTTCGATCGCTTCGAATAGCTCGTCAAATTTATCGACAAAGACATCACCGATGAGGAGATCGGTCAGAGTCGGGCGAAGAGCTGGATTCATCTTCACAAGTTTTCCGAAACTGAATTCTTCGTGGTAAAAGGCGTAGACAATCTTGCGCATCCGTTCAATTGCGAGACAGACGTCTTTACCATAAGACTCAAACTGTTTTGCGGAAGTGTCGCCGACTTCGAGGGCGGTATTGATTGCTTCGGCTGCAAGTTCGCCAGACTTAAGAGCGAGGAAAACACCGGATGAAAATACCGGATCGAGAAAGGCAAACGCATCGCCGACCAGCAAAACACCGTCGCCTGCGCAGTAGTTTGAGCGATAGCTGTATTCTCCTGTTACCCAGTACTCACCGACTTGCTTTCCGGGTGCGAGGTGTTCTTCAATCCAAACATTCTCGCTAATCTCGCGTTCGAAAATCTGAGCTGGATCACGAGAGTCACGGTAAAGATAATCCCGGTCTGCCACGACGCCGACACTGATGCGATTATCGCGCATCGGAATATACCAGAACCACCCTTTCTCCGGGATGTAAGCAACCGTAGTGGAACCAGCATCAAGACCTGGATCACGCATTGCCCCTTCGTAGTATGTCCAGATAGCGATTTTTCGAAGCTCGGGATCCTTGTTCCTCCATTTGTTTTTCGCAGCGACGACACAATCGCGGCCTGAAGCATCGACTACGACCGCAGCATGAAAGGTGTGACGATCTTCTTCCGCATCGATTGCGACAACGCCAGCAACCTTTCCCGACTCATCTCTTATAACTTCGACAACACTGTGTTGCTCACGGACATCAGCACCTTTTTCACGCGCATTGTCGACCAGCAACTGATCGAATACCTGACGCTCAACCTGCCACGTAACGGCGGAAGGATGGTCGTCGTGCTGGAAAAAGTAAAACGGCCGTGAGACGACACCGCTCGTGCCGACAAATTGCACGCTATGCTTCTGCTGAAAGCCGATTTCGTCCATCTTGTCTGCCAGCCCAAGTTTTTCGAGTGTGTAGTAGCAGAACGGCATCATCGATTCCCCGACGTGATACCTAGGGAACTTCTCCTTCTCCAGAATGAGGACGTTTCTCCCCTGTTCGGCTAGCAAAGCAGCAGTGGTCGTACCGGCTGGTCCGGCCCCTATTACTACAACATCAAAGTGATTTTCTGTGGCGGATTTTTCCATGACTGGCTGGGTTGTTGGGACGTAAATTCCGTCTTTTAAATGTTACGATTTCACCCAGCGTTCGGACTCGTCACATCTCGGCAGGATTTCCACGATATCGGCGAAAACCATTCCGTCACGATCGAGGAGCTGATTGCATCGACCATAGAGAATCTCGCCGGTAGACTGATGGAGCGCATCGGCAATGAGATCGTCGGCAGGCACGGAAAAGTAGGTGCTAGGATTACCGGAATGCTCGACTTCGTATTCCCCGAGCAGGCCTCCGAGAGGCTTTTCGCCCGCCACAATCGCATTGCGCACCTCCTCGTCCATCCCATCCAACTGGATTGCAATGGCTCCGTATTCGACCGCTTTTTCTGAAGCTGCGACATGCAGGCTCACGAGCCGCATGATCATATTCTCTGAGTCCTGGTGTCGATGCACCTTGAGGTAAAGCTTGGAGCGGTGAAACGCCGCAAGCGTTGGAGTCATGTCGTTCTTGTGAACGAGTAGGGATCGATACGGATATGGGACTTCGTCGCCGTCAAGAAAGGTAAAATCGGGAAGCTCTTTCCCCAATTTCTCATAGAAAAAATGAAACGGCAGCAGACGATGCAAGGCTTCTGCATACGCCTGAGAAGCTTCAGCTTGATCAGGTGTAACGTGCATCGCGGTGTTCATCGAGGAAGAATCCGTGGAGAAGGCGATCGATCTGCAACATGCCTTCGCGAGAGACGGTGATCTCTTCTGGTGACACGGTGAAGTAGCCCTCATCGACGAGTTTCTTCAGCTCATCGGGGAATCGCTCCAGAGGATTTTCTCCGTATTTTTCGATAAAATATCCAGGCTTGGTGTGCCCCAGCTTCAGTTGGAGGATGAATTCCCGGATGAATCTCTCATCGTGAGATGTAGGATAGGCACGGAAAATGGGGAGGTCACCCGAATCGACTTCTTTCATGTAAGGACCGACGTCAGCCTGGTTCTGGTAGTGAATACCGCCAAAGTGTCCAAAGCTGGCAACTCCGGCCGAGAGAAGATCAGCCCCCTCCCAGAGACTGTCGCGGTACACGAATTTTGTCTTCTCCGGATCCTTCACCACGGTGTAGGCACTGCTCACGGTATAGCCTGCGGCCTCGAATTGATCGAAGGCCCAATCGACCCAGGCGCGCTTCGTTGGCCAATTGGCGACGGGAGCGGTAACACGGCCGGACTCCCTCATTTCCTTAAAAATGGTCGTGTTGTAGGGAATCTCCATCTGGTAGATGGTGACACAATCCGGATCCTGCTCGATCGCAGTCTCGACACATTTCTGCCAGTTCTCTGGAGTCTCATCCATCATTCCGGCGATGAGGTCGATATTGACCTGATCAAAGCCGAGAGTCTTGGCAAAACCAAGCGCACGAAAGGCTTCCTTCGAACGATGAGCCCTGCCATTCACTTCGAGAACATGGTCGTCAAAGTTTTCAATCCCGAGACTGAGGCGCGTCACTCCGATTTCACGAAGGGCCTCCAGTTTCTTTTCCGTGAGGGTGCCGGGCTCGCACTCAAAGGCGACTTCCTCGGTCTCGTCCCAGGGGAAAAGATCTTTCATCCGATTAGTCAGGTCCTGGAGCTGACTAATTGAGAGATAACTGGGTGTTCCCCCGCCAAAATAGACGAACTGAGGCTTCCGCCCGGCGAGATATTCGGTGCGCGAATAGCGTTCAAACTCCTTGATACCGGCATCGAGATAGGCATTAATCTCGTTCGCATTCTTGTCGGTGTAGACGCGGAAATAACAGAAGTGACAGCGCTTTCGGCAGAACGGGATGTGAAAGTAGACTCCTAGATTGGTGTCCTCGGGGCGCGGGGAATTCAGGACATCGTGAATCGCATTTTTGTGATCCGGACTCCAGAAAGAAAAGGGCGGGTAGTTCGCGACAAAGTAGTTACCAACTTCGGTATCCTCCCCGGTCGAGGTGTCGAGTGGGACCTTGAGTTTGTCGATGAGACCGGTCGATTCGTTGGAAGGAGAAGACATAGCAGAGTGTGGTGGGCCGAACGAAGGCTACTTCCGGAAAGCATACACCACCCCATCGCTCCCGCAAACCACGAGCGTCCCACGCGAAACCGCCGGTGACGCTTTGATCTGGGCTCCAAGGTCGAACTGCCAAAGCTCGCTTCCATTCTCTTTGTTCACGGCATACAGGCGAGCGTCCATGCCGCCCTGCCAGATGACATCACCGCTCACGACAGGCGAGCTGTCGAGCGAACGTGTCGCCATAAAGGCCCATTTTTCTTCTCCCGTTACTCGATCAAATGCCACCAGTCGCTTGTCAGGCCCGGCGACATAAAGGGTCTTGGCATCCACGGCGGGCGAGGCTGTGTAGTCGACATTGGTGGTTCTTCTCCAGACTTCTTCTCCGGATTCAATATCAATCGCAATGATTTCACCGCCATTGTGAGCCACGTAGGCGATCCCGTCACGAGCGGCGGCTGAGTTGGGAATGTAGGACCCGACTTCGAACTCCTTCTTTTCCGCCACGTCCCCCCTTGCAGGGAGAACATGAAGAAGCCCATCGCAGCCGCCAAAGCATATCGTCTTTGTCGTGGCTGTATCGACCAATGAGGGGGTCGCGACCACATAGTTGTCGGTTTCGTATTTCCAGACCACCTCACCCGTTTCAAAATCGAGGCAGTAGAGAAAATAGTCGTGGCTGCCGACATAAACAAAGGTCTGCCCTTCCGGAGTCGTTGCCAGATTCACTCCGCCCTCGATTTTCCCTTCGGTCTCAAAGCGCCATTGCTCTTCGCCAGTCTCGGTGGATAGCGCATAGATAAATCCATACTGATCGCCAAAAAAGACTCTCCCACCAGAAACCCCGGCCGGGGCCATAACCGGCCCGTCGGCCTTGAACATCCACTTCTGCTCGCCGGTTTTCAGATCAACGGCAAGAAAATCGCCTCCCATTGTTCCAACAAAGACCAATCCATCAGAAATTACGGGAGAGGCTTCAATAGGAGGACGTCTCTTGCCCTCTTCCACTTCAGGCTCGTGAGACCATACCAGTTTCAGGGGCGGAGCTATGATCTCTTTCGTCACCCCCTGCATTTCTGGATCTCCTCGAAACAGCGGCCAGTCATAGGCAGGAGACGATACATTCAGCGAATCCAACTCTTTCGCAGACTCTCCCTCACCTTCCAAACAAGATGTCACGATGCTGGAAAATATGAAAACTACTGCTAAAGCACCAATTCTCCATAAAAACTGCATATTTAAGTATTCCGAAATTTTTAGCTGGTTTACCTGCATCATTCGACTATGATTATCTAGTGCCCCTCTATTTTCAACGCCTCTATCGCGTGAATCGGGCTTTAAGATCAACACGCTTGATTCGTCTTACCCCTCAGATGAGGTCTTCGTTCCCCTCAATACTCCAGCTTCTCTCGGTTTTACTGAGTCCCTGCCTGCTGCAATCTCAGGAAAGTCCGCGTTCCTGGATAGAGGACGTGACTCGACTTCCACCGGGTGATCACGCAAATCTGCGACCGGTAAAGCTCGAATATACGCTCTCGTGGAACAACCAGATAAACGCCGGCGAGTTTGAAATCTCGGTCACTCGCCGCGGAATCACGAATCCCAAGTTTATTGGCAACGCTCAGGGCCGCAGCACAGGCTTCGCCCGTGTTATCTGGCCTTATGACTTCCGTGCCCGTTCCATTATCGACGAAGAATCGCTTCGTCCGATTACATTTCAGCTTACGGAGCAGGAACGCAACGAGCAGAGCAGCTACGACATCATTTTTGACAAGAGAAAGCAGCTCTACTCAACAACTTCGAAAAAGAAAGACGAAAACGAACGCACGGCGACCTCCCGCTTCAAATTTGATTTTGGGCAGGATGCCCTTTCCTCCGCCTTTTACCTGCGCACCCAGCCTCTCAAAACCGGAGATGAGTTAAATATGGTTGTGACGCCCTTTAACAAGCCTTACCTCGCCAATTTTCGAGTGATCGGAAAAGAGTCCCGCAAGATCAAAGGCAAGAATTACAAAACGATCAAGCTCGCAGCCCAAGTCGGAAAGATAAACTCTGACCTGAGCTTGAAGCACTACGACAAAATCAAGACGACGACTCTCTGGATTGCAGATGACGAATACCGTCTACCCTTGGAGCTTCAGTCGGAGATCTCCCTGGGATTCGTGTCCGCAAGACTGGTGGATAGTGAGTGGCTGGAGTGAATGTCTCTCGCGAAAGGGGAGCTGAAAAATCTGCTTCCGAGAAAAATCGCGGATTTCTCTCTCAAACCGCTCTTGATTTCGGCTCAGTCTCCACTAGGATTTCGTTCGCAATTTCCCCTTGGAGGTTTCCTCCAAATCCAGATGCCGGTGTGGCGGAATTGGTAGACGCGCGCGATTCAAAATCGCGTTCCTTCGGGAGTGCGGGTTCGATTCCCGCCGCCGGTATTTTTTCCTGGTAGCAGCCCAGCTGCCCGTTCGTCACGCCCTAGCTCGCTGCCGTATCGCGATCAACTCTTTCATTACGTGATCCAGCCTCCCGGCGTAGTCGGATGTTCCAAATGCATCGTGAAGAGACTTGTATAAAGCGTAGATCTCAGAGTAGGCCTCCTGATTCTCCGGAATCGGCGTGTAGTAAACATCGCGCATTCGGCAGGTATTGGCCTGAATCTCTTCCAAGGACATCTCGCCACTGCAAGTCGCCCCAAATATCGCCGCGCCCAGCGCACAAGTCTGATCACTCGCGGCCACCTTGAGAGGACGACCGAGAATATCCGCGTAAATCTGCATCAGCGCCCGGTTCTTCACGGCAAGGCCTCCCGTATTGACCAATTCCTCAATCTTGATGCCGTGCTCCTCCATTCGGTTGATGATTGTGAGCGCTCCGAAAGCGGTCGCCTCGATCAATGCCCGATAAATCTCGTGTGCTTCCGTGTGTAGAGTCTGACCGAGAAGTAGTCCCGTCAGACGCACATCAACAAGGATCGTGCGATTGCCGTTATTCCAATCCAGAGAAAGCAATCCTGTCTCGCCCGGCTTCAAGGGGGCGAGGCGTTTTTCCATCTCGATGAATTTTTCATCCTGCGTTGCGCCGTAGGAATCAGGAACGAGATGGTTTACGAACCAGAGAAAGATATCCCCCACTGCTGATTGGCCGGCCTCGATTCCAAAGTGGCCTGGCAATACCGATCCGTCGACCACGCCGCAGACACCGGGAACATCGCCAAGTTCCGCATCATTCGGCAGCACCGTAATATCGCAGGTGCTCGTCCCGAGGATTTTCACCAGTGTTCCCGCTTTCACACCAGAACCAACCGCCCCCATGTGCGCGTCGAAGGCTCCTACGGCGACTGGGATTTCTGGCTTCAAGCCCAGCTCGCTCGCCCACTCTTCTGTCAGGTCGCCCGCCTTAACATCCGAGGCATCAGCCTTGTCATAAAGGCGGCCACGTAACTCGCCGAGATCCGGATCGAGAAGGGAAAGAAAGTCCTTGTCCGGCAATCCACCCCACTCGTCGCAATACATCGCTTTATGACCCGCCGCACAAATGCTTCGTTTCGTATCCCCGGGCTTGTCACTACCCGTCAGAAGTGCCGGCAACCAATCGCAATGCTCGACCCAGGAGTGCGCTGCCTTGAAAACTTCCGGATCGATGTTCTTGCATCGCCAGATCTTGCTCCACCACCATTCGCTGGAATAAATTCCACCGCACTTGGCCAGATACTGCGGACGCTCCTGGGAAGCGACCTCCGTAATTTTTGCCGCCTCTTCGTGAGCGGTATGGTCTTTCCACAACCAGACATGAGCGTTCAAATTGTCGGAAAATTCCGGCTTCATCGCCAAGGGAGTTCCCTCGGCATCTACAGGAATCACCGTGCTTCCCGTAGTGTCGATTCCAATTCCGATCACCTCATTGGCATCAAACCCCTCCCGCTTGGCAGCTGCCTCTTCCAGCGCCCCGCGAATGATCGTTACCATACCCTCGACATAGTCGTTAGGATTCTGTCGGGCGACGTTCGGATCCGAAGGATCAGTCAGAATGCCCAGTTCCCCGGACGGGTAGGGAAAAACAACGGAGCCGAGCTCTTCTCCTGTATCGAGATCGATGAGGAGAGACCGGCAGGAATTTGTTCCGTAATCAAGACCAATAGCGTAGCGACTCATTCCATCAGCCTATAGGCCAAACCCGAGCTTCTCGCAATGCTTCATTGATTCCGAATCCTTCAAATCGTAACCTTTCAGAGATGGAAATTTTTCTCAACGAAATCCCCGAAGAAGGACTTCTCCGGGCCGGACAATTCCCTTTCTCCCTTTTCGACCTTGAAAAGGACGATCCCATCCGTCCCGTCGGACCGGTGGAATACGACGTCCGTATCGATCGTTTCGATGACCTGATCGTTTTCACTGGGTCCCTGAAAGCGCCCTTTCAGCTGCAATGCTCCACCTGCCTGGAATATGTGGAATTTCTCGCCAACTACCCAGAGTGGACCTCCGACCTTGATATCGAAAAGCGCCAGCGAAGCTTCGATCTCGCCCAACAGATCCGGGAAGACTTTCTCCTCGAACTGCCCGCAAGCCCCTTCTGCGAAGACCTCGTCGAAGGAAGAACCTGCCCCAAAGCCAACCTGCTTGAGGAAGCGGAGGAAGCGCAGGAAGCCGAACCCGAAGAGCAAGGGAACCCTGATCTCTGGAATGCTCTCGATGATCTGCCGTCTGGGGAGGAGTGAGTTACCGTATGGGGCATGAGTGGAAAAAGGCATCTCTTCCGAGTTTCATTTCGGCCCTCACGAATTCAACGATTCGAATTGATACAAGCACGAGAACTGAAGAAACTCGTCGGCAGATGCAGAAGATTTCACATCTCTACGAACAGGCCGGGATACTGATCCCCC